>Ga0114997_10003082_pt1 | contig 13177 bp, 23 predicted proteins | sample ArcticOcean_MG_C_2_FD_87045 | JGI IMG/M metagenome (GOLD analysis project Ga0114997, IMG submission 87045) | Marine microbial communities from western Arctic Ocean - ArcticOcean_MG_CB4_136 | ecosystem: Environmental > Aquatic > Marine > Oceanic | place: Arctic Ocean: Canada Basin | collected... | reverse complement strand
CACCCTGCGCCGTATTACGTCACGCACTCTCTTACTTTTCCATAAACTAGGGGCTTTGTCAATAGTGATGTGGATGTAATAGGGGTATCCAAAGGGGGGTATCTAAGGGGGTATTTAGTTGAATAAAGGTGTTGACATTCTCGCTAGTTATGTTATACTATTTTCTGTTATGAGAAATGGAATGAAAGATGATCACATTAACTGGCTCAACACGCAGGACGACACGTCCGCACCCGTTGAGGGACACGAAGGCTACCGGGTCGACTCTCGCGAGATGCAGGAGCACGACTTCACGAGCGAGGTCGACGAGGACTGTGGATGGTTTGGCTACGAAGGTCTTTGCGAGGACTAAGTGGCTGACTACCAGCAACTTAAGTCAGCGCCCCGGGGCCGCAGGCCCTAAGTGCCTGACTACCAATGACTTACGCTATGGAAAATAAAGTGAAATAAAGTGAAGAAAAAGCTTGCAATTTCCTGAGATTGTGCTATACTATCTTCAGTGAGTGAGAGAAAGAACAACGAAATAAATAAGATGAATAACGAAATAAACAAGATCGAAGAGACCAACGAAACCAGCACCGTGTTAGTGTCATGCTGCGGATGCAATGAAGAGCTGCACATCAGCCACGAAGAGGCTAGTCAATGGACTGATACCGACTGGTTCCAGTGCCACGAGTGCGAATAAGTGCTTGACATCAACCTTAAACTGTGATACCATATAACAAGTGAGTACGAAAATGACAGCATACGAAATGACCAGCAAGATGATAAGGAAGCCAAAGCCTGATGCGCTCAAGCGTCTTGAGGCAGCACAAACACAAGCGCGTAAGCACAAGCTCATGGTTAAGGAAGCACTCGAATCAATCCGCTTGAGTAAGCCATACAAGCGCAGCGAAGATGCACCTACCTTAAAGGAATGGGATGATAAGTGGATAGGATAACTCTGATGAAATACAATAAACCAAATCTAATGAAATACGGAAATCAAAACTATACAGTAGAGAAGCTACTCATCGTGCTTGCTGTACTGTGGGGCATGGCCACCATATGCAAGGTAGCAGGGCAAGGGCATACGCACCGTACACACACACTCACACGAGAGCATAAGGTGGTAGCTATCACCATACTAGCAGAGGCAAGAGGTGAAGGCAATGCTGGTATGTATGCTGTCGCTGCTGTCATAGCACAGCGAGCCTTTGAACGTAAGCGTACACCAGAGCAGGTATGCCTAAAGGCTTATCAGTTTAGCTGCTGGAATGGCAAGAAGGTGAAAGACCTTGAGCATCTACTCGCACTACCACAGGGCAAGTACGCTATACTGTTGGCCAAGACGGTTAAGCAGTTAAGTCGTAGCTATGTTGGCTACGCTAACCACTACCATGCGACATGGATGAAGAAGAAGCCCTATTGGGCCAAAGGGCAGAAGCCTGTAAAGGTGATAGGTCAGCACGCTTTCTATAAACTCTAAATCAATCTAATTATGTACATAAACAGAATAAGCCCAAATGAAACGGAAGTCGTAGTCAACGAAAGACTTGTCGATGCAACTAAACACGCAAAGTTTTTCTTCTCCTACGATACGCCTGTAGCCGCCAAGGTAGGCACTAAATACTACAAGACAGAAGAGAAGTTTAGCAATACAACTTCAAGGCATTTAAATAAATGGCTAGAAGGCGTTGAAGTAACAGTCAAATCACAAACATGGTTTGAGAAGCTTCTCTTCGATGTGGATAATCTGAGCAATCCTTATATGTCTTTGCGATAGGCATGCTCGGATTCTTTCTGCTCATTGTATTAGCGTTCGCTGCCAAAGCTCTTTTTTCGCTTGACGAATGAAGGGCCGCGGCCCGGGGCGCGCGACTTAAGTACTTGGTAATCAGTAACTTACAGCACGAAAAAAAAGTGAAATAAAGTGAAGAAAAAGCTTGCAATTCTCAGGATTTCTGCTATACTATTCCCAGTGAGTGAGAGAAATATAACCGAAATGAAAAACAAAGATAAGTTCCTAAACGTAGTGTTCAATGTGAAGCGCAACCCAGAATACAAGGGCAACCATGAGCTTGCTCCCCGACACGGCAGAACCGATGGAATCCACACTACCTTTCCTCTTGGTACAACCGAACAAGATATGATCAAAGAGTTCCACGCGGAACTGGTCAATATCGACATTAACGGTAAGACTTGGATAAAGGGCGAAATGATTCAAGTGGTAAGCATTGAAAGATGTTTTGAAGATTGGTGCGACCGATAAAAGACTTGACTTTTACTGAAAATCTGCTACAATAACTTTGTTGTGAGTGATAAAGAAAGACTAAAAATAATGAGTGATCGAGAAAACCTACTAAAGGAATGGAGAAACCTTCCAGAGAACCAACGAGTAACTTGGGAGACGTTCAAGAGACAACAAAGGCCGAAAATAACCCGCAAGGCAAGACCTGATACGTTCGCCCTAAACGGCAACACCCACACGGTGAACAACGACCCAGCACACCAACGCGAACAGTTGGAAGGCTATTGCGGAAACAATCCTAAATAATAAATGAAAAAGATTATTCTTATTCTATTTTTGTGTTCTGTTAGTTTAAGTGCTGCTAGCTTAAAGATTGTTCCTGTTCAACAAAAGACTTTGCCAAATGGTCTTGCTTATGGATTGGAAAGTGGAGTCTATTTCGAATTAACGAATCTTGAACCATTTATAATGTATAAATTGCAATACTCTAAAGATTTTAAGGAATGGACAGATTTGGTTCACCTTGGCACTTACAAGATGGCAATGACTTCGCCGTACTATACTTGGGATGAGCTACCGAAAGATAAATGCTTTTTTAGAATAGTTGTTGCTTGGTAAAATGAATATACTAAATGAAAGAGTTCAAGTCTACTATAACCTGCACAAGAAGTGTTTGAGTGTTAGGAGAAAAGGCTTAGTGGTTGATCATGTTCGTTCTATCTTGTTGAAGGATGCAAAATTTGTTGTTCAACCAGCAGGTCGTAAAAAAGTAATAAAAGAAAAGCGCAAAAATGTTCATGCCTATGTTAGCGGCGAGCGCGTGGCTGTAGCTTCGTTCGATGGTAAATCTGAACGCATTACTTATAATCCTTATAAAAATAAAAGTTTTGTTAGCGTCGAGACTGGTAAGCCTGTTTATAGTAAAGACATTGTTTCTATAGACGGTAGGAGTATTCTCGGACAATAGCGCGAGGTGGTCAAACGGTAAGACGGCTCTCTGCAAAAGAGCAATTGACGGTTCGATTCCGTCTCTCGCGTCCAATTTAACTTGACAACTTAAAGTTCGCGGCCCCGGGCGCGCCGCTTAAGTCCTTGCGGCCCAACGACTTACGACACGAAAATAGAGTGAAGAAAAGTGAAGAAAAAGCTTGCAATTCTCAGGATTTGTGCTATACTATATCCAGTGAGTGAGAGAAAAACAACGACCGAAATCTACGGAGCCAATTACGCTGGCTTCATCCGCCGCACCCTGAAGGTAACAAAGCACCCCTTCATCCCACGCGAAGAACCAGTTGACGAGACGTTTGTGCTACGCACGATGGAAGAACACACGCTGGAGAACTGGAACAAGCTTCCCGAAGGATGGACACCAGCCAAGGAGCTAGAGAACAACCTAAAAGATATCCGCATAAATCTTAAAAATAGTGCTTGACTTTGCCCCTAAAATCTGATACAATTTTACCAGTGAGTGAGAGAACTAATAACATGAATAAACACTACTTCGTTAAGGATGAGGACGGTTTGTACCGTATGTTCGACGTGAGCCATGATGGGCTTGAGGACGCGATTGAAACCGCCAACGACATCGGGTCAAATGTCATGTGTGAGCGTGACGGCGTGACCGAATTGGTTTGGTCGTTCGATGAGTCGGGCAGCAATGCCGCTGACGAATCATGGGACGGTTTCAACTCCGACGCGGAAGCGGACGGGGACGCGTTGGCCAGTGCTGGGTTCGGCACGGATGAAGATTACGGCTGTTTCGACAGCGGTGATGACGATTACGGTTGCGAGTGGTGATCGTCACCGCCCTTGAACGTTTCGCTTGAAACACAGCGCGCCGTTCGAGGCCCTTTTCGCTTGACAGCTTAAGGTCCGCGGCCCCGGGCGCGCCGCTTAAGTCCTTGCGGCCCAACGACTTACGACACGAAAATAAAGTGAAATAAAGTCTTGACTTTCTCGGAGATTCTGTTATACTATTTGCAGTTATGAGAGATAAGATGATGTACAAACTGACTTGGAAAGACGAAGACACCAACCGCGTGAGCAGCAAAGAGTTCACCGGTCAGAGTGGTGTTGATCATTCAGCAATGGACGAAGCCCTTGAATTAGCCCAGCAGGCAGACGGCAACATGTGGCCGTGGGTGCTAGAGAGGGATGGGCAAGAAATCGCAGAGGGTTGGGGCGGTGAGCAACTCGAGAGGGGCCGCTTGTTTCCGACTTGCGGATGAAAAAAAGTCTTGACTTTCTCGTGGATTCTGTTATACTATTCCCAGTTATGAGAGATATGATTACATGTGAAGAGGTGTTCGAGGCCAGTGCGCAGGAGCGCGAGGAATTGAATGTGTGGTGCGACGAGATGGACAACGAAGCCATTTTCGCACAGGATGCCGAGATGGATCTCGAAGAACAGGAAAAGGCTTGACTTTGAGTGCATTTTCTGTTATACTTAATTTATTGGAAGTAAGAAAACCAATCGAAACAAAAAACATATGAAGAAATTCTTAATCAACTACATACCGGCTGTCCATGAAGGACAGGTTAATGGCGACAACAAGGCATACTTCTATCGCGTCGAGATCGACGAGCAGTTTGCGAATCGCAGCGAAGGCGACAAGTCCGCTGGATTATCTGCGAAAGATACGGAGTCTGGCCTTTGGAAACGCTTCCGTTTCGACGGAATACAAAGTGCGGTGGCAATCTAGCCACCTCTTCCAGTCTGATACTGGCCGGACTCTAAATGGCCAGATAATTTTGAGTTGGCGATTCAAACACGCCTCCATCGCCCTTAAGCTATGAACGCGCTAGGGACAGGGATGGTAAGACATCTTACGCTGGAGCAGGACTTACCTGTGAATTTGCTGGTGGCGCGGCAACAACTCATCTCATAACACAAGGCCCTTGTCAAGGTTTTAATTCATTACTTCTTCCTTGGCGGGGGCCTATCTCTTTGATTACCAGTAACTTAGGCCTCGGGGCCGGGGGCGGCAGCCTTAAGTCGTTGAAGGAGAGGAGGTTAAGCTAAGCTGTATTGAGATCGTGAAACACTTTTAAAATGTTGATCATGTGAAATACATGGGTAACTTTAAAGAGTATATTTAGTCAATATTTAATTGGTATTTAATTAATATTTGTTTAGTATTTATTTCCTAATGAATTCTTTTTTATTCGGAAATTGCTTGGCGTATCTTTTTCATCTTACTCTTTAGGAAAGAAATAGCATCACAATTTTTAGCGTTGGTCTGCATGATGTGCCCCAGACTATATTCTATCTTGCGCGTAAAGTCTCGGCGCAACGCATCCAGCTTATCTGCATCTGCTCGCTTTATTGCGCGAGTCTTCTTGGCTGCTTTCTTTTTCTCAGCCTTCTTTATTAAATGTTTAGTTTTCACTTTCTTTTCTCCGAATGCTTCTAGTAGCTTATCGTAATTACTTACTTTGCTCATATTAAATAAAATGGTGGCGGGAGTGTTTGTGTACCCGCACCTTTTCAGTACCCAAGAAACAAATGTTTCAGATCTACCTACTTCGGACTCACCCGCAATTTTCCTCAACCGATAGGTCTCCGTACTTCTTGCAGTCGCTGCATTATCCCCGTGGGAGGGATTATTCTGCCACACCGATCTCTCTCCGTCGAGAGAGAAAATTGTTAGGGGGTGATCAGCCTTGCGTTCCCGCCCTGATCTTTTAAGTCAGCCCTACCTGACTTCAATAAGTATATCACTTACTTGTTCGTATGTCAACCTTTTCTTGTGATATAATTGAAATTATTTTTGCAATGTCGTCAGCATTAAGGTAGCCGTTAACATAGGTCTCTTGGTCTGGGACAAAGATATCATGCTTTTCTTCGTCGTAACCATACCAGTTATCCTCGCCGTCAAAGATAGCTACTTCGGCTGTGTGACCAACCTTGCAATTATGAGAATCGCTTTGTTGTATAGATATAGACCAACCATTTGAAAACATAAAGTTGAATCCATTCCAATGTTCTGATGGAGTAATTTTAGTCATACTTTATCTATTTTTGCGTAGAGCATTTCGCACAGTTTAAATACGTCGTTGTCGTCACGATTCCAGACTGGCCCAGAATCAGACACTATGTAATCTAGACACTTGTTTGGTTCATGCTCAAGAGTAGTGAGCCAAGTGTAAACGGCATCTTCAAGTTCCGATTTGATTTCGTCTTTGTTGTAGGTCATTTGCTGTATTGTTTCCATATCTCCAAGTCCAACTGAGAAGGTAGTATAGCACGTTTGTCGCACAATGTCAAGAACTTATCTTCTAATTCTTTATATAATTTTTTGCTCTGCGGCGTTGCCTTTGGGGTGTTTATCCCTTGGTCTCTCATCCATCTCAATATGTGAGTGTCTAGCGTCGCCAGCCTCTGGTTAGGTCGAGAATGCATGATGATAAACCGTGATGTCTTTGGTCCGATGCCATGAATTGCTTCAAGGTCTTCAACTGAGCAAGTTTTTAAATCAATACCAGATTCAGCCAAGTCTCTCAATGCTCTGTAAATCCTTTTATATTGTCCTATCTTCGCCATTTGTAAATAAGCTCCGAAAACTTTTATGTTGACAAGGCTTTTGATGGTCTCGAAAGGTGTTAGTTGTTTGGTTGGTGTTTGCGTGTCCCTGAAATGGTTGTTGACTTTGTCAGCAGTTTGTTGTGACTTCTTACCAGCAACACAGACAGCAAAAATAGCAAACAATTCAAGGTCTGCTTTTGTTCTGTTAAAGTTTGTTATCTTCTTTGGGTTTATCAGTTTTGCGATCATATGAGCCTTTTCCTTTTTTAGTTTTGTGAATGCGTTCGCCTGTGTTCCATTTCACCTGCTTGCGAACTTTCGGTTGTTTTCCCTCACTCACTTCAAATAGTATAACACGTTTAGATGTGAATGTCAAGCCTTTTTAGGTCTCGTGACAGTCGCACTCTTCGCAAATCGTGCCCCAATCGTATGGGTTACCCCATTCTCGAACTTCGTTCTCTTCGTTGTCCTTTGCCCCGCACTGGTCGCAAACCAATACCCTTTCTTCTTTAGTCTTTTCCTTCATAACGCGACTATTATGACACAACTAGCTTTGAATGTCAAGGTTTTTAAAAAAGTTTTTCCAAAGGGTAAGTAACTGAATATCAACGACTTAAGTTTGCGCCCCCCGGCCCGCCCCCTTAAGCCATTGAGGCTTAAGGGTTTAGGGGCCTTGATCCTTCCAGCTGTTTCATGTCGAGCTGATACGTGCCTTGTATCCGGATCTCCCGGATCACCATGGCTGGAGGAGGATCAGGGCCTGTATCAAAAGAGCTTTAAAGTTGCAACCCTTTTAAGAACAGCTCTAAGCTTGCTCTTTTTGTTCAGGTAGTTATCTACCTGTAGTTCGCTAGCGCGTCGAAAGTTGTCCGACTTAACTAGTTTTGTGTCCTGATCATGCACCATCGTCATGACCCTACGTCCTACCTTGCCTATTGCACGCTCAACCCGTTTGGTTAAGGTGTTGTAGTATAAGCAACCATTCCTGATTTCTTTTGCCTTCATAAAGTCTTACGCTTTTACGGCGTCCCAATCCGTTAAATTCTCTGCCGAAATTTGGAGTTCAGCGTGTGGATCAAGAACAATAGTCCTCATTTTCTGCGTGTAGAAAACCTCGTCCTTCATGTTCGCCATGAACTCATCACGCAAGTCGTAAGCAAGGACATCTGCGCCACCCTTTTGGCCCTTGAGTTCGTCCACACCAATGTCTTGCATGACTCTCGTCCGGCAAATCTCAAGTACCGCTTGCTTGAACCTTGCTTCATCTGTCCAGAACACCGCGAACTTATCTGTCCACCAATCGAGCTTGCCGCTCGTGGCCTTCCAGTTCCAGAACGACCAAAATCGTCTGGTAAGGTAGTCCTTGTCGCTGCTCTCCAAACCAATTGCCCAGTCATCCTTGCTGAACACTTGCCGATAGTAGTTTATGTTTTTCTCACTCACAGGTTATATAGTAGCACATTTCGTTTTACTTGTCAAGCTCAATCATGCTTGAAATAGTCCAGAGACCAAGCCGCGACAAATATCAATCCGATCATTAAAAAGAATCCCAACATCTTTATTAAGTATAGCGTTCACTTGGCTCAATGTCAAGCAGGGACTGCTCTGTTCTTGTTGTATCCAGCGAAACCGTTTTTCTTTAGCTCAGACAACGCTTTGCTTGCTTTGCTCTTGGCTGGCTGGCTTCCATGAAGCACCAAGGCGAAATCATCAGAGCCTGAAATGGCCAAGTCATCCGTATGGTCAATGTCCAAGCCAAGAGAATCGGCTTGTTCTTTACTGAAGAACACACGGGCAGATTTTACCTTGGAGCGTGGAATCATGTCGTCAAACTTGCCGCCTTTTGAACAGGTGAAAACAAAGTTGTTTGGCAATTTGTTTTTGTCTAAATACTTCACCAGAAAATGAACGCTCTTTGTGTAGGAATAAAACACAATGTTTGGAAAATAGCTTGCGGCTTTCATCCAAGCGTTAAAATACGATTGGTTGTAATAGTCTCCGCCTATATGGACACGCAAAGTTCCGCCGCGAACCAAACCGCTTGCTTTTATGCTTTCGACTATGAGCCTGACTTTCATCTCGCTTGAAGTTTCCCCTTTGAGCAGATTGAAGTTGTGCCAACGTGCTTTGTTGACGCTTGGATAACGTGCTTCATCCATCGCTGCATAGCATCGAAAGGTGTCACCATTTTCGTCAGGTTTTTGCAGGTCAACGATCTTGCCCGTTTTCCTGTCGACTTTCGTGTAACAGTTTTTTGCTCCGGGGCAAGTGTAGCCACTAGGCAAAGAGAAGTGCCAAATGCCTTTCAGCTTGGCGTTTTCGAAATGGATTTTAAGTAGGTTTTTCATATCAGAAAGAGTAGTATAGCACAGGTCGTCTCGATTGTCAAGCACTTAAATTTAAATAGTTGGTGTCGATCAACGTCTGCAGCGGCTGACCAAAGGTGAGCTATTCCCGCACCAACTCCAATAATTATAGCACGTTCTGACGTTCAGGTCAAGCCCTTTCTTATCACTCCTTTCAATGACGTAAGTCATTGAATACCAGCGACTTAAGTTCGCGCCCCCGCCCCGCCAGATTTAAGTTGTCAAGTTGAAAATGGTAGGCTGGGTGGGAATCGAACCCACAATCAACGGCTTAAAAGGCCGCTGCTTTACCGTTAAGCTACCAACCCGAAAAAAGAGGGCGGCATTGCGCCGCCCTCTATGGTGTCGTGCACCTGTGAGGAAGACATCACCCAGTCACTAGGACGCTGCCCTTGGTAGGCGTGGGGATGCGAGTGAGTTTGCTGAACTCCGTCGGATTTGTCGTCGCCTTAACGAAACGATTAAGAACATTCGAGTGTACTTTGTCAGCATACTCAAACCTCGTCGGCTCGACCTTGTGGGTCAAGTGATAAGTCACCGCATTGTACAAGTTGTACAGGTTGCGATTTTTGTCCTCTGGAAAAGGAGGATTCAGCCAAACCTTCACGATTTCCTCACGAAGCTTTTCAGAAAGAATCTTGTCGCTTGTAAGATTCTTCAAAACGTAGTCGCCGATTGTGTCGTTAATCGAACACTCCGACAACTTGGTGAATTCACCACCAACGGTGTCGAAAGCCTTGACCGCGCGATCAATAGCGTCAGAAACACCATCAAGAGACAACTTGCGCGAATGCTTCTGGTTGAACCCGAACGCTCGACGCATCGACTTCATTCCGTTGGTACAAACGAGCCTCAACATCCCCAACTCTAAACCAGCAAAGCTGGTTCTATCGTATGAGTTGCGAATCGTGATCCTCATTCCCATCTCGTCCCCAACCTTCTGCACCTTGCGCAGTTCGTTGGGGAACTCGTAACGACCATACATGGTCGCGCCATCACGCGCAACAGTAATCTGTCGCTCGTAATCCAAACCCTTGTCAGTCAACACTTCGTCAACCGTCTTAACAAGGTCGCTGTTCAGCAACAAGCCATACTTGTCACTCGTAACACCTAGCACTTGGCCGGTGTCTGTCCTGCGCGTCCCCCAAAAGCCTGCCTTTTGTTCGTCGCGTGTGTACAACTCCTGCATTTCGACAGGGAAGTCGTACTTGTCCGTTGTTGGTCTAGTAGTTCTTGCCATAAATTTTGTTTATCGTTCCCGCACTCACTTCAATAAGTATAACACCTTATATGCCTAAAGTCAAGCGCAATCTTCGCATAGCCATGAGTCCGTGTCGTAGCTGGCGGCGTCAGCGGCTTCTTCATCGGAAAGGCGAAAGGCGGCATCGCACTTGCCACAAGACAAAATGTGAATCTCCTCATTCTTTTCCGAATCAATTCTGAATACTTCTTCTGTTTTTAAAGGCATGGTCTTTCTCGTACTAACTTCAATTAGTATAACATGTTCTGACGTTCAGGTCAAGCCTAAAGAACAACTCTTTTCCATGTCGTAAGTCGTTGAGTACCAACGACTTAGGTTTGCGCCCCCGGGGCGGCGGCCTTAAGTTGTTGTAGCTTAGGCACTTAGGATGGACCATTAAAATAAATTAAAAAATTTTAAAATAAATTAATATAAATGTTCTTCTTATGTTATTACCTATTATTTGTAGTATTATTGAAAAACGGGCAAAAGATTTAATCTTATTACTTCTTTATTTGTCTTATTTGTAGAAAATGGGGAAATCCGGCTCGTAACAAGAAAAAGACCCCGCCGAAGCGGGGTCTGGTTCTCATGTGTCCAATCAGTGCAGAAACAACGAACGATTGGATCGGAAAGGGGGGGAGTTACTCTGGTGTTTCACTGGGATAACCTACTAATCCCGTCAAACGCATCTCGCGTAGCACCATGCCAGAGGCTCCCGTCACGCGCTAGGCGCGTGACTTGGAGGGCTTTCGACCAGTAGAGGCCGTGACCGTCCGAAGCGGACTCGACGCATTAAGCTCGGCCGAGAAGGCTTTCTTGTTTACCGTCTCGTAACGAGAGGCATGTTGATTTGACTTAACCAACTGCTTTGCCGAGTTGATCTTCAAGTCGCCGCCGCTAGTGCGTTCGACTTCCAATGTGTATGTGTGGTTGCGCATTCCCATATTATCTTATCTGTTTTTTTTTGTTTTGTTTATTGTAGCCAACCGTTGACTACTTCTTAATAATACCACTAACTTATACTTGTGTCAAGCAAGTTTCTTTAAATAATCCAAACCTTTAGCAGTTATATTTCTGCCAGCAGTCGTGATATCCATTAGACTATGCTTTTGCAAGTAAATTTCAAAATCTCTTTGTACAGCGTGTTTAGATATACCAGTTTTAGCAGCAAGATTAGTTAAGCTGCAATCTTTGTTATCTTTTAATATATTTAATAATAAAATTTCCGTTGTATTCAATCCTAAAGGAAATATACTTAATATGTCGCTCAATTTTTTCCAATCAGAATCTTTGAATACTTTTGTGTCATTCATTTCACAATAGGACTCAATTTTTTGTGCCATCTTTTGTGCTGCTCTAGCATTGCCGCGCAAGACAGATGATATATCCTGTAATGCTTTTGCCTCAATTTTTAGATCAAGGTTCATGCTAACGATCTCTCCCATCTCCGACAGGGAGTATTCTTCCAAGTCAACGCGCTCCAACCTATCCATTAAGGCATGGAATACGGATTGCGTCTCTGTCGTAGCAAACATGAAAGACAACTGACGAAAATCGAAATCAACAGTATAATCCTCAAAAGAGAAAGAGGTTTGGTGATCTGGATTTGGATTGAGAATGGTCAGCAAGGCCATCGTAACATCCTTGGGAATCTCGCTGCATTCGTCGAACAAGATAGTGGCTTCTCTGTCTTGCATATAAGGAATGACTATCTGATTGAAGAACTGCTTTACATTCTTTAAAGTAGAACAGTTTATCTCAAAATACTTCTTGTCCTTGTTTATTGACTTGAGCCGCCGCGCTGTCGCCTTGGCCATAGTCGTTTTGCCGCACCCTTTGGGCGCGACAAACATAAGATGAGGTATCCTAGAAGTCTTTTCGTATCCGCGACAGAAAAAGTCCAGAACGCGCTTCGCATTAGATTGCCCAACGATGTCGGGGAATAGTTCAGTAGTAACCATTTAAATAGTATAACAGGAACTTGATTAAAAGTCAATGCTTTTTATTGCTACCTCTTCCACCTCTGTCTCTCTAACCTCGACAGGGGCAGCAGCAGAGATATTCGAGTAATTAGATACGATGCGGCTTCCTGTCTGAAGTTGAAGCTGCTCCGCATACTTACGTCCAACCATTACGATGGCATCCTCGCGCAGTACACGATTAAGCTCTCGCAGGTTGACTTCTATTAGGCTCGTTGCGCCTTTCGTGCGACCGGAACCTTTCTTTCTAGTTGCTATCACTTCTTAAGTATCTCATAAACTGACGCGCTTGTCAATAATAAAAAAATTTAAATAAGTTTAAATAAATTTAAATAAAAGTGACTTTATATGATTGCTTATATTGGCTCTGTTTGTGTTATTTTAATAAGTTTAAATAAATTTTAATAAATTTTGATATAAATAGGCTATTTTTGTTTATTTTTGAAAAGGCTTACTTTATAGGGCGGCGGCACTATATTTGGCTCTTTTTAATTCGCTTTTAAATAAGTATTTCGCCGGAAATCATTCACAAATAAGGCTATTAGTATTTCGGGCAAAGTCGTTCGCAAATAGGGCTTGACTTGCTTTCTAGTTTGTGCCGCGATTAGTATTTCGCGCCGATTCATTAGCAAATTTTAATAAATAATAAAATAAATAAAAATAAGTTAATAAATTTCTTTATTGTTTGAGTAGTATAGATAGTAGTAATAAAAGTAGTAATTATATTATATTAAATTTTAATATGTTTTTTTAAAAGGCGGCTTTATTTGTAATTATATGTTTTCGATACAACCTAGAAAATTAAATAAGTTTAAAATAATTTAAATATAATTT
>Ga0114997_10003080_pt1 | contig 13188 bp, 11 predicted proteins | sample ArcticOcean_MG_C_2_FD_87045 | JGI IMG/M metagenome (GOLD analysis project Ga0114997, IMG submission 87045) | Marine microbial communities from western Arctic Ocean - ArcticOcean_MG_CB4_136 | ecosystem: Environmental > Aquatic > Marine > Oceanic | place: Arctic Ocean: Canada Basin | collected... | reverse complement strand
TATCAGATTCAATTTGGCAGCTCCGACCAGGCCTCTTAATAAACGCTTTTTAAATATGAATGTAAATGGATTAATTGAAATGGCCTGGAGCGATGAGGCAACTTTTTCAGATATTGAAAGAGAGTTCGGCATCAAAGAGCCCGAGGTCAAGCGCATCATGCAAAGCAATCTGAAGCCAGGATCTTACAGGTTATGGCGTAAACGAGTGCGCTGGATAAAAGAAAAACAAAAGAAACACCTTAAAGTTTAAAAACGATACTACTATCTAACGGGCAGGTATTTTCTAAAACAGCCAACTAAAAATTTGACTATAACAGTAAAATAATCACATGGGATTAAATACAGACATTAGCGAAGTTATCACTCAGATAGATAAAATTATTACATCAAAAGATGGTAGATGGCTCGATGTTTCTGACTACAACCTCAAGAGCAAAGATCGTAAAAATATGAAATCAGTCTATGGCCTTATTCATGATATTCTTCATCATAGTGAAAATGACCAAAGAATTATTGACCGGACCCATAAAAATAATCTAGAATATCTTTATAAAAAAACTGTAGAGCACGTAAAAAACCTCAGTTAGAAAAAGGCTTACTAATAAAATCGCTACTACTGAACCTTTTTCATCATGAAGTCTCTAGATTTTTTAATTAAAATAATTCCTGAAAAAACTTGAGTTTGTTTTAAATACCTTTAAATTATCGATTTAGTTTTTATTAATTATGAAACAAAAATTTATTCTAATGCTTCTTCTATTTTCTTTTGGACCAATGGGAGCCGTCTCTGCAGATTACTCAAGCGGTCTTAACGCTTATAAAAAAGAGAACTACTTAAAGGCATTAGTAGAGTGGCTTCCCCTTGCAGAGCAAGGTGTTTCTCAAGCGCAATATAACTTAGCTGGGATGTATACCAAGGGTTATGGCGTTAAGATAGATGATGCAAAGGCAGTTTACTGGTACAACAAAGCAGCAGAGCAAGGTCATTCAAGATCGCAATATAATTTAGGGGTGATGTATTTAAGTGGGACGGGCACTCAAAAATCTATTGAGGATGCAAAGTATTGGCTTCATTTAGCTTATGACAGTGGCACAGATGAAGCTGAAAAAATCTGGAATGAGAATCAACTTTGGAAATATTAACGCTTACTTAAATTACCTAGCAAACTACTATTAGGGGCAAAAATAAACCATACTTAAATCATGGCTTAGAAAAAACTTTTTTTATGGTATATTTGCTGCGTTTAGGGTCTTGTGCTAAAATCACTCAAGTCTTGTTTCACTTAGTGAATTTAAAATATTAAAAATGAATCAAGTTTAGAATTAATGAATTATAAAAAAGGGAAAATAAAATGAAAACGATCAAAACAATGATTAAAGATACAAAGAAAAAAGCTTTTACGTTAATTGAACTTTTAATCGTAGTTGCAATTATTGGAATTCTTGCTGGAGTGGGTATTCCAATGTATAACGGCTATATGGCAAATGCCAAGATTGAAAGCTCAAATACGAACCACTCTAACAATAAGAGCTTTATCGCTGCTTCGCTAACAAGATGCTCTTCAGGTTCACCTAGCGTGTCAATAAATAATGAAGATGTGGACTGTGATGATCAAGACTTAAAAGATGCATTTATTGAATACTTTCAGGATCTTAATAAAAACCCTTATGTCACTTCTGTTCCGTCAATGATGGATACTGATGCTCCAGTTTGTGGTCAATCTGGTTTACAGGTTGCTGGTAACCAATATTCACTAATAACTAATGTTTGTGATGCTGATGGCGAAGATTCACTTAAAGGCCCTGTTACGATGACAAGGGAGTAATTTCAAAATTAAAGCAATACAAAAAAAACTTAAAACCCGCTTTATAGCGGGTTTTACACTTATAGAGCTTCTAATTGTCGTCGCGATCATTGGTATTTTGGCGGGTGTTGGTATACCAATGTATAACGGTTACATCAATAGCACTAAGGAGTCTACTGCCCAAAGCAATTTAAGAGCGATTGCTATGATGGAGGCTGATTATTTTTCTGACAATGGTAGTTATTACAAAGCAGCGAATACAGCACTAATTAACACAAATCTTTTCTCTAAAACGACGCTAGACCCAAATAGTGACTATAACTATTCTATAGTTGATCATTATTATGGTTTTGAAGCAATAGCAAATCCAAAGAGCGGTATGAGCGTTATTAAGTGGTGCCTTGATGGAAATAACGACATGAATAGTGGCTCACAGTGTCCTTAAAATTAAAGCTGTTACACTTATTGAACTTTTGGTTGTTTGTAATATAAATTAAATCAGATAGGGCTAGTTAAAATGTATCACCCATAGCAAACATCGGGGTATACATTGCAACCAATATTCCGCCAACTGTAATACCCATAAAAACCATCATTATTGGCTCAAGCATTACTGTTAGTCTTTTTATAACGACATCCATTTCGCCTTCGTAATAACTTGCAATCGATCCATACATCTCTTCCATATTACCTGTCCTTTCACCAACGGAAATAAGAGCGACAAAAGATGCCGGAAAAATATCTGGAGTTTTTGCAAATAGCTGAGATAACGGCTCACCCGAAAAGACACCTCTACGAACATTAACCATTGCCTCTTTAATAATAAGGTTGTTACTTGCGCTCGATGAAATATCCAAAGATTCCATTTCAGGGACTCCGGCCGCCCTTAAATTGCCTTGAATCATTGCTATTTTAGATAAAGATGACTTTATTACTAAACCACCAAAAAGAGGTAGTTTTAGTACCAATTTATGCCAACTCCTTTTAATTTTATAACTTTTACGTATTGCAAATGATAATGACATGAATGAAGTTACTAATGCAATGGCAAGAACACCTCCTTTCAGTGGATTTCGAAGGAAATTACTCATATCAACGACAAACTGAGTCGCCGCTGGAAGGCCGCCTGCTTTACCATCAAACATTTCTTCAAATACAGGAACAACAAAGACTAGCATCAAGGTTACAACCGCGCCAGCAACAATTAAAAGGATTGTGGGGTATGTCATTGCACCCTTAATGCTGCTTTTAATTTTCTCTTGCTTCTCCATATTGATAACTAGCTTTGATAAAAATAATTGCACCTTACCACTTGATTCGCCTGCTCTAAGAAGGTTAATGTAGATGTTGTCAAAGGCGCCAGGATATTGTTCAAAAGAGTCAGAAAGGGTATTACCGGACTCAACTGACTTATGAATATCAGCAATTATTAGCCTCATTCCCTTGTGCTCAGTTTGCTCTTCGATCATGTTAATGGAATCAAGAATTGGGAGACCAGCCCGAACCATTGTTTCAAATTTTTTGGTAAAAGTAATGACCTCAGTTACCGGTACTTTTTTTGGAATTTTTAATGCTTTTTTTGCTACCTTTACATCTTCTTTGACGGCTTTAGACTCTTCTTTTCCAGACACCTTCTGGAGCGATGTGATGATTATCTTGTCTTCCTTAAGCTTAAAAGCGGCTTCATCCTTGTTAATTGCAACAATCTTTCCTTCGGTATATTTATTTCCAAGAATGCCTTTATAGGAGTAGGTTACAGCCATTAAATATCCACCAAATTAATCTAAAATAAGTATTCTTTTATACTCTTCGATTGAAATAGATCCATCTTTAAGAAAAGTTCTACCAATCTCTTGCATATTCAAAAAGTTATCTTTTTCTAATGCAATTTTTTTAAGCTCAGGAGTGGTTTTTTCTTGTAATATTCCTTCAATCATATTGTCAGAAATCCTTAAGACTTCGTAAATACCTTTTCGTCCTTTATAGCCAGTCCTATTACAAACATCACAACCCTCTCCTTTGAATATCGTAACTCTTGAAGACTCTTCAGCAGAAAAGCCCACAGATCTAAGATGGCTCTCGTTGGCGCTCTCATCTTCAACAAGACATGCAGTACAGTTTTTTCTTGCCAAACGCTGCGCCACAATTAAGGTTAGGGCAGATGTAATTAAATAGGGCTGCACGCCCATATTTAGAATACGAGTAATCGTGCTTACGGCATCATTAGTGTGCAGAGTAGAGAGAACTAGGTGACCTGTTAGGGCTGCTTTAATGGCAATTTCAACGGTCTCTTGATCACGAATCTCTCCAACCATAACAACTTCAGGATCTTGTCTTAAAAAAGATCGCAGTGCTGAGGCAAAAGTCATGCCATAGTCTGGCTTAACATGGACCTGACCAACGCCATCAAGTGTAAATTCAACAGGGTCTTCAGCTGTTAAGATATTTATATCTTCTTTATTGATTTTATTTAATGCAGCATAAAGAGTTGTTGACTTACCAGAACCAGTTGGGCCTGTGACAAGAACCATTCCTTGAGGCGAAGATATTGAGTCAATAAAAGCTTTCTCATCATCCTCATGAAACCCAAGTTTTTCGATTGATAAATCTATGCCATCTGTATCAAGAATACGCATTACAACCCTTTCTCCAAAACTAGTTGGCATGCAAGATACTCGAAAATCAACCTCTTTTTCACCAACCTTTAGAGTTATTGCGCCATCTTGGGCTTTTCTTCTCTCAGCAATATCAAGCTTTGACATAATCTTAATACGGGTAATAATTTTTGAGTAGTTTTCAAATAAAATTTTACCAGTCTCTGGCTCTTCCATTAAAACACCGTCTAGTCGAAAGCGCATCCTTGCAGAATACTTAAAAACTTCAAAGTGAACGTCACTAACACCCTCTTTAATTGCTTTTTTAAGATATTTATCAATAAACTGAACTACAACAGCAGAATATTTCTCATCAGCCTCTTCATCATCCAAATCTAATTTTTGTTTTTGAGTTAACTTAACCTCTTTTTTAATGTGAGGAGGGGTAACTGTTTTTTTAATTTCTATAGCTTCAGAAGCTTTTTCGTCTCTATTGTCATTGGAAGGGTTATTTTTTTTGGTATTTAGCTTGGGAGTTCTTGGCGCTTTGGCGGAACTTGGGTCTATTGAATTAAAACTATCTAAAATTTTAGAAATTTGACTAATGGTAACAAGGTATGGGTTAACTTTTTTATCGGTCAGTAAAGCAATACTTTGCATCTGATTCAAAGCTGAAGGCTCTGATATAGCTACATCCAAAGTATGCCCGTGGACACTAATAGGAATAATTCTATTTTGGATGATGTATTTTTTAGACAAAATGTCCGAGGTAGTAAAATCAATGTTCTCAGTATTTAGATTAGGTAGAAACTCAATATCGTAGCTACCAGAAATTGCATTTGCTATAGACACTTCATCAGTAAACCTATATTCTATAAGCGTTTCAATTAAACACTTCTCACCCTCCTCGCTCGCTACCATAGCACTTTTTAAATCGGCTTCCTTTATCATCTCATTGCTATAGAGTAAGCTAGCAATTTGCTCAGCTGATTCTGGAGGTATTCCAAGACTTTGCATCATTAAAACAAAATCAAATGATGCGAGGTGCTAAGAACACAAGAAGCTCTTTCCTAACATCTGTAACATCATCTTTTCTAAACAGGCCGCCTATAAAAGGAAGATCTCCAAGTATTGGCGTTTTAGTTTGAGAATCCTTAGTACTTTGTGTAAATACACCGCCAATAACTACGATAGTCTGATCTTGAATCAATAGCTTTGTAGTAATGGTTCTTGTTGCTATAGGGGGATTCGCAATAGTTGTATCAACAGTGGATTTCTCAACACTCACGGTCAGAATAATATTACCATCACCAACAATTACTGGTGTAACACTTAATGAAATTCCAGCATCCTTCAACTCGATAGAAGCAACTCCATCAGCTATAACAGTATACGGAACCTGGTCAATTTGTTTAATTTCTGCAGCCTGCCCATCAAGAGTAAATACTCTTGGGTTTGACAGTATTTTGGTGATACCCTTAGTCTCAGATGCGGCCAGAGCAATTGATAAGTTTTCACTTGTAGTTCCCAGTATCAGCCCCACAGCATTTCCAACAATAGTGCCCTCGTTGCTAAATGTTGATGTAAAGTCAATATCCTCAGGGGTTTCAGCAACTCCATCAGCAGGTCTAGAAGTAATACCAAAGGTTGCGCCCAAAGCCTTACCAAGGTCTTCAGAAGCCTCTACAATGAAAGCTTCAATTAAGATTTGCTTGGTTCTAACATCAACCTCTCTAATTATTTTTGAAATGAAGTCTAATTCAGATTTAGTAGCCTTAACAATTAAATAATTCAGTCTCTCATCTATAGTAATTTCAATCTCAGACGAAGAATCGGATGCAACTCCTTCACCATCACTTGAACCATTAATTACACTTTTTATTTCTGAGCTTACTGTAAGAGCCTCTGTGTAATAAAGCTTAAATATTTCAGTATAGAGGCTCTCGGCCTCTCTCTCGGCATCACGCTTCAATTTTTGGTCTGAGAGACGCTGTAAGTCAAACTGTTCCTGCGCTAAGAGAACCTGTTGACTATGGATACGAATAATATTTGCCTGTCCATCAACATATTTTGCAAGTTTTTTAATTTTTAAAATTGAGTCAAGCGCTTTATCCCAAGGCACATTAACCAACTTGGCAGATACATTTCCCTCAACCTCATCCCCTATAAGAATGTTGCGGCCTGTAATTTCTGAGAACATTATCGACATATCCTGAATTGAAATATTGTCAAAATTTACAGTTATTGGAAATACAGAGTTATCATCTAACTCAGAATCGACATCAATAGAATTTGATTTTTCTTCTTTATTTATTTCATTTCTCTTAATAGAGCTTGGAATGTTATAAATTTCTACAGGGGCAGGCCCAGTTAGTGCGGTCGAAGCAATTTGGTCTTGCATGTCAGCAATGAAGATTTCGGGTTCGATCAATAAAGAGGCTTTATCAACCTCAATAGCAGATGGAGCACAAGAGGATAAGACTAGGGCAGCCAGTAAAACTAAAAAGTTATTATGGTGTGGTTTCATTTGTAACGCTCCGATTTCTTACAGCTAAAGATACCACCTCACCCTCTTCAGTTATTTCAATTTCATCAGCTTTTATGCTTGTAATTGTCCCACTAGAATTTCCTAACTTATCGCCTATCCTAATAAAGTATTTATCACCATTTAGTGTTCTAATTAGTCCAATTTTTAAATTCTGTGAAACCATTACAGCCACTAAGGAGTTTGAGGCAATAGTATTTTGAATGAGAGGATGAAGAGTTTGATCAATAGGCTCACTCTGAATCGAGACCATTGAATTGTCGTTATTCTCAGAAATAAGCGAACCAAACGCATTTCCTGCTGCAGAAGAAGTCCCAATAAGGCACGTAGAAAATAGCACCAAAGTAAAAATTGTAGTAAATTTAGATTTCATATCAATACTCCTAATTAGCCTATATGCATTGCTCAGACTCATTTTTAGGTAAACGGTAAGTAGAAATAGAGCTGGTTACTTTTACGTTTCCTGTATTTTCTTCAGATTCCACAACAACAATAGATTCGCTATTTATGTTAATGATTTTTTTAAGCTGCGCCAAGCCATTTCTAAAATTTGTATAAAAACTATAGTTCCCACTTATTTCAAGATCAACGGTGAACTCATAATAACCAACATTTTGGAGTTGAGGTTGCCCTTCATCATTTACAAAGCTATCATCATTAGTACAAAAACCATCAGCGAAAATCGGAACTTCAAATCCTTTCTCAATTTTTGTTACCATCAGTTTGTTTTGCATCGCCAGCAAACTAATTTGTCCATATAAATCTTCCAACTCTTTATCGCTATGAAACAAATTCGTCCTTCTATCATATTCTATTTCAGCAAGCTCAAGATCTTCTTGAGCAACCTTAATACTACTTGAAAGAGATTCTATTTCATACCTAATTGTTTCAATTTGAGCTATTTTGTCATTCTTTATCTTCAAGTCTTTTTGAGTTGGTATGTAAACAAAATAAACATAAGAAGCAATGACAATGACAACTGCAACCACAGCCATTAGTGTTTTGACATGAGGATTTGGCGCGCTAGGAGAGCCCTCTTTTGATTCCTTTTTTGAAAATAGGCCCTTAATAAGGGATCCTACATCAACGTTCATATCAATTGCCATCTGAATCCTCCCTTCCATCAATAGTTTGTTGCTCAATCAAAATAACTTCAACAACAAATTTTTTAATTGCTTGATTTGAAATTGTTTCTGCTGACATGGTTGATAATGAGGCCTTATCAATAACATCAACAATCGTCAAGTTTTCTATAAACGATAAAATATTATTATCATTTGCAGACATGCCATTTATTATAATTTTATTGCCTCCAAAATAGTCAATTTCAGTTAACTTTATATAAGAACTTGGTATCGCAGCATTAATACCCACTAACACTGAGTACATAAAACCTTGATTGGACGTTAATTCATTTGTCGCCTCAAGAGTCATTTCAAGTGAATCCTTTTTATCAAGAAGATCTGATAGCGTCATTTGAAGTTCATTTCTTAGAGGCTCTAACTGATTAAACTCAACCATCAAGGCATCTACTCTATCGACCTCTTTGCCGTTTAGCAAAAAGTTCCATGCACCAAAGGCAATTGCGGCAATTACAAATACAACAACTCCCCAGCGTGACAAGAATTTCATTTTCTCTTGGCTTTTAACATTCTCTCTATTCGGTAACAAGTTAATGTTGTTTGTACCTGTAACGTACTCATAATAGCCAAAAACATCTAATTTTCTAGTTGCGAGGCCCAATGCAGATGAGAATATAGAGCTATTCAATTCAGCTTTCGATTTTTCTTGTAAGTTTTCAGGTACCACTGAATTTAACAAAGGATCAAAAACATCCACATTAATGTTGGGGAGTGCGTCATTAAAATTACCTATCGTTCGCTCTATATTAGGCATTGATGATGAGATCAATAAGGTATCAATTGCTTGGGTTTTATATTTAGCTGTGTAGGAAGAGATCATTTGCGCAACCTGCATTGAAAAACGGTTACTAATGCCTTTTATTTCTGCATCCGTCGACTCTTGGTTCATTAAAGTACTTCTATCTTTCTCTGACAAATAAATATCAGAAATAAATGGTGAGTCTTGATACAAAATTAAAATATAATTTTCGAAAGCCCCAAATTCAACTATAGCGACGGGTGCGCTAGACTTTGTTAGATCAGCTCTAAGTGCAAGGGCATTTCGAGTTGCAAAACAGCGGACATCCACCACTACTGGATTAAGGCCAGACTGCCTAACAATATCTAGGTAATTATCAATATCGTCAAGCTTTGAGGCTACAAACAATAGATGCATTTGATTTTCAGCTGTATCTCTCTTTAAGACCTGCCAGAAAATAGAATACTCATCAAGGTTATCTGCTAACTGGACTGCATTCTCCCATAGTGAGTCTGAAGCAACTGCAACCTTAAGCTCCTCATCTGTCATAAGTGGAAGTGGAACAACTTTAATGATTGCGCTGCTAACAGGAATCGAGACTGCGGCACTTTTGGTTTTAATTTTGCTTGATGCTATAAGTTGAGTAAGCTTATTAACATACAACTCAGGGTTTTCAACAATTGAATAATTGGAGCTTCCGTCAATGTACTTATAACCAAGCTTGGTTAACGTCCACTCTTTCTTAGTTGACTCTAATTGAGCAATCCTAATACAGTTTGGGGTTATATCAATACCAACAACTTCTTCCTGTTCAACAGTTAGCTTGCTAAGGTAGCCAACGATTATTTTAATAATTTTTTTCAACATAATTCTTTGTAAAAAAAGTTAATTTTTTTTTGTTAATCTTTAATGTTATATTTTAACATAACCCCTACTTTGCTACACTATATACTAATAATATTAACTAACAAAATATTCTCAAAGTAAGTTTCTTCTTTTTTATTTTTATTTTGATGAAAATCATAAACTTATAAGAATAAACCTCGCTTCATAAGGGAGGAAGATATTATTAAGAGTTAGCCGAGTTCATTCGGGACTCCGCCATAACCCAGAGACCATCAAACTTTTCTAAATTAGGCATCTCGATGTCAGCATGAGGGTCAATTTCATGAAAACTAACACTTTGATCATTCGCAAAATCTCAAAAAATACCTGGATTTTGTGGAGGCGACATAATAGGGGGAAGGCTCATGCACCAGCAGTTACCCGACCCCGAACCGCAACCGAATGCTTGATGACACTCAGAGCAATGTTTAGCAGTCATAGTGATAAAAAATGAAATTGATTCTAGATTTTGACATTGATTGTATTGCAGTGCAACAACAGTATGGTTAATGCATAAAAAAGCAAGATGATTTAGTCAAACACTAAATCACACCAATTTTTAAACAGTGTAGATGAAGCCTTATTATTAATATCTAAATTTTTAGTAATACTGGTTGTTAAATCCTCAAGACCATTAACGCTTAACGTTTCAAAGAAATCAGGGACTCCAGGAATTGTCATCCATCCATAGTGTGCCCGCACACCTCAATGCTGAATTAATTCTTTAAAATTGTATAAATTGATGACATTAAAAAATTTCCCTCCATGCCTCTTGAGTAATTTTTCCTTCAACTTCGTCGTCAGAGGTTTCAACGGTATCAATTACGATAAGGTTATTCTTCTTCTTACCGACAACTTGATCTTGTTCATCTAATATATCACTTAAACCAGAACCACTAATACCGATATAGATTTTATCTTCAAAAATAACTGCACCAGTTGGAATGCCCTCCCCTATATCTATTTTTCTATTTTTACTGCCACAAGAGAGACTGTACTCAGTTAATGAGCCACTTCCAGCGGAACATGTTGATCCTGAATTTGGCGTATATGAAGATGAATAAAGTACACTATTATGAACAGCAAGCTTCCCAGTTACTCTTTCATTGGCTCCTAAATTCAAATACCAGCCATCCTCTTCAGAGCTGCAAGAACTTCCGAGTGATGAAACATTTTTCATAGAAGAAGATCCTGCAGTAGAACTTGAGCTAGCAACATAAGTTGGAAAATTTTTATCTTTTAAACCAAAAATTCTATTGCTAATATCGCCGGACATCCTCTCAAGTTTTTGCTGGTTTCCAGTTCCATAAAAAGACCACAAATTATTATCATTTCCAATCGCGGGGGTTGTCTGGAAAAACGCCATTCGATCGTTATCATAGGTTGCCTCTGCATCGAAAGTTTGCGTAATATCATAAAGAGTGCCTGTATTTGTTAGGTTAAACTGCCAGTGTTTTCCTTCAAGATCGACGCCATATATCATAGAGCCTTGATATTTAGCTTTATTAGTAGTATCTGGAGTAACGGAAACAAGAGCCGATGGCATTGCGTTAGCAATTGAAGAACTATTACTTGAATCGGTCAAATCAATACGTTTTAATACCTTACCGTTGTCTTCTAAGTCAACCACATAAATGGCAGATGCGTAGTCCTCGTTTATTCCAGCGTTGTATCCAGCACCAAAAACTGCTACCCATTTACGACCCGAACCCTCAGGCATCGCTACAATTACCGGCGTTGACATAGTGTCCCCCAGTTTTGAGTAATCATACTCCTGGGCAATGCTGCTGCTCGAATAATCTAAGTCAGTTCTAGTGCCGCTTGCGTCCCAATGATAAATCTTACTAAGGGTAGGCTTATTTTCAAAAGCGAATAAAAATTTAGGACTTGATGGGTTCGTGATATCTAGAGCAAAGTAACCCTTTCCGCCTCTACCCATTCCAGAAATTAGAACTGAACGCCATTTATTATCATAATAAATATCCTTTACAGTAGGCGAGCCATCAACTCCGTAAATAGCCTTGGTTTGATTTATCGAAACTGCAACCATAGATCTGAGAGATTGCAGCATCATTGGCGGAATAAATGCCCATAATTCTTCACCCGTGGCTGAATCAAAAGCATGAAGCATCCCATCATTTGCCCCCACGTATACTACTTCATCTCGAAGCTTGCAATTGCCACCACATGATGATCCATTCTTGAAATTAGCATAATTATTTAGATTACGATAATAAGCCTCAGTATGAGATTTTTTGTCTAAATCAGTAGTCTTTGAATTTGGTTTTCCAACCACCACTAGTTTGGAGTTATAAATATCGCCAAGCTTCCAGCGCTTCTCACTCGTATTAAGGTTACTGTTTTCATCATATGCATCGATACCGCGGACAAAGTTAATCAGATTTGTAGCTTCAGTGTTTGTTGGTGACGAGCCGCTACCCTCCCAAAGTGCCTCTTTTAAGCCAAGGAGATTAGATGTTGTAAAGTTATTAAGAGAGGAGTTAACACCGAATTTATTGGCCACTGTCCAGATTTTTCGTGTTGCGGTATTTTTGGCATCTAGCTTTGTACCTGCCTCCCACTGAAGCGCGCCAAACGAGCCATTAGAATTTAGCTTATACTTTGAAAGTTGCCCCTTCCACTGATGTTTTGGCTCGTAGGTAAAGGTTGACTGAAATATATGGTTGCCACTTAAAAGATTGGGCACTACTACTGGCGCTGCAACAGTTAAGCGAGAAGTTTTTGAAGGGGAGAGCATGTTATACAACGCTTCATAAAGTGTCTCCACCTGATCTGCAAATATAGGGGTAGTAGGATAGGTTCCACCTGCTTTAGCTAAGCTGGTATATTGAGCACTTCCTTGTAGTGCAGAAAAACCCGTAACTATAGTTTGTATTCCTTTTTTCTCAAGAAGCTCCGTTGCAATCGCATTTACTTCTGCAACATACCCCCATTCACCATCACTAATAACTAAGAGAAAGTTCTTTTGGCAGCTTGCATTAGGGTCCAATGGTGAATCAGCACCCAAGAAATAATCCCTTGCCTCAAGCATTGCGGGTTTTAAAAATGTATTACCATTCGCAGCGTACCAGCCCCATGGAGTGCGGTCGGTAATCCCCGATTTTGCATCCTTTACGCTATTGTATATTTTGCCTGCTCCATCAATATTAATATCCACTCTGCGCCTTACAACATCCCTTCCAGTCCAATCTTTAAGTAAATGTTTTTCTTGAGTGAATTCTTCTACCTCTAGGAGTTGGATAGGAAAGGGATTTGCCCAGAGCTGCAAACCAAAGTTAGCGCTCGACACTAAATCCGAATCAGAGGTGAGCTTTTTAAGTACTTCCATAATCACGTCCATACGAGACTTATATGGAGCTATTGGCCTAATAAAATTAAAATCAGGATCAAATACTCTAATTGAACCATGAGGCTCGCCTCGATCACTTACAATAATATTGCCAGAACTATCCGATTG
>Ga0114997_10003079_pt1 | contig 13189 bp, 11 predicted proteins | sample ArcticOcean_MG_C_2_FD_87045 | JGI IMG/M metagenome (GOLD analysis project Ga0114997, IMG submission 87045) | Marine microbial communities from western Arctic Ocean - ArcticOcean_MG_CB4_136 | ecosystem: Environmental > Aquatic > Marine > Oceanic | place: Arctic Ocean: Canada Basin | collected... | reverse complement strand
GATGTAGCTAGATTTGGTGATTATGCTTCACCTGAATATGGAACAATTAAATCTTCAGAAAATTATGAAAGAAGATTTGTGATGACATTTCCAAATGAAACTTTACCTAAAGGAAGAAATCAAAAAACTACATCTTTATATGATAGATTAATTAAAAAGGGTGCCGTTATGGGAGATTCCTTCGGACTAGAAAACGTTTTATGGTTTGCTAAAAATGAAAAAGATGCACATGAGAACCCTACTTTTAAAAGATCTCGTTCTCATGAATATGTAGCAGAAGAAGTAAAGGCTGTAAGAACAGCAGTTGGTGCAATAGAAATAGCTAATTTTGCTAAACACGAATTTACTGGTCCAGAAGCGCGAAAATTTCTTGATTATATTTTGGCTGGAAAAATACCAAAACCAGGTAGAATTGTTTTAACTCCAATGCTAACTCCTAAAGGAAAACTTTATGGGGATTTAACTGTTGCATGTTTAAAAGAAAATAAATTTATACTTTTTGGATCTGGAGCTGCACAAGAAATGCATCGAAGGTGGTTTGAAAAATTTTTACCACGAAAAGGTGTTGTCTACAAAAATAGATCTGATGATTTTCATGGTATTGGTATCGCCGGGCCAAATTCAAGAAAATTATTATCAAAAATTTGTAGAGATGATGTATCAAACGAAGGTTTAAAATTTAGAGACGCAAGAGAAACTTTTGTTGGTGGAGTTCCTGTTATATTGAATCGAATATCTTTTTCAGGAGAATTGGGTTATGAAATTTACACTGCTCCACAATTCCAACTCAAATTATTCGAAGAAATTGAATCGTCTGGAAAAGACTTAGATTTAAAATTTTACGGGGCTAGAGCACTGATGTCTTTAAGACTAGAAAAAAACTGGGGCGCTTGGACGTTAGATTTTAGACCAGATTTCACAGCAGCAGAATCTGGATTAGATATTTTTATAAACTGGAACAAGAATTTTATTGGCAAAGAAGCTAGTTTAAAAGAAAAAAAACAGGGTATAAAAAAGAAATTAGTAACAATGGTAATTGATACAAAAGATATTGATGTAACTAATGATGAAGCAATACTAAAAGATAATAAATGTGTTGGTTATATAACATCGGGTGGTTATGCCCACCATAGTAAAAAGAGTATGGCCCTAGGGTATGTTCCGGTAGAACTATCAAAACACCAAACATCATTAAATATTGAAATTAATGGCAGTTTATTTAAAGCACATATAACTGATAAACCTTTGTATGACGCAAATGGTGGAAAAATGAAAAGCTAATGACAAAAAAGCTTTTTTTTAATAGAATTATTTTATGGATATAAAATTGCTTTCTGGAGCTCTTGGTGCTGAAGTTAATGGAATAAACCTTAAAGATTCTTCTGACAAAAATTTTAAAATAATTAATGATTTGCTTCTAGAACACAAAGTAATATTTTTTAGAAACCAAAATATAACTACGGAAGAACATAAAGCTTTAGCAAGAAAATTTGGCCCACTTGAAAATCATGCTTATATTAAAGGAAGAGAAAATCATCCTGAAATAGTTAGAATTATTAAAGATCCAAATGAAAAAAACCAGTGGGGAGAAAACTGGCATAGTGACGTTAGTTATAATGTCAAGCCAACTAAAGCTGTAATTTTAAAATCCCTTAAAATACCTCCTGTAGGTGGAGATACTGTTTTTTCAAACATGGAGCTTGCCTGGGAAACATTAGATAAAAATATAAAAGAAAAAATTAGTAATAAAAAAGCAATACATAGTTCGTTGGGAGCTGCATTTTTTGTAAAAAATTATAAGGCTATGGAAGGAAATGGTAATATTGATGAATATTCTAATACACACCCAATTGTTAGAACACATCCTGAAACTGGAAAAAAAATATTATATGTGAATTGGACTTACACAAAACAAATAGTTGGATTAGATAAATTAGAAAGTGATGAATTGCTTAAGAAAATTTTTGAACATCAAGCTAGATTAGATTTAACTTGTAGATTTAAATGGACAGAAAATGCTATTGCAATTTGGGATAATAGAAGTGTCTTGCATTATGCAATTGCTGATTTTTTTCCAGGTAAAGGTTTGGGTTATGAAAGAGTTATGGATAGAATAGCTATTGAAGGTGATAGACCCCATTAATTTTTATTGATGAACATTATCGATCAAATTATATCTAATTATTCAAATAATAAATCTCTATATATTGGTGAGAAAGTTACGATGAGTGAACATATGATACAGACTGCTATGCTTGCTGAAAAAACTAATTGTTCAAGTAATTTAGTTTGCTCAAGTCTTCTACATGATTATGGGCACTTTATTTTAGAAAATCCCGATGATCTAGTTACTAAAAATCAAGATGGAAAACATGAAGATGTGGGATGTTTATTTTTAGAAAAATATTTTATAATAGATGTTCTTGGACCAATAAAATATCATGTTAAAGCAAAAAAATATTTAGCTAGAGATAAAAATTATTACAAATTACTTTCAGAAGCTTCTAAAATAAGTTTAAAACTACAAGGTGGTGTCATGAGTAAAGAGGAAGCTAAAAAATTTGAAACAAATAAATTTTTTGAAAATTCTATTAAATTAAGAAAATTTGATGAAATAGCAAAAAAACCTGATCTAAAAATTAAATCAATAAAAGATTATAAAAATCTTTTAACTTCAAAACTTATATGAAATTTGATTATATAATTATTGGCGCTGGTTCAGCAGGCTGTGTTCTTGCAAATAGATTGTCAGAAAACCCAAGTAATAAAGTTGGAATTTTTGAAGCTGGGAGTTCAAGTGACATTTGGAAAGTAAAAATGCCATTAGCTTTATTATATACAATGCATGATCCAAAATATAACTGGAAATATTATTCAGAACCTGAACCATATTTAAATAATAGAAGATTATTCTGCCCCAGAGGAAAAATGGTTGGTGGGTGTTCTGCTCATAATGGAATGGTTTTTGTTAGAGGAAATAAAAATGATTATGAAAGATGGGAAGGGTTTGGATTAAAATCTTGGTCTTATAATAAAATCCTCCCTTATTTTAAAAAAATAGAAAATTGGTCTGGTGGAGAAAATCAATATAGAGGATCTTTAGGCCCTCTTCCAGTTAATCAATCTAAAAATAACAATCCATTATTTAAAGCTTTTTTAAATGCGTCTTCTGAGGCTGGGCATAGAATTAACCCTGATATGAATGGAGAGCATCAAGAAGGATTTGGAATGTTTGATACTACAATTCATAAAGGTGAAAGAGCTAGTGTTTCTAGGTATTATTTAAATCCTGCAAAAAAAAGAAAAAATTTAAATATTTTTTCTAATTCATTTGTAGAAAAAATAATTTTTGATGGAAAAAAAGCTATTGGTATTGAGGTAAAAATTAAAGATAAAGTTGAAAAGATATATGCTGAAAAGGAAATAATTTTAAGTGGTGGATCAATTAATTCTCCTCAATTACTGATGCTATCTGGTATTGGAGACTCAGATCATTTAAAACAAAAAGGAATAAATGTAATTCATAATTTAAAAGGAGTAGGAAAAAATCTTCAAGACCATCTAGAAACTTATATTCAACAAGAATGTAAAACTACAGACACACTTTACAAATACACACAACTTGTTCCAAAAGTTTTAGCTGGTATTCAATGGTTTTTATCTAAATCCGGCCCCTGCTCACAATCATTTTTAGAAGCCGGTGGTTTTGCAAAGTCTTCTCCTGATCGGGCAATACCTAACGTTCAGTTTCATTTTTTTCCATCTTTTGTTATTAATCATGGTCTTATAAATCCTAACTCCCATGGATATCAATTACATGCGAGCCCAAACCATCCTAAAAGCAGAGGATCAATTAAACTTAGTTCATCTAATCCATATGATTATCCTAAGATTTTATTTAATTATTTAGAACATGAAGATGATTTAAAACAAACAAGAGAATCTATTACTGTTGCAAGAAAAGTTTTAGCTCAAAATTCTCTTGCAAAGTATGCAGGTAAAGAAATTGGCCCAGGTTCGAATAAGCAAAGCGATGAGGAATTAAATGAGTATATTAAATCAAAAGCAGAAACAGCTTATCATCCATGCGGTACATTAAAAATGGGTATAGATGATATGGCGGTTGTTGATGAAAATTTAAAAATTAAAGGACTTCATAATATTAGGGTAGTTGATGCTTCTATAATGCCAGAAATTCCTAGTGGAAATTTAAATGCACCAACTCTAATGATTGCAGAAAAAGCTTCAGATCTAATTTGTAATAAATAGATATGAAAAATGCTATTATAAAAAAATTATACTTATCACCTGTTAAATCACTATCTTTTTCCAAGAAAGAAAAACTTAAAATTAAAAAAAACATAGGTATAAAAAATGATCGAATTTTTGCTTTTACAAGAATAATTAGTGAAAATGAAGCAAATAGCTATGAAAAAAATCCAAATAAAAGAAATCTAAATTTCTTTTTGACTTTAAAAAATTCACCTTTTTTGAATAAATATAATTTCGAGTATGGAGAGGATCATCTAAGTTTTTTATGTGAAAAAAATTTAATTAAGAAGATTTCTTTAAAAAATAATAAAAATTTAAAGATAATTTCTAATGAAATAAAAAAATGCGAACCTTCTATAAATTATTCTCTACATCTTATTAAAAATTTTGACTTCCCTTTTTTTGATACAATGCCAAAAAATTCAATTTCTCTAATAAATATGAATAGTATTAAAGATTTTGAAAAAAAAATTAATCATAAAATAGATCACGAAAGATTTAGAGGAAATATTTATATTGAAAATGTAGACCCTTGGAATGAATTTAAGTGGATAAATAAAACTATTTCAGTTAATAATTGTTTATTTAAAGTTTTAAAAAAAATTCCAAGATGTTCTGCAACAAATCTAATGCTTAATTCGGATAAATTTGATATTAATATACCAAAAAAATTAAGACAAATATTTGGTCACATTGATTTAGGGGTTTATCTAAAACCGCTAACTGATGGAATGATTAATATTAATGATAAAATAAAATTATTTTAAAAATATGAAAAATAATAACCCAAAAGGTATTTTGTATATTTTGGTAGGTATGGCTATATTTTCAATTCAAGATGCCTTAATAAAGTTTGTTTACGAAGACACTGCTCTTTATGAACTCTATTTTGGAAGAACTCTCACAGCCATTATTCTTTTAATAAGTTATTTATTATTTACTAAACAAAAAATTATTTTAAAAACACACTACCCTTTTTTAACTATTTTTAGAGTTATCTGCTTCTTTTTTGGGTTTAGTTTTTTTTACGTTTCTTTAACTTTTATGTCTCTTGCAATGGCAAATGCATTATTTTTTTCTAGTCCTTTTTTTATATCAATTTTAGCAATGCTATTCTTGAAAGAACAAATAGGCATTAGAAGATGGTCTGCAATCTTTGTGGGGTTTGTTGGAGTGTACATTGTTTTAAACCCTGACTTTGAAAATTTTAATATAATGAATTTAGCGCCAGTCGCGTGTGCTTTATGCTATGCTGTATCAATGACGATAACTAAATTTACATCTGATAAAGACAATGTTTATACCCAAATGATTCATCTATATATTGGAGCAATATCAATAAGCATTTTATTTTTTATATTTACTGGAAACGGCCAATTTAACAATTTTACTGATCCTGCTTTTCAATTTATGTTAAGAGAATGGTTTATTAATCCAATGTTTGCTTGGCCAATTATTGTTGTAATGGGTGTGACTGCAACTTTTTCTTTTTATTTTGTTTTCTCGGCTTACCATATTGCATCGCCATCGGCAGTTTCACTTTTTGAATACTCTTTAATTATATGGTCTATAATAATTGGATACTTAGTATTTAATGATATCCCAAGTATAAGAACATTTGTGGGTGTAATATTAATTATTTCAGCAGGCATATACATTTACATTAGAGAAAAAGCTAGGGATCAATATATAGCAACAGAAAATCCTATTAGATAACTATTTTTTCAATTTTTCAGTAAAAAACAAATTATCAGAATTAAATTTTGATGAGTTAATTTTAATTGTTTCGTCCATAAGCCTTAATCTGTCTTGTTCAAACTCGACTACTTTTCTTTGATTCAAGTCTACGTATAATGACAAAACCTCATTTGTCGCAGCTAAATATTTTTTATCTTTTTGAAACATTGAAAGCCTATAATGAATTCTTTTTTTATCATGATCTACAAATGTTAGATGCGTTTCCACTTCTTCGCCTAATCTTACTTCTTGCTTGTAAGCAGTATACATTTCTGCAACAAAGGTAGTTTTTTTATCTGTTTTTGCTGATGCGCCTCCCATTTTAAAATTATCTAACATTACATCAGCAGCTAAATCAAAAATACGTATGTAAAACGCAACATTTAAATGACCGTTATAATCAGTCCATTCTTTTATAACTTTTTCTGATTTTAAAAGCATAATTTATTAATATATTATATATGTAATAAATATATTAAAAAATTATGATAGGCGTACAAACCATTGGAAATGCTACTTTAATAGCATATGACCAAAAACCTATAATATCTACAGACCCATGGATGGGCGAAGATCACTATGCGTTTTTTGGTAGCTGGCATCTACCTCATCATATACCTGCCAATCTCAAGGATGATATAATTAAATCTGAATATATTTGGTTTTCTCACGGTCACCCTGACCATTTAAATCACGATTCTCTGAATTTATTTAAAAAAAATAAAATTTTAATTTCTGACCATTTTGGATCAAGAATTTATAAAGATTTAAAGGCGGAAGATTATGATATTACTATTTTAGAAGATCGCAAATGGATAAATTTATCTAAGAATATTTCGATTATGTCTATCATTACAAATATACAAGATTCTATCTTATTAGTAAGGGTTAATAATGACATTTTTATAAATTTAAATGATGCTGGCCCTAACTCAACAAAATTTATTAAAAAAACAATTGCAAAATTTAGAAGAAAATTTCTTTTATGCATAAGTTTAGTAGCTGGCAATATGTCAAATTTTTTTGATGATAATGATAATTTTATAGAGCCAGCTGTTGCCGAACATTTTACCGCTGGTAAACACCTATCAATGATTGCTGATGTAGTTGGTGCAAAATTTATTATACCCTTTAGTACATGTCATCAATTCCAACGTTCAGATTCGATATGGTGCAATAAATATATATACCCAATCGAAAAATATCCAAACGACATAAGTAAGAAACATACTTATATAAAACCATTTTCTTACATCAATTGCGAAAAAGATGATGACTTTATTTCTCTTAATCCTCAGGTAAGAAAACTTGAAGTAAAATCACCAGAATTTTTTAATGATCATTGGAAAGATGAGCTTAATGTATCGGAAAAAAAAATTATTGAAGACTATTTTTATAATTTCCTATCTTTAAGTGATAAAATAGAATTTATCTCTTTTATAGTTGGTGGAAAAGAATTTAATTTAAAATTTAATGGACCAAAAAAAACTGGTATTTCCTTTGAAGTGCCAAAATATAGTTTATTAACTGCTTGTAAATATCAAGTATTTGATGATTTGCTTTTAGCTAATTTTATGAAAACAAAACTATACAATTTAAAAGATCTTACTGACCCTAAAGTTAATTTTACAGATACTGTTGCGAAATTTGGTGATAATGGAAGAGTATATAGCAATGAAGAAATATATAAATATAAAAAATATTATGCCAAAAAAATGGGTTTTGAATATTTTTTTGATGTTTTCTCAAATAGTTGTAGAGATTATTTCATATATTTCTTTAAAAATTATCAAAATTCAAAGTATTATAATAAACTTAAAAAATCTTACTATTTTTTTCTTAAGTAATATGATTAGTTATTTATAGAAATATAATTGAATTTAAATTATGAATAATAAAGTTTTTGTTTCTTGTGCGGTAACTGGATCGGGAGATACAGCTAAAAAGCATCCAGACTTACCTAAAACACCTGCGCAGATTGCTAAGGCTGCGATAGAAGCAGCTAAGGCTGGAGCAGCAATTGCTCATATACACGTCAGAGAAAATGATGGAACACCTAGTAGAAGATTAGAATTATATAAAGAAGTTGTTGATAGAGTTCGTTCTAGTGATACAGATGTTGTATTAAATTTAACAACCGGCATGGGTGGTGATCTTGATATTGGACAGGGTAAAAACCCTTTAGAATTTGGTCCATTAACAGATATGGCAAATGTTATGGAAAGAATTGCTAATGCTGAAGAACTACTTCCAGAAATTTGTACTTTAGATTGCGGTACTTTAAATTTTGGTGATAGTTCAGTTATCACAGTAAATACTCCAAATGATTTACGAAAAGCTGCAAAAAAACTTAAAGAAATTGGTGTAAAACCTGAAATAGAGGCATTCGATACGGGCAACATGTGGTTTGGATCACAGCTTTATAAAGAAGGACTATTAAGTGATCCTCCGATGTTTCAATTATGTTTAGGGATACCTTGGGGTGCCCCTGCAACAACTTTGGTTATGCAAGCTATGATAGATATTATGCCGAAAGAGGCAGTCTGGTCTGGATTTGCAATCTCAAAAAATGAAATGCCTTATGTTGCGCAAACAGTAGTAATGGGTGGAAATCCACGCGTCGGGCTAGAAGATAACTTGTATTTATCTAAGGGAAAATTAGCAACAAATGCACAATTAGTTGAAAAAGCAATAAGAATTATAGAAGACTTAGGTTCATCTATAATGACCCCAGCAGAAACTCGTGAAAAATTAAAGCTTACTAAAAATAAATAATATCTAATATAAAATTATTTATTATTAAGTATTTTGAGAATTATTTTTAGACATTCTCTTTCTTTCGTGTGTGTCTAAATATTTTTTACGCAAACGTAAATTTTTAGGTGTCACTTCCAAAACTTCATCATCATTGATATAAGACATTTTTTCTTCAAGGCTCATCTGTCGTGGTGGTGTTAAAACTACATTTTCATCCGTTCCTTGTGTTCTCATATTAGTTAATTTTTTTCCTTTTAAAAAATTAACTTCTAAATCATTATCTTTCTTATGTTCGCCACAAATCATTCCTGTATAAACTTCAGTATTATGACCTATGAACATTTCTCCTCTTTCTTGTAAATTGAATATTGCAAATGCTACAGCCGATCCTGTTTCCATAGATATTAAGGCTCCATTTATTCTTCCTGTAATTCCAGATTTAAATATTCCATATGAATGAAAGGTTCTATTCATAACTCCAGTACCACGTGTCTGTGTCATAAATCGCGATTGGTATCCAATTAATCCACGTGTGGCAGCATGAAAAATTAATCTATTTTTTCCTGCACCCGCATCAACCATGTTAATCATTTCAGCTTTACGTTTGTTCATATTATCAATAATTTTTGAAGAAAACTCAGCATCTAAATCTATTGTTACTTCTTCTATTGGTTCAGTTTTATTACCTTTTACATCTGTTTTGAAAATAACACGTGGACGAGAAACAGTAAGTTCAAAACCTTCTCTTCTCATTGTCTCAACCAAAACTCCTAATTGAAGTTCTCCACGTCCACTGATTTCAAAAGAATCTTTATTTTCATTTTCAGAAAAACTTATCCCAACATTATTTTCATCTTCTGCAAGCAAACGTTCTCTGATTTGAGTAGATGTTAATTTAGTTCCATCTTTGCCAGCAAGAGGAGAAGAGTTTACACTTATAGTAATTGACATTGTAGGAGGGTCAATAGGTGTGCTTGGTAAAGGTTTTTCAACAGCTAAATCACAAATAGTATCTGAAACAGTTGCTTTGGTTAATCCAGCAATAATTACAATATCACCAGCAACTACTTCTTCGACAGGAACTTTTTTTGTTCCTTCAAATCTCAAAAGTTTTGTTAATCTGCCTGCATCTACTTTTTGGCCATCCAAATTAATGGCTTTTACATTTTGATTTATACGCGCACTTCCTTGCCCGACACGTCCTACTAAACATCTACCTAAAAAATTATCTGCATATAAAAGTGTAGAAAGCATAGCAAAAGGTTTATTTATTTCTACTTTTGGTTCAGGAACATGTTCTAATATTAAATTTAATAATGAGTGCAAATTTTCTTTTGGTTGATCTAATTCTTTTACTGCCCAGCCATCGCGTCCTGAAGCATAAAGAATAGGAAAATCTAATTGTTCATCTGTTGCTCCTAACGCAACAAACAAATCAAATACTTCGTCTATAACTTCTTTTGGCCTAGCATCTTTTCTGTCGATTTTATTAATTATAACAATTGGTCTTAAACCCTGAGCTAAAGCTTTTTTCATTACAAAACTTGTGCCAGGTAGACAGCCCTCTGCTGCATCCGTCAAAAGTATAACACCGTCTGCCATATCAAGAACTCTTTCTACTTCACTTGAAAAGTCTGAGTGACCAGGAGTATCAATGATATTTATTCTGGTTTCTTTCCATTTTATAGAAGCAGGTTTTGCAAGAATTGTTATTCCACGTTCCTTTTCAAGATCACCACTATCCATAACTCTTTCTTCAATCTGTTGGTTTTCACGCCATATTCCACTTTGTTTCATAATAGAATCTATTAAAGTAGTTTTTCCATGATCTACGTGAGCAACTATAGCTATGTTTCTAATATTTATTGTCATTACTGGAGCTCTTATAGCTTAATTTTAAAAATAAGAAATGATTAAATAAGTTAATCTAGCCTTGTTGCGTTACCATCTACGGCTATAATTTGACCTGATATTCTTGCAGAATCTTCAGATATCAAAAATGCACACATTTTTCCAATGTCTTCTTCATAAATCCAACTATTCATAGATGCCATTGAAATAAATTCTTTTTCTATCATTGTTCGTGAAATATTTAAAAATTTAGCTTTATCACGTACTACTTTTTTCATTCTATCTCCTTTGATAGTTCCAGGACAAATAGCGTTTACTCTTATTCTGTATTTTCCAAGTTCTATTGCTAAAGTTTTTGTTAATCCAACTATTGCCCATTTGCTTGCAGCGTAAGGAGATCTTAGGGGAAAACCCATAATTCCTGCTCCTGATGACAAGTTAATAATAGAACCTCCTTTATTTTTTTTTATAATTGGTATGGATTGTTTAGTAAAATAAAAGTGACTTACAACATTCACTTGAAGTGTTCTTTCCCATTCTTCTGAGTTAATTTTTTCTAAGGTTCCTGTGGGACCTGCTATTCCTACATTATTTATTAAAGCATCTATTTTTTTTGTTTTTTTTAAAATTTTTGAAAAAAAATCTATTACTTCACTTTCGTTTGAGGCGTCACATTCATAAGCAAATATCTTATTTTTATATTTTATATTTTTGTTAATTTTATTAATCAATTTCTCGTTTATGTCACACAAAAACACCTTAGCACCTCTAGAAATACATACTTTTGTAGTTGCCCAACCTATTCCTGATGCTCCAGCAGATATAACTATTATTTTATTTTTAAGAGATTGGTTAGCCATAAATCTATGACTTTACTAATGAAGTTTCCAATTCTTTGTTTGTAATGTATCCTTTTATATCACCTTTTTTATCTACAACTTCAACCGTAGTATCACTGCAAACAATTTTAGATAAAAATTCTTCTAAAAACTGATCTTCATTAACTCTAATTCTATTATTTGATTTATCTTTACCTTTAAATTTATTGCTTGGAGTCATTATTATTTTAGCTTTAACAACTTTTGATCTGTTTACATCTTTAACAAACGCCTTAACATAATCATCAGCTGGGTTCATAATGATTTCAACTGGCGTTCCAACTTGAACTAATTTTCCTGCATTCAAAATTGCTATATGGTCACCTAGTTTTAAAGACTCATCTAAATCATGAGTTATAAAAACAATTGTTTTTTTTAATTTTGCTTGCAAATCCATTAGTTGTTTTTGCATATCACTCCTAATTAAAGGGTCTAATGCACTGAACGCTTCATCCATTAACATTATATCTGTATTTGTTGCTAACGCTCTAGCTAGGCCTACTCGCTGCTGCATGCCTCCAGATAGTTGACTCGGGTACTGATGTTCAAAACCGTTTAAACCAACTGCTTCTATTTTTTCCATAGCCCTTGTATTTATTTCATCCTTTTTTATTCCCTGGACTTCTAAACCATAACCAACATTCTGCATTACAGTTTTGTGAGGAAATAAACCAAATCTCTGAAATACCATGCTAATACTATGTCTTCTAAATTCAATTAACTCTTTAGGATTACAATTCATTACATTAAGGCCATCGACCATTATATCTCCTGAAGTTGGGTCAATTAATCTATTAATATGTCTAATTAATGTAGATTTTCCAGAGCCTGATAAACCCATACATACAAAAGTTTCACCTTCTTCTATTTTAATTGAAACATTATCCAAGCCTACCGTGTGACCTGTTTTTTCAAGGATCTCTTCTTTAGTTGCTCCATCTTGAACCATGGGAAGAACTGATTGAGGGTTATTTCCAAAAATTTTATATATATTATTAATTTCTATTTTTGACATTATTTTTTCTCCATTTTTGTTGGCATATTTCTTGCTTGAAGCCTCTCTCCATAAGACTGTGTTATTCGATCTAAAACAATTGCTAGTAAAACTATTGCAATACCTGCTTCGGCTGCTCTACCAACATTTAATTGTTGTAATCCCAATAAAACTTCATCGCCAAGGCCTCTGGTTCCTATCATTGATGCTATAACTACCATTGCAAGCGCCATCATAGTGGCTTGGTTAATTCCTTGCATTATATTTGGAAGAGCTAATGGCAACTGAACTCCAAATAATTTTTGTTTTTTATCTGCACCAAAAGCATCTGCTGCTTCAGTAACTTCTTTATCGACCAATCTAATTCCTAAATCTGTTAGTCGTACTAACGGCGGGACGGCATAAATAAATGTAGCAATAATTGCTGGAACTGCACCGAGCCCAAATAACATTATACCTGGGATTAAATAAACGAAGGCTGGAATCGTTTGCATTAAATCTAGTATAGGAAGAATTTTATCTCTTATTCTTTCGCTTCGTGACATTAAGATTCCAACGGGAATTCCAAAAGTAACGCATAGGAATATACTAATTAGCATTATTGAAGTTGTCTCGATTGCTTTTGACCAAAAAACAGGATGTAAAAAACCAATAAAAAAAGTACAAAATCCTACAAAAACTGTTGTTCCTATTTTTTTTC
>Ga0114997_10003076_pt1 | contig 13193 bp, 10 predicted proteins | sample ArcticOcean_MG_C_2_FD_87045 | JGI IMG/M metagenome (GOLD analysis project Ga0114997, IMG submission 87045) | Marine microbial communities from western Arctic Ocean - ArcticOcean_MG_CB4_136 | ecosystem: Environmental > Aquatic > Marine > Oceanic | place: Arctic Ocean: Canada Basin | collected... | reverse complement strand
CCTTCAAAAATCTAAAATTCCCCCATGGCAGCGAGAAAAAATTCCATTAATATTTTCAGAGGATACATTAGTAGCGGTACCTAATTTCGGAGTTCATCACGAGTTCGTTGCAGACAAGGATAAAATTGGCTTAACTATAGAATGGATAAATAATGAGCCTCAAATTTAGATTACTTATATATATTAATTTATTACTTTTAGTTGCAATCTTTATTGGGATTGCTGCAATAATCTCATCTGCACAAAATAATGTAAGGCAAGAAATATTATCAACCCAATCTCTTGCAGTTTTTGCAATAGAAAATGGAATAGTAAAAAATCCTGAAATTTATTTGCGTCAAGAAAACGAGGATTCACTAGGATTGGCAAACTTGAATGAATTACGTCACTTAAAGATACAATTTTTTAATAAAAATAATCAATTAAGGGACCAAACAAGTTCAGATTTTTCTATGTTAAATATACCTCCTAATTGGTTTATTTCTTTTATGGATGATTTTTCAACAATACTTCCTGAAAAGAGAATTAATATCAAGATAGAAGGAATAGAACTTGGCTATATATTGATTAATCCCGAACCTACGTATGAATATTCTGAAATATGGCAACAAATAATAAGTGGTTTTTGGGTCATTTTATTTTTCTCTGGGCTTGTAAATATTATGATATTCGTAGTCTTCTATCACACACTAAAACCAATAAATTCGATTATTGAAGGATTTAAAAAATTAGAAGATGAGAACTATAAAGCGAAAATTAGAAAAACTAATATCAAGGAATTAGATATTATTGGTAGGAAGTTTAATGAAATGGTTAAAAAGTTAAGGGAAGGAAATGCTAAGATTCATAAGTTAAGTCAGGATTTAATTAATGTTCAAGAGCAAGAAAAAAAAGAATTAGCAAGAAATCTACACGACGAATTGGGGCAATCACTCACTGCAATTCAAGCTGAAGCCGCTTCAATAAAAAAGAATAAAAAAGAAGAATCTAGGATTCTAGCATTGAATAGTATTATTAAAATTTCAAAAAATATGATGCTTTCAACTCGAGAGCTTATAAAAAAATTAAGTCTAGGCATTCTTGAGGAGATGGGTTTTGAAATCGCTATTACTGACCTAGTGAATAATTGGTCTAAAAGGAATCCAAGTTCAACGCTGAATTATTTTTATGATAAAAATTTAGATAATATAATACCGCTATCATTTGAGGGTCAAATTTATCGTATTATTCAGGAGGCACTTACAAACATTACTAAGCATGCGAATTCTAAAAAAGTTAATATTAGTATTCATTTAAAAAAAAATAAGAAGGATCTTGAAATTAAAATTTTTAATAATGGCGTTAAAAGTAAACTAGATAAAGAAAATGGCGTTGGACTGTTGGGGATGATTGAGCGAGTAAATCAAATGAACGGTACTATCTATTTTAAGAAAAAAAATAATTTTGAAATTAATATTATTTTAAAGATTGCCTCATGATTAAATTAATGCTGGTTGATGACCATGATATCGTACGAGCTGGGCTCAGGAGACTTCTTGAAAATCAAAAAAATATTAATATAGTAGGAGATTTTGGAAGCGGTGAACTTGCCTATCAGTTTTTAAGAAAAAATCTGGTTGATGTAATCGTTATGGATCTTTCTATGCCTGGAAAGGGAGGTATTGAGTCTACTCGGCAAATTAAAAAACAATTTCCAAAAATTAATATTTTAATTTTATCGATGCATGATAATTCAACAATGGCAAGAAAAGTGATAGATGCAGGAGCGACCGGCTATATTTTAAAAAATGATATTGCAGATGATTTAATTAATGCTATATATTCTGTAAGTAATTCAGATCCTATTTTCTCAGAATCGATTAATAGATCGTTAGCATCTGAAAGTAAAAATATTTTAAGCAGACTAAATGATAAAGAGTTAGAAATATTGAAATCGTTAGCAAAAGGCAATGATCTAAAAAATATTGCTACTGATATTAATATAAGCTATAAAACAGCTGCAAATTATCAGACGTCAATAAAGCAAAAATTAGAATTAAAAACATCGATAGATTTATTTCAAATAGCAAAAGATAATGATTTAATATAATAATTGAATAGTTTATTATTCCTTTAGATTTTTAGGAAAAATTCCTATATTAATCATATGCATACTTATGTAGAATACCGCCTATATTTTCAAAATGATTAAATTATTATGAAGTTTATTTTACAATTACTAAGTTTGATTTTTATATCAAATCTACTCATTGCTGAAGAAAATCTAGTTCTTGATAAAATTGATGTTTATACAGCGACTCCACTCCCATCAATTGGGCTTCCAAGGGATATGGTTCCAGCTAGCATTCAGGTGGCTGATCAAGCAGATATTGAAAAGCAAAGTGGTGTTTCTGTAGCTGACTTTATGGTTAATAATCTCCAAGGTGTAACCGTTAATGAGATTGCCGGGAACCCTTTTCAAATTGAATTAAATTATCATGGCTATAACGCAACACCTATAGCAGGGAACCCTCAAGGACTCTCTGTATATGTCGATGGCGTCAGAGTCAATGAGCCGTTTAGTAACACAGTCATGTGGGATCTTATCCCTAGTTTCTCAATAGACCGGATGCAGATGATAGGGGGGTCAAACCCTGTTTTTGGACTAAATACCTTGGGCGGTGCTTTATCAATTCAAACGAAATCAGGACAAACATTCAATAAAACTGCAGTTGATCTTTCAGCTGGTTCCTGGGGAAGAAAAGTCAGCTTAATAGAGACGGGAGGAGTTTCTAAGGATAAGAAATTTGATTACTATTTTGGCTATGAACACTTTTCAGAAGATGGGTGGCGTGATTTTTCACCAACACATGTAAATCAATTATTTGGACAACTGGGATGGGAAACAGATACATCTCGCTACGAAGTTAATTATACTGGTGCGCATAATTTAATGATTGGTAATGGTCTGACACCACAAGAATTGTTGGGAAATGACCTTACTGGTATTCATACTCTAGAAGATGAGACTGATAATAATTTTGGGAAATGGGTGCTGACCTCAACGCATTTCATAGACGAGATGACGATGCTGTCATCTAATGCCTACTATATTCGTTCTGATCGAGGAACCTATAACGGAGACCTGAATGATGATTTTTGTTCAACCGATATGGGAAATGAGGATGAATGCTCTGCTGAGTCTCTCGCAGCATTTGATGCGGACGCCTCACAAAATTTAAATGAAGGTGTACTAAATAGGACTAGAACAAAACAAGATGCTTATGGAGGGAATGCCCAAATCACTTTTGATCATGATTTTAAGGGTAGAAGAAACCAGTTGATTGTTGGCTCTGGGATAGAGTATTCAGTAATTCGTTTCCGCCAATCTGGTCAAGAAATTGCAACATTGGATGCAAGTGGTTTTTTTACCGGGACCAAAGATGAGGAAGAGCAATCTACAGGCCTTACAGGAAAAACTAAAACCTTTGGTTTATTTGCAACTAACACACACTCTCTGTCAGATACTCTAAGTATCAATACAGCTGCCAGATATAACTTTATTCAGGTAGACAATAATGATACATTTAACGCACCTGGGGGCGAGACATCATTAACGGGTAAGCATCATTTTGAAAGAATTAACCCGTCAGTTGGTATCACTTTTCATCCAACTAAAAATTACACCACTTATGCCTCCTACAGTCAGTCAAGTCGTGCGCCAACGAGTATCGAATTAGGCTGTGCTAATCCAGACCAGCCATGTAATCTTCCGACTCAGATGGCTGATGATCCACCATTAGAACAGGTTGTTGCTAAAACGATAGAATTTGGTGCTCGTGGCCGCTTATCAAATGGAGTGAGTTGGAATGCAACTATCTATGATGCAACCAATCATGACGATATTTTATTTGTCAATTCGAGTTCTGCCAGTGGAGCAGGTTACTTTACAAATGTTTCAAAGACAACAAGGCAAGGTGTTGATCTAGGTTTGGCATTTAATACCAACAAAGGATCAATGAACATCAATTACGGATTCCTCTTAGCTCGTTATGGAAGCGAAATTAATTTACCAAATGAAGTAAACTCCTCAGCTTCGAATGATTTAATCTCAGTAAAAAAAGGCGATTATTTACCTAATATGCCAAAACATCACCTAAAAATTAGATCTGATTATAAATTTAGCCCTAGATTTAAGGTTGGCGCAACCATTTCTGCTTTCACGAAATCTTATATGATGGGAAATGAAAATCAAGGGCATAATAATACTGATTTGCCAGGAGAAATTCCAGGGTATGCAACACTCAATATGGATTCTGAATATAATTTCAATGATGGATGGAAGCTCTATGTTAAAGCGATTAATGTTCTTGATCAGACCTATTACACTGGCGGGCGCTTAGCAGAAAGCTCAGTACAAACGTCTGATAGAACACATTCAGGAGATGAGGCCAAAGGAGTTGCTAGCTTAATTCCAGGATCTCCACAAGCAGCATGGATTGGTCTTCGCCACGAATTCTAGCATTTATTGCTTTGCATAGTTTTTGCTATAATAGGTTTAATTTTAAAGGTATATTATGACCATTGGAACTCCTCTTTCAGGCAATGCTACCCGCGTTATGCTCTTAGGGAGCGGGGAGCTTGGAAAAGAAGTCATTATTTGCCTTCAAAGATTAGGGGCGGAAGTTATTGCAGTTGATCGTTATTTAAATGCCCCTGGACATCAGGTAGCTCATCGCTCTCATGTGATCGACATGACCAACAAAGAAGCTTTAAGAAATATCATAGATCTGGAAAATCCTCATTACATTGTTCCTGAAATTGAGGCAATTAATACAGCTTTATTAGCCGAAGTTGAAAGTAAGCAACAATCGATTATTGTACCTAGCGTTAAGGCAGTCCAATTAACAATGGATCGTGAAGGTATTCGAAAGCTAGCCGCAGAAACATTAAACCTTCCAACGTCAACCTATATATTTGCTAGAAGTGTTGCGGAGCTAAAAGAAGGTATCTTAAATGAGGTTGGATTCCCCTGTTTTGTGAAACCAACTATGTCTTCCTCAGGCAAGGGGCAATCTAAAGTTATGACTGAGTCAGATATTGAGGCTGCATGGAATCATGCAGCCTCAGCTGGGCGAGTAAATCAGGGGGTAGTAATTGCTGAAGCTATGGTTGACTTTGATTATGAAATAACACTATTAACAGTAAGATCTAAAGATGGTAATGGAGAAATTCAAACAGATTTTTGTGAGCCAATTGGGCATCGTCAAGAAAATGGTGATTATATAGAGAGTTGGCAGCCGCAGCCAATGAATACCAAAGCATTAAATCAATCAAAGGCTATCGCCAAAAAAGTTACTGAATCTTTAGGGGGTTTAGGATTATTTGGAGTTGAGTTATTTATTAAGGGCGACGATGTTTGGTTTTCTGAAGTCAGTCCCAGGCCGCACGATACAGGTATGGTGACTATGGCTACGCAGAAACAATCTGAATTTGAATTACACGCCAAAGCTATTTTAGGACTCCCAATCGATACCATGCTAAGTAACCCGGGTGCAAGTGCAGTAATTTACGGACAACATGATGCCGAAAGTATAATTTTTGAAGGTCTAGATGATGCGCTTTCTATTAAAGGTGTTGATGTTCGACTGTTTGGAAAACCCCAGTCTTTTAAAAAAAGAAGAATGGGTGTTGTCTTAGCATCATCAGAAAATATTACTCTAGCTAGAGAAAGCGCTAGTAGAGCTCAAGCTTTAATAATTCCCAAGATAAAGTAATGTTTTATTAGGATTTTTAGTAATTAATTGTGCTAAAATTCGCGCCTTATTAAAATTTTTGGTATCTCATATGTCCCGCAAGTTAAGAAATATTGCCATAATCGCTCACGTTGATCATGGTAAAACGACTCTTGTCGATAAATTACTTCAACAATCTGGAAGTTACGCAGAGCATCAGCAAGTCACTGAGCGCGTTATGGACTCAAATGATATTGAGAAAGAGCGAGGCATTACAATCTTAGCCAAGAATACTTCCGTGACCTACGAAGGTCATCATATTAATATTGTCGATACACCTGGCCACGCTGATTTTGGTGGAGAGGTCGAGCGCGTTTTAGGTATGGTAGATGGAGTTGTATTGTTAGTTGATGCAGTTGATGGGCCAATGCCGCAAACACGGTTTGTAACTAAAAAAGCATTAGCATTAGGGCTTAAACCTATTGTCGTGCTTAACAAAATTGATCGTCCTGGCGCAAGATGTGATTGGGTGATTAATCAAACATTTGATTTGTTTGCAAACCTAGGAGCAACTGATGAGCAGCTTGATTTTCCTGTTGTTTATGCTTCAGCATTAAATGGCTACGCTAAGCTTAATGAAAAAGACGAATCTGAAACAATGAAACCCCTTTTTGAGACTGTGCTTAACCATGTTAAAGCGCCTGAAGGAGACCCTAAGGCTTCGTTACAGTTTCAAATTTCTGCTTTAGATTACTCAACCTACACAGGAAGAATGGGAATAGGCCGAATCAGGAATGGTGTATTAAAACCTGGATCAGTAGTAGCGGTAATGTTGGATGAAAAAAAGATTGGGCAAGGGCGTATTAATGAAGTTTTTGGTTTCAAGGGACTGGAAAGAGTTGCAGTAAAAGAGGCAGAAGCCGGAGATATTGTTATTATTACAGGCATTGATGATGTGGGAATTGGTGTTACGATTGCGGATAATGAAAACCCTGTTGGACTTCCAGTAATTGCAATAGATGAACCTACCCTTAATATGGATTTTATGGTGAACAGTTCACCATTGGCAGGTAAAGAGGGTAAATTTGTTACCAGTCGTCAAATACGTGAGCGCCTCACTAAAGAATTATTGGTAAATGTTGCCTTACGTGTTGAAGATACAGATGATGAAACTGTTTTTCGTGTATCAGGGAGGGGAGAATTACATTTAACTATTCTTTTAGAAAATATGCGTAGAGAAGGATTTGAAATTGCAGTTGGAAAACCCCGTGTAGTTTATAAGGAAATAGATGGGAAAAAATGTGAGCCGTACGAAAGTTTAACGGTCGATATTGAGGACGATACTCAAGGTTCAGTCATGGAAGAGCTGGGTCGACGAAAAGGTGAGCTAACTAATATGGAGTCAGATGGTCTAGGCCGAACAAGGCTGGAGTATAAAATTCCAGCAAGAGGGCTTATTGGGTTCCAAGGTGAATTTTTAACGATGACCAAGGGTACTGGTCTTATGTCACATATCTTTGATGAGTACGCACCAGTAAAGTCTGAAATTCCAGGGCGAAGAAATGGCGTATTAATTTCTTCTGAAAAAGGAGAGGCCGTAGCATTTGCTTTATGGAAACTTCAGGACAGGGGAAGAATGTTTGTAAGCCCCGGTGAAAAACTTTACCAGGGGATGGTGATTGGTATTCATACTCGAGATAATGACTTAATTGTTAATCCAATTAAAGGTAAGCAACTTACTAACGTTCGGTCATCAGGAACTGATGAGGCAGTAAGATTGATTACTCCAATTTTAATGAGTTTGGAGTATGCAGTTGAGTTTATTGATGACGATGAATTGGTAGAAATTACTCCAACATCATTAAGAATTAGAAAGAGATATTTACTTGAACATGAAAGAAAAAGAGACAATAAATCAGCTGCTTAGCTAGCTTTCCTGAGAAATTATATAATCTTCGTAATTACCAGTAAAGTCAATAATTTCATCCTTTTTGATTTCTAAAATTCGGGTCGCGATAGAGCTAACAAATTCGCGATCATGAGTTACAAAAAAGAGTGTACCCTTAAACTTATCAAGCGCTGTATTTAAGGATTCTATCGATTCCATATCCATGTGATTCGTGGGTTCATCAAGAAGCAAAACGTTAGATCTTAGTAGCATTAATTTACCAAAAATCATTCTTCCTTGCTCACCACCAGAAAGCACCTTCACTTTTTTCTTGAAATCTTCACCAGAAAAAAGAAGCCTACCTAACATACTACGAATAACCTGATCATCATCTTCAGGCCTACTCCATTGAGACATCCATTCAAACACCGTGTTATCTTTTTCAAACTCCTCTGTGTGATCCTGTGCAAAGTAACCTAATTTAGCCTTATCTGTCCACTTGATAGAGCCTTCAGTTGGTGTGATCATATTACCAATAATTTTTAGCAACGTTGATTTACCAATTCCATTCTCACCAATAATTGCAACCTTTTCTCCAGCCTCAACCATAAAGTTGAGATTGTTATAGAGCGGCTCATCAAATGCTTGAGACATTTTATTTACAATCAAGGCTTGCCTATAAAGCTTATCCTTTTCATCGTATTCAAATCGAATAAATGGGTACTGACGACTGGATGGCTTCATATCTTCCACTTTAATTTTGTCGATTTGTTTTGCACGAGACGTCGCTTGCTTAGCTTTTGATGCATTAGCAGAGAATCTTCGGACAAAATCTTGCAGTTCTGATATTTGTTGCTTAGCTTTATCGTTAGCTTTTAATTGTTGAGCCTTCACAAGGGTGCTAGCCTCCATAAAGTCATCGTAATTTCCAGGATAGACAGTTAGCTTCATATAATCCATGTCAGCTGTATGTGTGCATACCTGGTTAAGGAAATGACGATCATGTGAAATGATTATCATAGTTGAGTTTCTACTGTTCAATATATTTTCTAGCCACCGTATGGTATTTATATCTAGATTATTTGTTGGCTCATCTAACAGTAAAATTTCTGGATCGGCAAAAAGTGCCTGAGCAAGTAAAACTCGGAGTTTCCAACCCGGTGCCACTTCACTCATAAGTCCCTCATGTTGTTCATTTGGAATTCCTACACCTGACAATAGCTCGCCAGCTCTAGCCTCTGATGTGTAGCCGTCATATTCTGCGTAGACACCTTCTAATTCAGCTGCCTTCATATAATCTTCTTCTGTTGCTTCTGGATTAGCATAGAGACGATTTTTCTCTTCGTTAGCGGCCCACATTTCTTGATGTCCCATCATTACAACATCGATAACCCTTAGTTCCTCATAGGCAAATTGATCCTGACGTAGCCATGCCATTCGCTCTGAGCCTTCAAGTGCGGTAGTACCCCCAGAAGGCTCTAATTCATGTGCTAGTATTTTCATGAACGTTGATTTACCGCATCCATTAGCTCCAATGAGCCCGTAGCGGTTACCATCTCCAAATTTAACTGAGATATCTTCAAATAATGGTTTTGAACCAAATTGCATCGTAATGCTGTTTGTAATAAGCACTGACTAATTCCTTAACTTTGTTTATTAAAATTGATTATGTTTCTATTGCTTACCCACTCAAAATTTACTTAAGCCTTGGTTACAGCTCCATTTTAGATATCTCAATCGCTGAAAATACAGGGGTTTAAAATCTTAAGGGAGCATAATTTAGTGAGCGACTATATCGAAATGATAGCAATCCAAAGGCAGCATAATACCCTAAATTCCTCTGCCTATCATTAGATTTGCCCCTTAAATTATATTTTAGGGTAAGTGATCTTGATAATAATCAAATATTCATCGCCTGAAGGTTTTTCCCATTTAACCTCATCATTAAGTTTGGCCCCAATTAGTGCTTTCGCCAATGGAGAGAGATAACTAATTTTCCCTAAGCTTATATCTGCTTCGTCCTCACCAACAATTTCAAATGTATGGCTTTTATTTTTTGAGTCTTCTACATCAACCCTGGCTGAAAATAAAACAGTATCAGATGGCTGTTGATGAGGATAAATAACAATTGCTGAATCTATTCGAGAAAAGTAATAGCGAATTTCTCGTTCTATACGCATTTTTTTTTGTATAGATGAGGGGCTATCATCACTAATTAATTGAGCACGATCAGATTCAAGAAGTGCGGATTCTTGTTGAAGAATTTGGAGTCCTTTTGGAGTTACGTAGTTAATTTCAGCGCTAATTGCTTTCTCTGGAATATCAATGCCAGCATGCTCTAAATCATTTTCTTTTATAAATGCTCTACTCATAATTTATTATATTATTCAGTAATTTATATTAAATATATAAAGTTAATTGCTGCATATTTAAACTGCTTTATAGACGTGTTTTTATTGTTATTCTACTTAATTTTTGCACTACTTATCAAATAATTTCCATAAATCTTTAAGTCTTGATTTAGATAGACTACGATTTGTTACATACTTAATGTGCTCATCTATACTTGCATCCTTGCTTAACTCAATACCCCATAACCCAGTAATTTCATTAGGAAGCATTGAGTATCTAATATCAATTATTTGATTTGGATTTTTTTTTGATACAGACACATAACCACCACTAAACCACTCAAACCTTTTGATGTCTTCTGCTTGTTGAGATTCTTTGTTGAGCCAAGAGAAGTCTTCATTTATGTTTAGTTTTTTAGATCTTTCACCTTCGTATATTTTTTGTATCGGGTACAGGCCTATTCCATCAGTATAAAAATATCCAGTTGATTCATAAATAGACTTCCATAGAAAAAGATTTCCAATTGTTGGTTTTACTTGGATTCTTTCAATTATATGACCTCTTTTTGAGGCTAGGTCTTTTGCTATTTGTTTGGCATTATTGTGTTGAACTGCCCCTAGTGTTAAATATAGTAACCCCCAAATTAAAGCTATTCTAGCTAGAAGATTTTTTTTAAAAAATATACTCATTAAAATTAATATAAGTATTGGTAATGTGAAGAGTGGGTCGATAATCGAAATATTATTCCACGAAATGCGACTATAACTAAAAGGCCAGAATAATAAGGTTCCATAGCTAGTGCAGGCATCTAACAAGCCATGTGTTCCATAGCCAAGTGTCGCAAAGATCCATACCTTCTTAAAGGATAGGTTTTTTTTAAATCTGAAAATAAAGAATAATATTGTCGCACAAAGCAAACCACCAACTGGTATAAAAACTAGGGAATGAGTAAATTGACGATGATATTCTAAGAAAAGGAGGGGGTCTTGCGCTGATCGAATAAGAATATCAAGGTCTGGAGCCATACCTGATAAAAACCCAATGATACCTGCACTGATTAAGTACCTCTTATCATTTACAGTTGCTTGGGCGAGGGATGCCCCAATAACACCCTGGCTTAATGGATCCATCGTTAGTTGTCTTTTATTAGTTTTTTTCTTGATTTAAGGAATAGGTCCTTAAATTGAATGTAATCAGTTGCCACGGGAAATTGAGGGAATTCGGTGATTAATTTTTTTGGGGGACAGAAAAATATTCCTGCGTCTGCTTGTTGCAACATTCCAGTGTCATTATATGAGTCTCCTGCTGAAATTACTTGTAGATTAAGTCCTTGGAACGCTTTTACGGCTTTAGTTTTCTGGTCTTGCTGCCTAAGTTTATAGCCTGAAATTTCACCATTATTTTGGACGATCAGATTATGACAAAATAAGGCTGGGTAATCAAGCTGCTTCATTAATGGACCAGCAAATTGATAAAAGGTATCAGAAAGAATAATGACTTGAAATTCTGAGTTTAGCCATTTAAGGAAATCTTGAGCACCCTCAAGCGGGGAGAGTGTTTCAATGACTGATTCTATATCATTAAGTTTTAAATTGTGTTGCTTTAGGATATCGAGCCTACCCTGCATTAACTCATCATAATTAGGGATGTCTCGTGTGGTTAGTTTAAGCTCTTCTACGCCTATTTTTTCAGCAAATTTTATCCAAATTTCTGGGAGTAAGACCCCTTCTAAATCAATACACGCTAACATATTTTTTCCTTGATTATAATTACATCCATTCAATTGTAATTGTTACAACTTGCACACATATTAAATCGTGCTCACAAACTCTAAATCTTCGTATAACTGCTCATATACCTTCCGCTTTCCAATAGAAGACAAAACTATCTTCATAAGCGAGCGTGGAAATGGGAATAACATTGGAGAAAATCCATTTTGCACTCTAATTCTTATGATCATTTCTTTAGTTGTGTATGTTTTTTTCTCTGCTAATAAATGCAAGCCCAAATATTTTTTCTTGCTTGCAACTGCATTTTTAATAACCTTCGCAACCAATTCGACACTTACCATAGAGCGCTTATTTTTTGTGTTAAGAAATGGCAGAGGTAACTTAATTTTTGCCAGTCGCTCAAACGCGCCATAATTACCTGGTGCATTTTTCCCATAAACCAAAGGTAATCTTATCACGCTGATTGCAGTTGAAGATTCTGAGTGTAGCAACATTCGTTCACTGTCTAATTTTGATATTGCATAAGGGGAAATAGGGCACGTTTTTGTCTGTACAGTTATAGTGTTGTTAGAACAGCTAAGACCATAAACGCCAACTGTACTTATAAAAACAAATTTCTCTATTCCAGCTTCTTCGCATACCTCAAACAAACGTTTAGTTGCTTCGAAATTAAGAGTTCGGTGTGCACTCTCATCAGCTTTATGATTATGCACTAATGCAGCAGTGTGTATAACTACATCAACATCCAAGAACATTTTCCTTGTGATGCTGTTTATATCTGACAAATCAAAGTGCCTTATCTCGACATTATCTAAATTCTTTAATGTTCGCTGTAAGCTAATTACCTTATAGCCACTTTCGAGTAAATCTTCGACTATTTTTTTCCCAATAAATCCACTTCCACCAGTTACAGCAACTCTTTTTTTCATTTCATCATCCTACATCCACTCAATAGTAACGTTATAAAAAATTCATATCATTTCTAATTTAATAAAGAATTGAATTTATGAGAACTACCCCACAGATGAAATGGTTCATCTTTTCTATCAGGTAGAGCTCCAAGATTTAAACTCAGATTGATTTTTGGACTTATATCATGCAACCAGCTACGCACGTGTTTTTCAAGAGTAAGGCCTTGACCAGAACATATATTGACCACATCAAAGCCCTGCTTTGACATAACTACGGCTAGAATCATTTGGCATACAGTGTCGATATGCAAGTAATCTCTGACTTGTTGACCAGAAGACATGTTGAACGTAGTTTCACCACGAATGATTTGTTCCATCATTGAGCCATAAATGGTGGTAGGAGGTTGGTCGCCCCCAAATATATAAAAAAGCCTTAGCCAGCTCAGCTCAAATTCATCTTTATTCGCCATCATTCTTATACTTTTGTATAGAGCATATTTAGCCAAAGCATATTCATTCTTTGGTTTGGCTGGTAAAATCTCACTAAGATTACCACCCGAAACACCATACTCTAGGCAAGTTCCAGCCACAATAACAT
>Ga0114997_10003074_pt1 | contig 13201 bp, 18 predicted proteins | sample ArcticOcean_MG_C_2_FD_87045 | JGI IMG/M metagenome (GOLD analysis project Ga0114997, IMG submission 87045) | Marine microbial communities from western Arctic Ocean - ArcticOcean_MG_CB4_136 | ecosystem: Environmental > Aquatic > Marine > Oceanic | place: Arctic Ocean: Canada Basin | collected... | reverse complement strand
ACGATGTTCTCATCATAATAAGCTAAAAGAGATAAGAATCTCTTAAAGTATTTTAGTTCTGTTTCTGCAGACATACCATAGAACCATTGAGACTCACTTCCCTCAGTATTATTATATGATGCTGTAATTAGATCCTCTCTGTATGCTATAAATGCACGCATTAGTTTCACATTCTTTTTGCTTTCCTTTTCTGACATAATATTTGTTTTAGTTAGACATTTGATTAATGAGATTTCGGGTACTATGTCTATTATCCTATAGAGGAAGACAAACATAATACCCTTGTAGTGTTGTTGAGTGTATTAGCTACACTTGTTGTAACGTTAGCTATATTAATACTTATAGCAGTAACAATAGTTATTGAGTGGTAAATAGTGGTAATTAGTGGATATAAGAGGTCATCTTTACAGTGACACACATAAATAAAAGATTTTACCACAACTTATTGAGTAATATGCCACAAAAGATAGCTAGGGAGCAGATTATAGTAACATTGTAGAGCAGATGGCAGTAACTGCTACTATTCTGTCTACATTTAAAAAAACAAGAGAGCTATTACACTCTCTTGCCTTTTGTTCTCAAATTAGTTAGATGCTTCAACCCACCTTAGGTTGGTTTCTTCACCTGTATTTAAGTCTACTACTGGATTGTTACTTAGCTGAAAGCCTGGCATTTCATCACCTTGATTCAGTTTAGTTTGCAATGCTTTAATAGTTGGATGTTTAGCACCCATTACTTTGTTTGTTTCAGGGTCTATAAGACTTAGAACTCCAAAGGTTACATTACTACTAGTTCTGAGAGCTGTCTGCATTCCAGCTATTTCTCTCTTTGTTGATGAGATTGGTTTGTCTGTGCAAATGATTGTTGCAGTTCCAGTTGTCTCATTGATTCTTAGTTTTCTAAAGAATACACTCATAATTATTATATTTTATAAAGTTTGTTAAGGATTACTTACGGGGGTATCCCTGCCTCAATATATAGCTGGGGAGCAGAACCATAGTACCTCTCAAGCATGCCATACATACAACTTTTTGGTGGGGGAAAAAATTTTTTTGTATCAGGCGGGACAATATTAACAAAAGAAATACTTTTATAAAATCTTTAAATTGACTATATTGTTCTTATAGAAGAGTTACTAACTAAAAATATGACATGGGAAATTGGGAGAATGATCCAGAAGAAGAGCCAAATGGTTTGACAGAAATAGAACAAATGCAGATGGATGCTATTTTATTAGAGACAGCATACAACAATGCGTGGCAAGTATTGTCCGGCAATGTTAGTTTTGACTTGATGATGAAAAAACAATTTACCAAGGGTGCAGAATTAGTTTTACCTTATGATCCTGAGAAGGGTCCAAAAAAAGATGAGTTAGAAAACATGATTGCCTATTACATAGAGACAGAGGAGTATGAGAAGTGTGCTAAATTAACACAAATATTAAAAGAAAAATATGGCAGCTAAGAAAAAGAAAAAAGGTCTTTGGGCAAATATAAATGCTCGTAAAAAGGCAGGTACGTCTAGATCTAAAAAGAATAGCACTATAACAAAAAAAGCCTACGCTAATATGAAGAAAGGTTTTCCAAAGAAAAAATAATAATTTAAATTAAAAAAAATGAGCACAATACTACAAGACATGATGGGCATGTTAAAAAGAAACGGTACAGTTACCCCTCAAGCGGATAACTATATTACAGTTGCTAGGTATCCTAACCCACAAGAAAGACTTAAGCCAGCACCTAAATTACAAACAGAACTAGTAACACTAGCTAAATTAAAAACATTCTTTAATGCTGGATCTACAGATGAATATGTTAACGCAGGAGTTTTTAATGGAGCTACTGATTTATTAACTTTAACTAGAGTAGGAGGAACTGCTATTCAAATAGACATGAACCGTAAGGATGTTAATGAGTATGTTAATTTTACATTAATTGAGGCAAATACTGCAGGAGCCGTACAGTTACCAGCGGCAGCACAAGGCCAATTGTTTATAGTAGATAATGCAGGTGGTGGAGCTAATGCAACAGTTAACTTGCCTAATGCAAGTGATACTGCATGGGTATTTAGAAAAATTACTATTACAACAAACGGAACTACATTAGCTTCAAGAACATTAACTGTAAGTGCTTTGGTGTCTGGTAAACTTATTAATGGTGTAGGAACTCTTGTATTAGATAAATCATATGCATCAGTTACATTATGGTCAGATGGAACTAATTGGATTATATTATCCTCATCACAAGTAACAGTTGTATAAATGAGAGTTATTATATTATTTATTTTTATAACAATTATGTTTAGCTCTTGCAGATCAAGTAAACCTTGTGAAGGATTAGTTAGTGTAGAACAACAATAAAACAATGGCAACACCAAGAAAAGGAAAAGCTAAAGTAAAGGTCACAGCTAGCGGTAAGCGGGTTAGCTATGGCCAAGCAGGTAAAGCTAAAGGAGGAGGGCCACGGGTAAAACCTGGCACCTCTAAAGGTGATAGCTACTGTGCTAGAAGCTTAGGTATTAAGAAAAGAGTATCTAAGAAAAAAAGGAATGATCCTAATACACCCAACAACTTATCACGTAAGCGTTGGAAGTGTTCAGGAGCAAAGTCAAGAAAATAATATGACACAAGAAGATTTAATAAAGCTAGAATTTAATAAGGTATCTATTTCTGAAGATGACCATACTGGCTTTTGTTTTGAAAAACAATATGGAGGTGTAGTATTTATTTCAGGTAATAATGATGAAGCTGCAGAAGATGGAACTTGGTATGTTACTACACCATGTCAATCGTTTAAATTCTATGCCTATAATGATATGAAATCCGTAATAGATTTATTCAACCGTAATAAAATTTATTAAAATAAATACATAAACTTTTTTTATTTAAACTATTTTTGTATATCTTTGCTAATATTAATCTAAAATATTAGAAGATGTCAAAATTAAAAAGTAAAGAAGCTTTATCAGATAAAGACCCTAAACTTAGTAAAAAAGAACTAGCTGAGCGTAGAGAAGAAATTACTGCATTCTATAAAGATAACATTCCCCATTTAGAAGTTCAAGCTGATTATGAAATGCTATTAGCACAGATTGAAAAGTCAAGAGCAGAAAGAATGCAAGCTCAAATGTTTATGGCTCAACAATATTCTGAACAAAAAGGAGGAGTTGACCCTAACTCAGAAGATGGAAAAGCTTTCCAAGAAGCAATGGCTAAAGCTGTAAATCCAGAATAAGATGAGACAACTAAAACTGGGAAGCAAAGGATCTGATGTTATAACTCTACAAAACAAGTTAGGTCTTTTAGCTGATGGACATTTTGGTCCTATTACAGAAAAGTTTGTAGAAAGATTTCAGTTAGATAAAGGCTTGCCAGTAACTGGTATAGTAGATAATGATAATTGGGTGTTATTACTTAATATAGAAAATATAACATTTGATGAGATAGATGAAGATACTGATATTAATCAACAATACTATACATCACCCTATGATCAAGTAATACATAAAAATTATTTACCTAAAGGTGAGTATATCAAAGGGCCTATACAAAATGACTATATATTTTTACATCATACTGCAGGAAATGCTAACCCTTATGCATGTATAGATATGTGGGGTAGAGATACAAGGGGTAGAATAGCTACTGAATTTGTATTAGGGGGTATTAACCACAGAAATGGTAATGATGAGTATGATGGTATAATGGTACAAGCTTTTCCTGAAGGAAGTCAAGCTTGGCATTTAGGTAGAACAGCATCTGGACATATGAACCGTCATTCTGTAGGATTAGAGATATGTAATATGGGTTATTTAGATAATGATTATAAAACATACGTAAATTCTAAATGTCAAAAAGAACAAGTTATAACTTTACAAGAAGCATTTAAAGGTAAATTATATTGGCATGCCTATAGTGAAAATCAAATTAAAGAAACTGAGAAATGGATTAAATGGATTGGTGAAAGAGATCAGGTAGATATAAGATTAGGTCTTAAACAATTTATTAAAAAGTATGGACCAATTAAAGGTTTTGATTTCCAATCAGATGCACACTATGGTAAAGTACAAGGTTTATTAACACATACTAATGTAAGAAAAGGTAAAATGGATTGTTATCCACACCCAGACTTTGTTGATATGATAATGAGTTTATAAAATGGCAATAGTAAATAAAGTAGATTTAAAACTAAAGGTAGATATTAATGTTTCAATAAAGTATCAAATATTAACTTATTGTTTCTTTAATGATACATTAATAAGTAATTCAGATCTTAAATTTTTAATGGAGTTAGCTAAAAAGGGTAAGGTAGAACTTACTATATTTTGTAAAAGTTTAGTAGACAAAGGAATTTTTAAAAGTCCACAATCTGCTAGAAATGCAATTACTAAAGCAGAGAAAAAACAATTGCTAGCAAAAGATGGAATTAATAAAAAAACTATAATTATTAATAAAGAAATTAATGTACAAACTGAAGGTTTAGTATTACTAGATTATAAAATATTAGGTAGTGAACCCAAAGAGTCATAAAGATTTTAAGAAAAACATAGCTGATGAAGTTGGTGTTCATCAATCTGTAGTAGATGATTTTATAGCTTTTTATTATGCTAAGGTTAGGAAAGACTTATCAAACTTATTATTTCCAAGAATAAATGTAGAAGGACTTGGAACATTTTATTTAAGAAGAAGTAAGTTAGATAAAGCTATAAAAAAGAACAAAAGTATATTAGGTAATTTAACTAAAAGAACTTATGTGGGATTTGCAAAAAGTGAAGATATACAAACTAATATAGTTCAAATGGAAAAAGCTATGTTACAAATGGAACAGGATATAGTTAAAAAAAAGAAGTTTAGAAATGAACAATAAATGGAGTAAATATTTAGATGTATTTAAAAACCTTGATAAAATAGTAGAAGGAATAAAGAATAATACATTTAAAAAAGAACATGTTGAAGCTGTAGCTACAGATAGATTTCAAGTGTGTATTAAGTGTTCTTTATTTGATGCTAAAGGAGAACATTGTTTAGCACCAGGAACACAACCTTGCTGTACTGATTGTGGTTGTTCATTAGCATTTAAAGTTAGATCATTATCAAGTGAATGTCCTAAAGGATATTGGAGTTCACTTATGCCTGAAGAAACTGAAGAATTATTAATTAAACAAATAGAAAAACATGAGCCAGAAATTAAGTAAAGCACAAATAATTGGAGAACTATTAGCTGAAGAACAAATTAGTCCTGAAGAAGCTATAACACTTTTGTCTGAAAAACCAGCTACTGTTATTTATAATGTTCAATTACCTGAAAGGAATGATATGCCTTTATTTGGTAATATGTGGAACTCAAATACAACTTTAGATTAATGGCTATTTCATTCAAAGAAGAAGGACACCTCTATGAGAGTATAGATGATGCTAATATCACTTGGTTAAGTGTAACATCATTTATAGGGAAGTTCAAACCAAAATTTGATAGAGATGGACAAGCTATTAAATCTTCTAAAAACAAAAGATCTAAATGGTATGGTATGACTCCCAAAGAAATTATATCAGCATGGGATGGTGAAACAAATAGAGCTATAACTCTTGGTAACTTTTATCATAACCAAAGGGAAACAGATATGATGGAACTAAATACTATAGGCCGTCATGGTGTAGAAGTACCTATTATAAAACCAATTATTGATGAACAAGGTCTTAAGTTTGCACCTAAACAAAAACTTGAAGAAGGTGTATATCCTGAACATTTAGTATATTTAAAATCAATTGGTATATGTGGACAGGCTGATGTAGTTGAAGTAGTTAATGGATATATAAACATTAATGATTACAAGACTAATAAAGAAATCAAAGAGAAAGGTTTTACTAATTGGGAAGGTATTACTAACAAAATGTTTAGACCTGTGAATCATTTAGATGATTGTAATTTAAATCATTATAACTTACAGCTAAGTATTTATGCGTATATTATTAAGAAGCACAACCCTAAATTAAAGATAGGTAAACTTACAATACAACACGTAAAATTTAAACAAGTAGGTACAGATACTAACGGGTATCCTATCAATGAGCATGTTGGTGGAGAACCTGTTTTAGAAGAAGTAAAAATATATGAATTACCATATTTAAAAGATGAAGTAAGTTCATTAGTAATGTGGTTAAAAGATAACATTAAAAAATAAAAGAACATGGCAAAAATAGCTTACATGGAACCACAATTTGTTACATTAACAAAATGTGAAATATTAGTTGAGAATAATAGTGATGGAACACCAACAAATATGGCATACAATAAACAGACAGATATATATATAGATGCAAATGAGATACTTGCTGTAAGTAAAAAGTTTGATCCTTATGCTAATGAGTATTTGCCAGTGTGTGTATTAATGATGAAGAATGCATTTCAAGTAGATCAATCTTCTTTTGGATTACATGTAACAGATAGTTATAGCACTATAAAAGGATATATGGATAGAGATTGTAATGATTTATGTGACGCATAATGATAGTAAAACTCTTTGATATACAAAACAGTAAGGTAGTAGTAACAGAACACTGTTACACACTACCATTTTTAAAAGAAATTATGGATCATTATCCTAATACACATATGCAAGTATATCAATACTTGTTTTATATGTCTTGTCCAAATCCTGATTTAAACCCATTTTTTAATTTACCTGAACATGAGAAAGAAGATATAATTATAGAAGAAATTAAATTAGAGGAATCACCTGAAGATCCTAAAATAAGATATGGTCTTGACATGTGTAAAAAGATGTATGAAACTCCTACGTTTAGGGCTTATGTAGGAATTAAAGCTATGTTAGACAGACTTGCTAAGTATATGGAGGTAACCCCTATAGAACATGGTAGAGATGGTAATATGAATTCTATGATAAATGCAGCAGCTAAATTTGAAGCTATTAGACAATCATACAAAGGAGCATTTACAGATATGAGACAAGAACAAGAAAGTTCAGTACGTGGTGGTGCAGGATTAGCATATGACCAATTATAATAATAAAAACCAAACAAATGAAAAATCAAATAGTAGTACCAGTAGGAATGAAGTTATTAATAAAAGAAATTAAACCAGAAACTAAAACTAAATCTGGCTTGTATTTACCTGAACAATTTTCTAAACAAACATTTCAAGGTACAGTTGTAGGAAGAGGAGATGAAGTAACATCAATAGAAATTGGTGATACAGTACAATATGCAGATCATGCTATGCCAACACCAATGCAACATAATGGTGTAGAACACTTATTATTGCAATTAGGAGATGTATATGCAATCATAAGATATAATGAGTAGAATCATACCAACATATGAAAATGGAGAATGGGGAACTACAGAGTTTAAAACTGACAGTGACTTTAGAGAATATTTAGAAGCTATATTTAAAGAACCAGGAGAATATGGTTTTAATAAATTAGCTTTAAAATTTAATGAACAAGCCAGAATTTTTAATTCAGAAGGCTATTACTGTAATTCTCCTTTTAGATCAAAAGATTTTACAGCCTATTGGGAAGATCAAAAGAATAAATGTAGAACTGGAGTACTATATAAAGATGATGGCAAAGTCTGGTATCTTACTAGAGATTATTATATGTGGCTTAACTTCTTACCTATCTTTGATAAAGAAGAAAAACATTATGGATTTGCTAAGGTAAGGGATGCACAGTATCATATGGCTTTATATGAAATTATTTCTGAGTTAAATAACCAACACGTTGCAATACTTAAAAAAAGACAGATAGCCTCATCTTATTTTCATATGGGTAAGATTATAAATCAATATTGGTTTGAAGAAGGATCAATATGTAAAATTGGTGCATCATTAAAAGATTATATTAATGATAAAGGATCATGGAAGTTTCTAGAAGAATATAAAACTTTTTTGAATGAACATACTGCATGGTATAGACCTAGTAATCCTGAGAAGGTTTTATTATGGCAACAACAAATAGAAGTAAAGGTAAACAACAGAAAAACATCAAGAGGTCTTAAATCAAAGATACAGGGTGCTTCTTTTGAAAAGAATGCTACTACTGGGGTAGGGGGTCCATGTACATATTTTTTTCATGAGGAAGCTGGGATTGCAAAAAATATGATGCAGACATATGAATACTTACGCCCTGCAATGTCTTCAGGTATGATGACAACAGGACAATTTATAGCAGCTGGATCTGTTGGAGATTTAGAACAATGTAATCCTTTAAAGGATATGATACTAAATCCAGGAGCTAATGATATATATGCCGTAGAAACCAATCTAATGGACGCTGATGGTACTATTGGTATGGCAGGTCTATTTATTCCAGAACAATGGTCTATGCCACCTTATATAGATGATTACGGTAATTCACAAGTAGAAGAAGCTATAGTAGCTATTAATACAGAAAGAGCAAGATGGAAAAATGAATTAAATGGTGAACAATTTCAATTAAGAATATCTCAGAAACCTTTAAACATTGCAGAGGCATTTGCATATAGAAAAGAATCCGTATTTCCTCAAGGTATATTAAGTAAGCAAATTAAAAAGATAGAAGAGAAAGAATATCCATATGAGTTAATTAAACTAGATAGAGATCAAACAGGTATAATAGCAAAGAGAACAAGCAAACTTCCTATATCACAATTTCCAGTAAATAAAAAACAACAAGATAAAACAGGTACTATAGTTGTATGGGAAAGACCTGCTAAAAAAAGACCAGACTTTGGAGCATACTATGCTTCTATTGATCCTGTGTCAGAAGGTAAGACAACTACATCAGATTCATTATGTAGTATATTTGTATATAAGAATGCAATTGAAGTAACTAGAACTTTAGCTGGTGGAGATGTAGAACAATTTATTGAAAAAGATAAAGTTGTTGCAGCATGGTGTGGTAGATTTGATGATATTAATAGAACTCATGAAAGATTAGAGTTAATTATAGAATGGTATAATGCTTGGACAATAGTTGAAAATAATATTTCACTATTTATTCAACATATGATAGCTAGAAAAAAACAAAGGTATTTAGTTCCTAAACAACAGATAATGTTCTTAAAAGATCTTGGATCAAACAAAACTGTATATCAAGAATATGGTTGGAAGAATACTGGTACATTATTTAAAAGTCATTTAATATCTTACGCAATAGAATTTTTAAGAGAAGTAATAGATGAAGAAACTGATACAGAAGGGAATGTAATGAAACAAACTTTAGGTATAGAAAGAATACCTGATCCTATGCTTTTAAAAGAAATGCAAGCTTATCATCCTGGACTCAATGTAGATAGAATGGTAGCATTTGGTGCATTAGTTGCCTTTGTAAAAATACAGCAGTCTAACAGAGGATATAGTAAAAGACGTGAATCAGAGGACAATTCCTTGGTAAATTCAGAAAAAATAAGTAAATTAAAGTATAGTCCGTTTAAAAATCTTGGACGTAGTAAAAGAGATAATAATTCTAGAATTAGAAGATCTGGCTTTAAAAATTATAAATAGATGAGAGTATTAAATGCAATGCAACTTAAGAATGGAGCCAAAGCAGAAGGTGGCCCAACATTTTCTAGTTTAACACAGCCGGTTCAGTTTTTACCATACAAGCAAAAAGATGATGATTGGGCTGCATGGAATCTAGATTGGTTAGAACTTCAAGGTATTGAATTCTTACGTATTAATTCTAGAAGGTTATTAAAAAACTACAAACTTGCAAAAGGTGTTATAGATAAAACAGATTACATTGTTGAACCAGACAATGATTATAAAGATATGATGGATGTACTTACTAAAGAGAATGACTCTGCTTTAGAATTAAAGTTTTATCCTATTGTACCTAATGTAATAAATGTATTAACTGGTGAATTTGCAAAGAGATATTCTAAAGTACAATTTAGAGCAGTAGATGATGCATCTTATAATGAGATGTTAGAACAAAAGAGATTCCAAATTGAAGAAGCATTACTTTCTGATGCAGAAGCAAACCTGGTAAGAAGAATGGTAGAGATGGGTATGGATCCATCTTCTGAAGAAGCACAGCAGCAACTATCCCCTGAAGGATTAAAATCATTACCTGAAATAGAAGACTTTTTTAGTAAGTCATATAGAAGTATGGTAGAAGAGTGGGCATCCCACCAACTTGCAGTAGATGATGAAAGATTTAAAATGCAAGAACTTGAAGAAAGAGGATTTAGAGATATGCTTATTGCAGATAGAGAATTTTGGCATTTCCGTATGCTAGAAGATGACTATGATGTAGAGCTATGGAATCCTGTATTAACTTTCTATCAAAAATCTCCTGACCAAAGATATATAGCTGATTCAAATTATGCAGGTAAAGTAGATTTAATGACTGTATCTGATGTAGTAGATAGATATGGATATTTAATGGATAGTAAACAACTAGAATCATTACAAAAAATATATCCAGCAAGATCAGCACAATATCAAGTAAATGGTTATCAAAATGATGGAGCCTATTATGATGCAACAAGATCACATGAATGGAATACTAATTCACCTGGTTTAGCATATAGACAATATACAAGTAACTACTGGAATAATCCAGCTAATGGGGGTGATATACTTAGTGAAATCTTAGATGAGAATGAAGATATTTCATCATGGGGTGAAGGAAACTTAATGAGAGTTGCTACAATTTATTGGAAGACACAAAGAAAGGTTGGACATTTAACAAAGATTGAAGATGATGGTGAAGTAACACAAGAGATAGTTGATGAAACATTTAAGATTACTAAAAAAGCAATCTTTGATACATCAATTTTTAAAAATAAAAGTAAAGAGAATTTATTACAAGGAGAATTTGTAGAATGGATATGGATTAATGAAGTATGGGGAGGAGTTAAGGTTGGTCCAAATTTACCTGCTATGTGGCAATCTTCAATGGGTGATAATATAAACCCTATATATTTAGGAATAAATAGAACTAAACCTGGTAGATTACCTTTTCAATTTAAAGGTAACAATACACTTTATGGATGTAAACTTCCTGTAGAAGGAAGGGTGTTTTCAGATAGAAATACCAGATCAACTTCATTAGTAGATTTAATGAAGGCATATCAAGTTGGGTACAATATGGTTAATAACCAAATTGCAGACATTCTGATAGATGAATTAGGAACAGTAATCATGTTTGATCAAAATGCTTTACCACGTCACTCAATGGGAGAAGATTGGGGTAAAAACAATTATTCAAAAGCATGGGTAGCAATGAAAGATTTTCAAATGTTACCATTAGATACTTCAATTACTAATACTGAGAATGCCACTAACTTCAATCATTACCAAACTCTAAACATGGAGCAGACTAGTAGGTTGATGTCAAGAATACAATTAGCTAATTACTTTAAGCAACAATGTTTTGATGCTATAGGAATCAACCCACAACGTCTAGGAGGAGCTGTATCAGCTCAAACCGCAACTGGGGTAGTTCAGGCTATGCAACAATCATACGCTCAAACAGAGATGTATTTTGTACAACATTCAGATCATCTAATGCCAAGAGTACATCAAATGAGAACTGATCTTGCACAATACTATTATAGTACAAACCCAAGTGTTAGGTTATCATACATCTCTACAGAAGCAGAGAAAGTTAATTTCCAGATTAATGGTACTGAACTATTACTTAGAGATTTTAATGTATTTGCAACTACTAAAACTAATCACAGAGCTATCTTAGAGAACTTGAAACAAATGGCATTAACTAATAATACTACAGGAGCTAGTATATATGAACTAGGTAATATTGTTAAAGCTGACTCAATTGCAGAAGTATCAGACATACTTAAAGATTCTGAAACAAGAGTTCAAGCACAGAGAGAACAAGATATGCAACAGCAACGTCAGATGCAAGAACAACAAATACAAGCTAAGCAACAAGAAGAACAACAAAAACTTCAAGTTGAAATGGAAGAAAATGAGAAAGATAGACAGAATGATATTATGTTAGCAGAAATTAAATCAGCAGGTTATGGTTCTATGGTAGATATAAATCAAAATCAAGTATCTGATTACCAAGATGCTATGAAAGATATTAGAGAAACTACTCAATACCGTGAACAGATGAATATGAAGCGTGAAGAAAATGCTTCTAAATCAGCTATGGAAAATAGTAGATTGTCTGTTGAAAGAGAAAAAATTGCTGCATCTAAACAAATTGCTGACACAAAACTTCAAATTGCTAAAGAGAACAAAAACAAGTATGATTCTCCAGAAACTAAAAAGAAAAAGTAAGCGTTAGCTATATACTGCAATTTATTTTTAGTTTTCTTAAAATTTTTTAAGTTTAGTATGATGCTATTCCAATAAACATTTCTTATATTATATATGTAAGAAGTATTAATATTAAAACCAACAAATATTATGAGTGCAACAGAAACACAAACTGTGAAAAGTAAAGTAGAACAAGTAGATATAAATTTAGATGAAATATTCAATGCCGCTCCAAGTGGTGCTGATATGATTCAAGATGATAAAGCTCAACCTAAAAACATTTTTTCTGGGTTGACTAAAAAAGCTGACATGTCTTTTGCTGATCCAGATGCTACTGATGTAGATGATATATCTGCAAAAGTAGAAGAAAAAGAAGAAACTACTGAAGAAGTAGAAGTAGCTGAGGCTAAAACAGAAGTTAAAGAAGATGCAGGTGATATTCTAGATTCTCTTGATAATGGTGAAGAACCAGAAACAAAAGAAAAAGAAACTAGAGGTAGAAAATCAATAAGCGGTATCTCAGATGTATTTAGTAAATTAATTAAGGAAGATAAAATTGTTCCTTTTGATGATGATAAAGCATTAGATGAGTACACTTCTAAAGATTGGGAAGAACTTATTCAAGCTAACTTAGATGAGAAAGCTAATGAAGTAAGACGTGAAACACCTAAACAATTTTTTCAGAGTTTACCTCAAGAATTACAAATTGCTGCAAAATATGTAGCAGATGGCGGTAAAGATTTAAAAGGAATGTTTGCTACGTTATCTCAAGTAGAGCAACATAAAGAGTTAAACATAAAGAAAGCAGGAGATCAAGAAAAGATCATTACTGAATATTTAAGTGCAACTGGTTATGGGACTGCAGAAGATATACAAGAAGAAATAGAAATTTGGAAAGACTTAGGAAAACTTGAAACACAAGCTTCTAAGTTTAAACCAAAATTAGATAAGATGCAAGAAAAAGTTGT
>Ga0114997_10003073_pt1 | contig 13202 bp, 14 predicted proteins | sample ArcticOcean_MG_C_2_FD_87045 | JGI IMG/M metagenome (GOLD analysis project Ga0114997, IMG submission 87045) | Marine microbial communities from western Arctic Ocean - ArcticOcean_MG_CB4_136 | ecosystem: Environmental > Aquatic > Marine > Oceanic | place: Arctic Ocean: Canada Basin | collected... | reverse complement strand
TTTCTTAGAGAGCAGGGGCGGAAAAATTTTAATGCTGGCACATCTCTTGCAATGACTTATTTGAATTTAAAAGACCCTGCAACTATTAAATTAATGCGAAAGATGATGGTTGATGTTGGATATCGCGCTCAAAGAATTGGTCATAGCTTTCTTAAAAAAATTAAAGCAATTGACTATTTTAAGAGAGCCCCCCCTCCAACAGTAGGTAAGCCATCTATTGTTTCTCAGGTTATTCATTTTATGAATAGACCAATGCCAAAAAATATGCCTACGCGAACATCTAGAGGTTTGTTAGGAATTGAGGACGATAAAATCGTTCCGGTGATTCGAAATGCAAATAAGATCGATGAAAATTCCGATGCAGTCTTTTATTTTCCTGGCTGTGGTTCTGAGAGATTATTCTCTCAGGTTGGTTTAGCAACCCAGGCAATGCTTTATGAAGTGGGTGCAATTACAGTTCTTCCGCCAGGGTACTTATGTTGTGGCTACCCACAAACTTCGTCAGGAAACCATGATAAAGGCCAAGAAATTACATCAGAAAATAGAGTTCAGTTCCATCGAATTGCAAACACGTTAAATTATTTAGATATAAAAACAGTTATTGTATCTTGTGGTACATGTATGGATCAGCTCCAGAAATATGAGTTTGAAAAAATATTCCCAGGTTGTAGGTTGCTAGATATTCATGAATATTTAATGGAAAAGGGCATTAAAATGGATGGGGTTAATGGTCAGCAATATATGTATCATGATCCATGCCATACACCTATGAAGACCTATTCTCCTGTTGAGGTTACCAATGCATTAATGGGGGAAGATATTCCATTAAATGAAAGGTGTTGTGGGGAATCTGGTACTTTTGCTGTTAGTCGTCCAGACATAGCTACACAAGTAAAAATGAGAAAACAAGAGGAAATTGAGAAAGGTATAAGTAAGCTTCCAAAGGCTATAGATAAAAAGCTACCAGTAAAAATACTAACATCATGTCCTTCATGCTTGCAGGGACTTGCTCGCTATGGTGATGATACGAACACTACTGCAGATTACATTGTGGTTGAGTTAGCTAAAAATAATTTGGGAGATCAATGGCTTGAACAATATGTTGAAAAAGCAACTAATGGTGGAATTGAAAAGATACTTCTTTAGTTAAAAGGGAAGGAATATCCCTGCTGCAATACTTTGAAGAGCTCGCGTTATCCCTCTTTCGGATTTCTCAGATAATGCATATGCAAAGTAATCTATTCTTCCAATTATTTTTCCGAACTCTCGTTCAAAAGACAGATTTGATTTTTTTTCATTCATCTCATTTGATTGCAAGAACAGCTGCCCAGCAACATTTCTTTTAGTTGATAATTTCCATAAGATAATTTCAATATTCCTCGCAGAATTGTATATTGATTGAGCGTTAAGAGAATCAAACATAAAAAACTCAATTTTATCTCCATGTGCTTTTTTAATCATAGTATATAAACCTGTGATTAATGAAAGAACACGATCTCCCTCAAAAGATTCATCGAATGCTTGATTTAATGCTTTCGTTTCTTGGGCAAAGTTTATAGATTTAAATTTCCAATCATGTTTTGCATTGAAAACCCAATTAGTGACTATTTCTGCATTATCAGAGGATGTTTTTCTAAGCTCCTTAGGATTTTTTTTATAGAACTTAACCATCAATATTTTTAGACTTTCAATATTCTCTCTAATTTCGTAATCGGCCATTCGATCAAAATCAGTTTTTCCGAATTGACTTACGGATGATTTGTCATACTGGGTTGTGTCCTTATTTTTTAGAGTATTATTTGCACACCCTGTTATCATTACAAATATAAGTAGGAATAGAATTCGAAACATTATTAGATATATATTCTTTCAGTTGGGAAGATTAGTTTAAATGAGCTACCAACATTAAGCTCACTCGCTACTCTTATTTCTCCTTGGTGTTGATTCATAACATTCTTAACAATCGATAAACCTAACCCAGTTCCACCAGATTCTCTACTTCGATCTTCATCGACCCGATAAAATCTTTCCGTAATTCGCATTACATGTTCCTCTGCTATTCCAATACCCTTATCTGTAACCTGAAATATTGCATCATTGTTTATTTTATTCCACGTAACGTTTATTTCACCTTCGTTATCTGAATATCTTATGGCATTTGTTAGAAGATTGATAAATGCGCTATAAACTCCAGTAGTAGACCCATATATATTTATTTCATTGTTAATCGAGTAAATTATTTTATGTTGTTTCTGGTCAATTAATGATACTTCTTTTTTTAATTTATTAAGCATATCTTTCATAATAATTTTTTCAGAGCGATTATGTAAATAGTCACTTTCGACGTTAGATAGCAATAATAAATCATCAATTAATTTTTTCATTCTTTGCGCTTGTTTAGACATTAATAAAATTATTTTTTTAGATTGAACATCAATTGTTTTTCTGTCTCCAAGAGTTTCAAGAAATCCTGAAATAACAGTTAGTGGTGTTTTTAATTCGTGAGAGAAATTTGATACAAAATCTTTTCTAAGATTTTCAATCTTATTTAATGATGTTAAGTCTCTGCATGTTATTAATTTATAGTTTTCACCAAAAAATGCAGCTTTTATTTCTATATCTAGTTTATTAGCTGAATTATAAATATTGATAGATTCTTCATAATTTTCTTTTGCTAAATAATTAGAAAAGTCTGAATTTCTAAAAATATAATTAATAGGTTGGTTATAATCTTTTTTTGGATTTATATACAACATTTTTTGTGCTTTCTTATTAGCCCATAGGATTTCATTTTCCTCATTTACACCAACAATTCCATCATTTATAGCCTCCGCGGCCTGAATGAATTGATCTAACGTTGACGTTAATTGTGTTTGGGATTTTTTTTGTTGGCGATAGGTTCTATATATTTTTGAAAATATATTTTGCCAAATACCCGTTCCATCTGGTAAATTTTTTAGGCTTGGTGACTCAACCCATTTACTAAGTTTGTGTATCCAAAAAATGTGTATAAGTATAAAAAGTAATAGTGTTACTAGTACAAGAAAAATGGCAAATTTTGGATCAAAAATTGATGACATGATGAAATATAGAAATATTTCTAGCACTAAAAACCAAAATGTACTCCAACGAATGTCTTGCAATTTATAACCGCCTGATTTAATAATTTATGATTAATTATAATGGTTTACTAAGAAAATTAGTTTTCTTGTTTTTCAGAGAACAGGTAACCCATTCCTCGAACTGTTTGGATCAATTTTTGTTGCCCCACTAAAGACAGCGAATCTCGAAGTCTTTTGATATGAACATCCACAGTTCTGTCATCTATATCCGCCTTGTTTCCCCAAACCTTATCAAGGATATGATTTCTACTGAAAACTCTATCAGGGTTTTTCATTAAAAAATGTAATAGTTTGAATTCAGTTGACCCCATCCGAATTGAAGTATCTTTTGACATAATGCGGTGGGTTGATGGATCCAAACGCAAACCATTTATTTGAATTGGCTCATCAATCAGTTCGGGCGCTTTTCTTCTCAAAATTGCTTTTATTCTTGCAACCAGCTCTCTTGGGCTAAATGGTTTTGTTAGATAATCATCAGCTCCTGAATTTAGGCCCTGTATCATATTCTCTTCATCACTTTTAGCTGTTAGCATAATTATGGGTATTTTTTTTGTTGGACTATTAGATCTTAGCCTTTTAGCAAATTCAATCCCACTCATTCCGGGTAACATCCAATCAAGAATAATTAAATCAGGGATTGCTTCATGGATTAACTTGTCTGCGAACTCTGCATTTAGCGCGCGAATAGGATTGAATCCTGATTGATGAAGGTTAATTGCAATCAGCTCCAGTATTGATTCTTCGTCTTCTACTATAAGTATATTGGCTTCCATTATTTTTATAGTATGTCATTTTTATGTCATTTTTATGACATTTTTTTCTAAATAAAATACTAAAAATATACTAAGACGTGTTAAATTTTTGTTTGATACAATTTATTTAAATATAACAGGAGATTAAATGTCTATTCTTTCTAGGGAGCGAATTGTTGCGGATGCATCTTACAATCGTTGGTTAGTTCCGCCAGCAGCCTTATTAATTCATTTGTCTATTGGTATGATTTATGGTTTTAGCGTTTTCTGGCCCGCTAAAGGTAATGGATTACTAACATTAATCGGTAACCAATGTGACGCATTAACTACATCCCTATATGATCGACTTTTTATTACATCCTGTGATTGGTTCTTGAGTGATGTGGTGTGGACTTTTTCAATCGCGATTGTATGTTTAGGTTTATCTGCAGCAATTTTTGGGCATTGGTTGGAGCGTGCAGGACCAAGAAAAGCTGGTGTTGCAGCCGCAATACTTTGGGGGGGAGGACTAATTCTAGCCTCTGCTGGAGTTTATAACCATCAACTATGGCTTATTTGGTTAGGAGCTGGTGTTATCGGTGGAATAGGATTGGGGTTAGGATATATTTCCCCAGTTTCAACATTAATCAAATGGTTTCCCGATAGAAGGGGTTTGGCAACTGGTATGGCTATTATGGGCTTTGGAGGAGGGGCTATGATTGGGACTCCGATTGCTGCATACCTAATTGATACCTTTAGTACTTGGCAGGCATTCTTATATATGGGTTGTTTTTACTTTGTAGCTATGATGATCGGAGCTTTTGGCTATCGAGTTCCACCTGCTGATTTCAAAGTTGAAGGAATTAAAGCTGAAAAAAAAGATATTTCAATGATTGCTAAAAATCATGTGCACGTTAGCCATGCGCATAAAACATATCAGTTTTGGCTTCTATGGGGCGTTTTGTGCTTGAATGTTTCAGCAGGTATTGGTGTGCTAGCCGTTGCAAAACCGATGTTCCAAGAAATTGCAGCGCAAAACTTTTCTGCAACCGAAATAGGAGCGATCGCAGGTGGATTTGTTGCTCTATTGTCTCTATCAAATATTATTGGTCGAATATTTTGGGCATCATCTTCTGATTATCTAGGCCGAAAATTAACTTATGCAATCTTTTTTAGCCTAGGAACTATTCTTTATTTCTCAGCACCATGGGCTGGAAACAACCAATATATTGCACTCTTTGTTTTAATCAATCTTGTTATTTTAACTATGTACGGGGGTGGCTTTGCAACTATCCCAGCATACTTGGCTGATATTTTTGGAACACAGCATGTGGGGGCTATTCATGGAAGGCTACTAACAGCATGGGCCGCAGCAGGTATTTTAGGCCCAAGAATAATGACATATTTTAGAGAGTCTCTAACGAATAGTGGAATACCTGAAGCTGAAGCCTATAGTTCGAGCTTTAAAATATTAGCCTTACTTCTTATTCTAGGCTTTGTATTAAACTTTTTTGTAAAGCCTCTAGATTCTAAACATTTTATGAGCGAAGGCGAGCTTAAAAAGGAAAAAGATAACGCGGCTAAAAAAGACTCTGATAATGCTTTGTTGGTGAGTAAGGGTAAATCAAATCAAGCAGTACAGAAATTGATATTACCCATCGCTTGGATAGTGGTCGGACTTCCGATTTTATGGGGGATATCTAATGCCCTCCAAAAAGGTATAATCATATTCCACTAATTTAAGATTGGATTTTTTTTTGGAAAACGAGGCATTAAAAAGCTTAAAAGTTGGCGTTGTTTCATCGCGGTTCAATGAGAAAGTTGTAAGAGAACTTTGTGATGCATGCATAAATAAGCTAGAGATAGAAGGCGTCTTAAGTGATAATATTACTCATGAATCGGTCCCTGGCGCGCTTGAGATACCGATTATGTTGGACAGTTTTGCCCGACAAAAAAAGTTTGATGTACTAATTGGTATTGGGGCAGTAATAAGGGGCGAGACTTATCATTTTGAAATAGTTTCAGATCAATCTGCACATGGATTACTCCAGCTTCAATTAAATTATCATGTCCCTATTATTAATGCGATTATCACAACAAACTCCAGTGACGAGGCTTTTGCACGAACCAAAATAAAAGGCGAAGAAGCAGCACTAGGAGCAATAGAGATGGCTGAATTGGTAAAAAAATATGATTGATAAGAAGAGCTTAAAAACTCCTATAAAAAAGATCAATAATCGTAGGAAGTCACGTGAGTTGATTATGAAGGGAGTGTATAGAGCTCTTGTTAATAACTTTGATATTGATCAGATAAAAAAAGATATTCAGGATGATCCTGATTTTATAAGAGCAGATGAAGCATTTTATTTAGAGGTTATGGATGGTGTATTTGATAACTTCGATTTGCTGAAAAAGGAAATTATTACCTATCTAGATAAGAGCTATGATGAGTTAAGCCCAATTGAATTGGCTATTATTTATAGCTCATTATATGAGTTAAAATTCTCTCCAGCGATTCCCTACCGGGTAGTCTTAAACGAAGCCATTGAGGTTGCAAAATCTTTTGGAGGCACAGATGGGCATAAGTTCATTAATGGGGTTTTAAATAAAGCAGCAGCAATAAATCGTAAACATGAGTTTGCTACTAAGGCAAACTAAGTGATATAGATTGTAATTTATTTTTTCCCCATAAAATATAGTTACCGTTAATATGCCAGTCACCAAGAACCCATCTTTGTGAAAAGTGACTTTCTAGGAAGTAATCATGTATGTTAGGGCGATGCGTATGTCCATGGATTAGATATTTTGGGTAGTTATTTTTACGCAGCATTCCCTCAACTGCAGCATCATTTACATCCATAATTGAATCACTTTTATTTTTCTTTTTATTCTCGCTTTGATCCCTCAATTCCCCACAAATTTCCATCCGCTCCGCAAGGGGTTTTTCTATGAAATTATTAATCCATTCTGTTGAACGTACTTTAACTCTCCATTTTTGATAATCAATATCATCTGTGCACAAAGTATCCCCATGCATAATAAGGGTCATGGTATCTCCAAGTGAAATTAATGTTGGGTCTTTCAACAGACTTACCTGACAAGAAGAGAGGAATTTATCACCAATCAAAAAATCACGGTTACCAGCTATAAAATATATTTTAACATTCTTAGATAGTTCTTTTAATGCGCTCTTGATTCCCTGAAATGTATCTGCATCGTCACCTATCCAGTAATCAAATAAGTCACCCAGAATAAATAATGCTTCATGTTTGACCGCATCATTTCTAAGAAAATAAATAAATTTATCAATCGTTTTTGCCTCTGACTCGGTTAAATGAATATCAGAGACAAAAATTGCAGAATTCTGAACCTTAATCAGAAAGTACTTCCTCTATCATAATTGCATCAGTTGGAACATCTTGATGTCCACCACTCGATCCAGTTGTAACTTTTCCGATAAGATCTATGACATCTGTTCCAGAAACTACCTTTGCGAATACACAATAGCCAGCACCATCTTGTCCTGGATAGTCTAGAAAAGAATTATTTGCAACGTTAATAAAAAACTGTGAGGTTGCTGAGTTAGGCACTGGTGTTCTTGCCATAGCAACGGTGTAAGGTGCATTTTTAAGGCCATTATTTGCCTCATTTTTTATGGGTGCGTCTGATTCCTTTTGCATCATATCTTTGTCGAAACCACCACCTTGAATCATAAAGCCAGCAATAACGCGATGGAAAATAGTTCCAGTGAAGAAACCTTTTTCAACATAGCTTAAAAAGTTTTTTACAGTTATTGGTGCTTCTTTATCGTTCAACTCTATTGAGAAGTCGCCATGGTTTGTTTTAATTGTAATCATTTATTTCCTTAGTTTAATTTAGTTATTGATTTAATTGTTACCCTCTTGATTGGAACGTCACTCATACCGTTACGAGTTGTAGTTGCTAATTTTCCAATTTTTATGATGGTACCTATTCCATCTAACACTTTACCAAATACACAATAGCCAGCACCATCTTGTCCTGGATAGTCTAGAAAAGAATTATTTGCAACGTTAATAAAAAACTGTGAGGTTGCTGAGTTAGGCACTGGTGTTCTTGCCATAGCAATGGTGTAAGGTATATTTTTAAGGCCATTATTTGCCTCATTTTTTATGGGCGCATCTGTTTCTTTCTCTGTCATGTCTTTTTCAAAACCACCACCTTGAATCATAAAGTCCTCAATAATCCGATGGAAGATAGTCCCATTATAGAAACCTTTGTCAACATAGCTTAAAAAGTTTTTTACAGTTATTGGTGCTTTTTCGGGATAAATCTCAATGATAATATTTCCATGAGAGGTCTCAATATTAAGCTTTTCTGAGTAGCTAAATAGGGAAATAGAAAGTAAATAAAAGAGTAATGCAGCTTGTAATAATTTTTTCATGTTTTATATGTTTTTAAGATTGATAAGTTAAACCAGACAAACCTGCTTCTAGCTCGTGATATAATTTTTGCAAAATCATGCCAAAATTTATCATAAATGTTAGATCATTACCACATACCTACCTATACTAATTTATAATGCTTAGAATATTTAACAGTTTTTCCAAAGAGAAAGAAGATTTTAAACCCATTAATCCAAATGAGGTTCGAATGTATGTTTGTGGAATGACCGTTTACGACCACTGCCATTTAGGTCACGGTAGAGTGCTAGTTGTTTTTGACCTAATAAATAGATGGCTAAAAGAAAGTAAATTTGATGTTCTTTATGTTAGAAACATTACTGATGTTGATGACAAAATAATAGCAAAGTCAATTAATCAAAATATACCAATGCACGAGCTAACCAATAAATATATAGAAGCAATGAACGAGGATGCTAAAAGTTTAGGGGTCATACCCCCAGATATAGAGCCAAGAGCAACTGATCATATCGAGGGTATGATCCAAATGATTAAGTTACTCATTGATAAAGGTTTTGCTTATATAGGTGGCAATAAAGATGTTTACTACTCTGTTTCAAAATTTAAAAATTATGGCAAACTTTCAGGAAAGCTGCTTAATGACCTAAGAGCTGGTGACCGTGTTGGTATTGATAAAAATAAAGAGAATGCATTCGATTTTGTTCTATGGAAGTCTGCAAAGGATAATGAGCCGTCCTGGAACTCTCCCTGGGGTAAAGGTAGGCCTGGCTGGCATATTGAATGTTCTGTTATGAGTAATAAGTTACTAGGTAGCCACTTTGATATTCATGGTGGAGGACAAGATCTTCAGTTCCCACACCATGAAAATGAAATTGCTCAGTCAGAGGCAGCAAATGATTGCAAAATGGCTAATTATTGGGTTCATAATGGTTTTGTTAAAGTAGATGATGAGAAAATGTCGAAATCACTGGGAAATTTTTTCACCATAAGGTCAATTCTTGAATATTTTGACCCCGAGGTTATAAGATTTTTTATTTTGAAGGCTCATTACAGAAGTCCGTTAAATTATTCAGACAAACATCTTGAAGAAGCAAAGCAAGGCTTAATTAGGCTTTATTTAGCAATTAGAAATATTACTGACAATCAAAAACCAATAGATTGGACAAGCCCTTACGCAAATAAATTTAAAGAAGCCTTAGATGATGATTTTAATTCCGCAGAAGCATTATCAGTTCTTTATGAGCTTGCAAATAAAGCAAATAAAAACAAAAACAATGACGATCAGAACCTTTTACTAAGACTTGCTAATATTATTGGAATTTTAAATCAGGACCCAGAATTTTTTCTAAAAGGTGAGAAAAAAGACACCCATAACTTCGATATCGATGAATTAATACTGAAGAGAGATGCTGCTAAAAAAAATAAAGATTTTTTAGAGGCAGATAAAGTTAGAAATTTTCTTGAAAGTCATGATATTTTACTTGAAGATACTTCCAATGGAACAATATGGAGAAAAAAGTAAATATGTCTGTTAATTTAAAAGCCCCAAAAAATGATGATTTACATTCAATTCCAGGTATTCAATTAGGTGTAGCCGAAGCTGAAATTAGATATAAGTCGCAAAAGGATTTATTGGTTATTTCTATCGATAGTGGGGCCGCGATATCAGGAGTTTTTACAAAGAATAAATTCATGGCTGCTCCCGTTATTGTTGCTAAGGAACATCTTAAGGTTGGTAAGTCGACGAGAGCTCTTGTAGTTAACACAGGATCTGCCAATGCAGGAACTGGTGAAGAGGGAGTAAAAAATACTAGGGTCGTGTGTGAGATGGTGGCCAATGAGTTAAATATTAATGCTGTGGATATACTGCCTTTTTCGACCGGGGTCATTATGACGCATTTACCTGTTGATAAAATATCTATGGGTATTCCAATAGCGATTAAAAATCTTAAGCCTGATAATTGGTTGAATGCAGCTGAATCAATTATGACTACAGATACTGTTGCAAAAGCTTCGTCTACAAGAATTATGATTCAAGGTAAGGAAGTTTATGTAACAGGAATAAGTAAAGGCTCTGGAATGATTGAGCCAAATATGGCAACTATGTTGGGTTTTATCGGAACTAATGCAAATATTACTAAGGAAATGTTAGACGGGATGATTGTCGAGGTAGCTGACAACACATTTAATTGCATTACTGTTGATGGTGATACTTCAACAAACGACTCATTTATTATCATTGCAACAAAACAATCTAATCACCAGCTTATTGATAATAAAAATAAAGATTATTATGTGCTTAAAGATGCTTTGTTGGAGACAGCTAAAATTCTTGCTCAATCAATTATTAGAGATGGGGAGGGAGCAACAAAATTTATTTCAATTAACGTTCATGGTGGAAAGAATAGCGAAGAGTGCCTTAGTGTTGGAAAGTCTATAGCACATTCGCCATTAGTGAAGACAGCTTTTTTTGCATCCGATCCTAACATAGGAAGAATATTAGCTGCTATTGGTAATTCACCTATTGAATTTTTAGATATAAATCTGATTGATGTTTTTTTAAATCAAGTACAATTTGCTAAAAATGGTTCATTAGCCGAGAATTACAAAGAGTCTATGGGTGAAGAAGAGATGAAAAATAAGGAAATTTTACTAGATGTTTATCTTGGGAGAGGTGAGTTTACTGGTACTGTTTGGACTACAGATCTTTCTTATGATTATGTCAAAATTAATGCAGAATATAGATCCTAGATAGTGCATATTAATGTTGCAGTTGGCATACTTATCGATTCAAATAAAAAAATTCTTTTGGCCCAAAGACCAAAGTCTCGTTCATGGTCTGGTTGGTGGGAATTCCCTGGAGGAAAGTTAGAAAAAAATGAGTCGACTAGAGAAGCTCTTTCTCGAGAACTAAAAGAAGAAGTAGGTATTGATGTAGTTAATTGTGAGAAATGGGTTACTCGTAATTATTCATATGAAGAGCACAACGTTACATTGTACTTTTTTAAGATAACGAAATGGAATGGAAAGCTAACCCCAAAAGAAGGTCAGAAATTACTTTGGATTAATCCTAGCGAGGTAAACAAAGACACTATACTTCCTCCTAATATCTTTATATTGAATGCATTATCATTACCCACTCAGTATGGCATTACCAATATAAGTGAGACGCCTAAAGAAATATTTTTAAATCAGCTGCTAAATCAACTAGAGCAAGGCTTAAAAATGATACAAATCAGAGAGAAAAATCTACCACTAGAGGAATTAAAAAAAACTACGTTAGAGATTATAAGGATTTGCAAGTCATTCTCAGCGAAGGTTATCCTTAATTCAAGTATTGAGCTGGCTAATGATGTAAATGCAAATGGTGTTCATTTAAATTCAATTGAATTGAGAAAATTTAATAAAAAACCAAAAAATATGATTGTTAGTGCATCATGCCATTCAGAAGATGATGTGCAAATTGCACAAGATAAGGGGATAGACTTTGTCGTATTGTCACCAGTAAATAAAACAAACTCACATCCTAAAATAGTACCTTTGGGTTGGAGTAAGTTTTTAAGCATTACTAGTAAGTTTGATATTCCAATTTATGCCCTTGGAGGCATGAAAAAAAGTGACATAGATAATGCATTGGATTCTGGCGCTATAGGAATAGCATCTCAGAGAGACATTTGGTCAAATTAATTTATTTTAAACAAAACATCCTGCACTATTAATTTACCAGAGTTCGTCTCTAAAATAAATTTAAGGATCAACTCGCTTGTAGTTGATATTTTTTGGTCTATTTCATATAACATTAGGTGATTTCCCCCTGGCCTTAATATGAAAGGCAATCCTTTAATAATTTTTGGAGACTTAATTTCACGCATTTTCATTATTTCAAGACCATCGGACGTCTTGACCATTTCCATGCTATGTATTTCAATGCGACCAATTAAATCAGATTTAATCGACTTAATTAAAAGATCATGACTAGAGTAAACAGTAAAAAATCCTGCTGATATATCCATTCCAGCTCGTGGAGATTTTATAGTCGCAGAGGTAAATTTTATATCTGAAGCGTAATTATTAAATGATACAAGTAGTAATAGTAATAGTAGTAAGTTAAATTTCTTCATCATATCCTCCCTCATTTTCTTTTCCAGAAATTTGATATTGCTCTGAAGCCCATGCACCTAAATCTATTAACCTACATTTTTCATTACAAAAAGGCCTAAAAAAATTATTTGAATCGTATTCAATATTTTTTTTACATGTTGGACATAATATTTTCATTCGAGTTAAAAAGAGGCGACACCAAATTTGAATTTTATAGACCTATTTAATGGGGTTAGAGATTTTTTTATTGAATTAAAATTGATATTGATAGCGTATTTGTTCGAAGAAAGGGCTGGAAGTAATTCTGTGGTCATTGGTAATTCAATCATAACTAAATCATTTTTCTGTGAGCTATCTAATTTTACTTCATACCGATCATTATTGACCACATTAATTTCCATTTTGACATTTTTACGCAAAATATCATTAAGAAAAATTATTGTATTTTTTATAGGAATAAAAGTGCTGAATTTATTTCTAAAGAATAATCTTCTAGATTCTGGGGTTTGTGTTTGAAGCCATAATTGCATCTCAGGAAAGTCAGTAGATAAAATACCAAAAGGACTGTCACTACGAGCTTTTATTTCCTGAAGAAATTTGTCTCCCCCAAAATAAAATCCTGGCTGAATAGAGCTTTTCTCCAATATTCCTTTTAGCTTTTTTATTCCTACTAGTTGATGGATATTTTTTTTTGTCTTTGCTAGCTTATAAGTTTTAACTCGCTGCCTTTCAAGTTCCTGAATAAGCTCAACTTTTAGGTCTGATTTGGAAGCCGATGCCATTAAATTAAATAAGGTCTCAAATAAATCGTATCCCGAACTTTTCATTCGGCTAGCTAATTGCAA
>Ga0114997_10003071_pt1 | contig 13210 bp, 8 predicted proteins | sample ArcticOcean_MG_C_2_FD_87045 | JGI IMG/M metagenome (GOLD analysis project Ga0114997, IMG submission 87045) | Marine microbial communities from western Arctic Ocean - ArcticOcean_MG_CB4_136 | ecosystem: Environmental > Aquatic > Marine > Oceanic | place: Arctic Ocean: Canada Basin | collected... | reverse complement strand
TTCTTCGAGCGCTTCGATGCGCTTTTGAAGCTTTCGAATAACGTCGTCCTTCTCTTTCGCGTCTCGCTCGAGCTTTTCCAAGCGCGAGTGGAGCGGCGCGGCATCGCTCGAGGTCTGTTCTTCGACGACGGCATCCTTGTTTTCGTCGTATTCCTCGCTCGATGCAGGAGCAGCCGTGGCGCCGCCGCTGCCGCTGCTGCCGCTGGTGACTTCAACCTCCTTCGACGAAGATTTCCTCTTGAATTCCCAACTTTTCCTTGCCGTGGACATCCATTCTTTAAATGTTCCGAAACTACCAGTCGTCGTCGTCGTCGTCGTCGTCGGTGCAGACTCCGCTTCGTCGCCGCCGCCGTCTTTCTCTTCGCCTTCTTTTTGTTTTGCTACTGGTGCTGACGAAGATTGGACCGAGTCGCACGTCATCGGCGTTTCCACCAACGGGTGGTTCGCTGGTCGTCCATCTTCGTCCGTCTCGTCAAAGCGTAAAACTTTCGAAATTTTTTCGTCCAGTGACGCGCCCTCCTCGTCGATATTATCATCCGCGAGCTCGGGCGTCGTCGTCAGTGATACTCTCTCTTCCTTCTCTCTATTTTTTGTGCTTTGCTGTTGTATATATTTTTTTCTCTCTCTCCACGGCGTGCACCATTTCTCAAACATCTCTCCTAATTTCTTCGAATCGGCATCTTCTGCGTCCTTGCCGCTGTCTTTGTTATTGTTGCCAGTGGTGTTGGTGAACGCGAAGCTCATGGACAATGCCATAAATTGGTGGTAATCTGCGCCAAAAATCTCCTTGGCGACGGATTTCTTATGCTTTCTCGCGAGCTGTTCAACCTTGTGCATCGTCACGTCTGCGTTACCGAGCGTCGCCGTCATCATCAGCGCCGAAGCGTCGAATGCTTCCGTCACGGCACTTTGTAACGCCGTCGCTAGCGCGCTCACGTCTGAAGCAGGTTCTTTCACCGCTTTCAAAATAGACGACGATTCTAACAGAGCTAAAGTTACTTGAAACAAAACCGTTCGATCGCGTTTGAATAACAAAACGTCCCAAACTCGTAACGCGGTCTCCCACGGCAAGCAGTTCACAAACAAGCATAAAAACCAATTCAAAGTAATTGCCGATAACGGAATGTTGAACTTATCGAGCTTTTCTAAAAGCGTCGGCAACTTTTGACTGACGAATACTCTCAAGATCTTCTGATCCACCGAAGGCGCGAGCATTTGCTTCGTGATGAAATATCCAGGCAAGATATCCTCGACGATTGTCCCGAGCACATAGAACGCGGACTCTTCCGGCATGAGCAGCAACAAAAGTCCAGCTAAGAAATTAAGACCTTGACAGTATCCAACTTTCGGATTGTATCTCGCGTAGGCTAATAATACGCGTCGAAGAGCATCTCTCCCGACGCCTTCCAGTAACGGATGCGCCGGAAAAGTTCGTGGGAGATCCTTCTCGACCTGCACTTTTGCATCGGCAAAGCTCTGCACGTGGTTGTAAATGTCAAAAAGCTTCGATTCGCATTTATCGTCGTCGTCGCTCGTGGGAAGAGTCGTTTTGTTGTTGTTGTTGTTAGTGTCATCATTCGCATCTTTCGCAGGCGATCCGTTTCGTTCGCTCAAAATCGGATTATAACTATTATCGTCTGCGTTATTCTCTTCCACTGTTTCTTCGATTCTTCGAACTAAATCATCGTATAAACCTTTCTTGCGTTTACTCGGTACGTTTGCAAAAATTTCCCAAAGTTTCGCGCGTTGACTCATCGGTAAACCATTGTTCACGAGCATCTCGAGCTCTTTCCTTCGTTTTCCATCGAATTCGCTGCTACTGGATACTTCGTCGCTAGTAGTGTCCGTATTCTTTTTCTTCTTCTTCTTCTCCTCCTTCTTGTCGTCGGCATCGTCATCGGCGCTATCGTCGTCGCGTATCAGAGCCATGACCGCTCTTACGGCGTCAAAGGAGTCGTTTTCTTCTTCGTCTTCGTTGTTGTCGTCTTTTTCTTCTTCGTTGTCCTCGTTGTATTTCATCTTTCTTTTAGCGTGCGTCGGTGGCGTCATACCATCTTCTCCCCTTCGTAAAAATTCGTACCACGCGACTTGACGTTCTTCTTCCTCTTTTCTCAGCACTTCCTTCCAATCTTTGGGCTGTTTGTTCTCCTTTGAAATCGCAAACCCGTACGCGTCTCTGCTCTGATTTTCTTCTGTATTCGTCGTCGTCGTCGCCATCATCATGGTTGTCTTCTCGTCCTTTATTATTATTCTCGTTATTATATTCCTCGTCGTGGTCCTTCTTCGTAAGAAAGAATCAAACAAACGGTCACTCTCAACGACTTTTGAAAAGAAAAAATTCTGTTGTTGTTGTGCTTTTGACTTTTAGACGAAGGAAGGATAAAGCGCGCGATGACGATAAAATCTTCTTCTTCTTCTCTCTTCTCATCGAGATGATGATCGCTGTTTTTATCTCTTCTTCTTCTCTCTCTTTCTCTCTCTGTTTGTGAAAATAATAGAGTGCGTGTCTTTCGTGTTTTGTCGTTGTCTCACTTCATCACTTTGTGGGAATCTTCTCTTCTTCGGTCTCTCTTCTTCGGTCTCTCAAAGGAGGAAGACTCTCTGCTTTTTTTTCGTTTTTTTTTCTTCGAGTCTTTCTTCTTCGTATCTCGGATAAATCTCTGGCCACAAAAAGAAGAGAGACATCAGAGTTATCCGAGATTACTTCTCTCCACTTATATATTACTGCAGCGCTATCCATACACACACGCACTTCCATAATACATAAATAAATAAATACAGTCAGATGGTGGTTGCGGCAACAGCATCACCGTTTGGTTGCGCGACGACGAGTTCTGCCGCCGACGCCGCGCGCGCGAGCAATCTGCCTTCCTCTTCCTCCTCTTCCTCCTCTTCCCATTCCCGAAGATTAGTCGTCGTCCAAAAACATGTCACCTTTCTCGGTGGTGCACCTCTAAAAGGTGGTGGTTCCTCCTCCGCAGCACCGTTCTCTTCCGCGCGGCGCAATAAAAACAACGGAAGAAACTTCTCTTCGTCTTCTGTTGTCGTCGTTCGCGCGTCCGCTTCCTCCGACGAAGGCGACGACAAAGAGGATAAATCTTCTGCAGGAGCGTCATCATCGGCAAAGATGACGTCGGATGTGCCAGCTAAGCTGAGAAAAAAGGAAAAAAGAAATAAAAAGAAAGAAATCAAAGACATCTCCGCGGATGACATCAATCCAATCGCGATTGGTCGTAAATCCAGAGAGATGTTCGATGGTTTCTTCGAGCAAATCACCTCGTTGACTCGATTGCAGAAATCTACCGGGAACATCCCAGGCAACGCCGGGTACGACACAAGCATCTACGACATGGACTTGTTATCGGGCGATACCACGGATATGATCGATGCGAATCCGCAGGCGAAGTTCACGACGGTGTTAGTCACCGGTGCGACTGGGAGAGTTGGAAAAGTCATCGTGAGAAAGCTCTTGCTGAGAGGGTACGGCGTTCGCGCGTTGATTCGACGCGAGTCGGACAAGGAGTTTTTACCGCCCAACGTCGAGGTGTTTGTCGGCGACGTGTCAGATTTGGACACCATGAGAGAGGCGGTGAAAGGTTGCGCGAAGATAATGTATTGCGCGAGAGCTTCGTCAACGTTGACGTCGGATTTGTATAACGTCGAGGTTCTTGGCGTTCAAAACGCGTGCGCGGCGATGCAGGATTACTTCCACACGTTGGCGGCGAGACGAGCGGGTCAATCCGTCAAGTCGAAGAAGATGTTGACGGATTTCAAATGGGCACAAAACTTCGAAGGTGAGAGACAATGGTCGACTGAGTTCAGCCAAAGCGCAAGCGATGCAGCTGGGGGTGGCTGGAGAACTGCCAGCAGCGGCGAATCGTCCACGTCTGCGGCCAAATCGGAAGCGACTCGAAGAACTGTACAAAAAGTGAAATTTGAACCGTCCGAGGAGAACTGGAAGTTTGCCAGTTGGTCCGGGTTCGTGACGCCGAGAACCGGCGTTGCGACGCTCATCTCGCCGGATGTGAAAATTCTTCACGCAGAGAGTTCGAATAAGGCGATCGATTTGTCCACCTGCGAGGGTTTAACCATTCGATACAAGTGCGACGCGAAGAAGTATTCGCTTTGCGTCATCGATACGGATGGGAACTTGTTCCGCGCATCCATGCGCGCAAAGTTGGGATGGAAAACGCAATCCATTCCGTGGTCTCGATTCGTTTCAGAAGATGTCGACGACACGACGATGAACTCGTCCGCGGACGTCCCGCAACTCGACGTTTCCAAGATTGCGAAAATCGGCGTTCAGTTCCGAGCGAAAGTGAACGCGAAAACGAACCAGACGTTGGAAGATGATTTGGCCGGCGCGACCAACCAGTTTTCCTTAGTTTTGGAATATCTCAAAGCGAACCCGAGAGGTGAAGAGGCGGATATCGTTCTACTGTCGTGCTTTGGCGCAGGCATGGAACCAGGGGAAGAGAAGCAACGCGTTGTGAAGCACAAGAAAGACGGTGAATGCGCGTTGAGAAGATCGGGATTGCAATACGCCATCGTGAGACCCGCGGTGTTGAGCGAAGAACCGAGTGGAGGTAAGGCGTTGGTCTTTGACCAAGGCGAACGATTGACGCAAACTATTTCGTGCGCGGATGTTGCGGACGTTTGCGTGAAGTCGCTTCACGATTCTGAGGCGAGAAACCGAACGTTTGACGTCGCGTACGATAAAGGCTCCGAGGGCGACTACGAGCTCGTCACGCAAGTTGCGTCAAAGAACTCGGGCAACTACTTGACGCCCGCGTTACAGCCACTCGAAAGAAACACGTAATAAAGATAACAACTAATAAGAAGAAGAATACGAGGTGAGAAGAAGAGAAGAAGAAGAAGAACAGAGAGAGAATAGAAAACGAAGAGTTTTAATCAGCAAAATACACACAAATCGCGATACTATTTTTAACGACGGCTCGTTTTGGTACTGGTATATATTTAAAAAAATCTTATCATTTCTTCGCCTCTTTCACTTTCACCGTTTGTCTAACAATACCTAGTAACTCTTCCTGTTTGATGGCGTACATTTGCTCCAATCGTTCAGCCGCCGCGGCGGCCAAATTCTCCACCGCTTCTATACTATTCTTACCGTTACTATTGCTACTAACGTTACTACTACCGGCGTGATTCTTCACCAACGTATTTCGGGTCAATATGCACCCATACAACGCCCTCACATCTGCACCAGTGGACATATCAATAGCTGCCGCGTAATACATGCTCGCTCGACGTAAATTATCAAACCCACCTAAAGCGTATAACTGCTCCGCGACGCGCCTGTGATGGTGATAATTACTCGGCGCCGAGCATATGCATTCCTCGAAACAAAAGATAGCCTGTTCGTGCATGAACAGCTTCGCGTAAATCTTTCCAGCGTGTTCCCACGCTTCAACGTCGTCCATGAACACGTCCAAATACTTGTTCAACGCTTCTAAACACTTCTTCGTATCGTTTTGAGATTCAAAAACTGCTATTCTTCTCTTCATCACTCTTTGCTCCGTCGGTTGATCTTCCAATATCGCATCGTAGTGTTCCATCGCTTTGTCGAATTCTCCGGACGCTTCTAACAACATACCCTCTAAGCGTTTTAATCGTTGCGAATTCTTCTGCCCCAACGTCTCTTCGACAATCGCTTTTAACTCGTTGAATAGCTCCAACGCTCGTTTCAAGTTCGTACTCGAAGTATCCAACGAAGCAATAAACGTTTGCTCCAACAAAATCAAGTGTTTGTTCACCGTCGAAGGACTGGAACCGAAGAGAATTTTCGTCAGAAACGATCGTTTGCGTAGCTTTTCGTTCGTGTGTTCCAACACAATCTCTCCGGCTCTGAACGTAGACGCGCTCCGTCTCAATTTATGTTCTTCGATCATTTGTAAAAACAAGGCGCAGTTTTTCACATCTTTTTTCGCGAAGCCAGTGCTCGTTAAATACTCCTCGAGATCATTCACTTGAGGAATGGTCGATCGGATCGTGTCCATCTTTCTTCTTCTCTCTTCGCTCTTCTAAAAACGCTCTCGCTCCTCGCTCTTAATTGCGCCGTCGTCGTCGTCCTCGTTTAAAATGAATAAGGAATGAAGACGACGACAAAACGCTGCTTTGCTTGAAAAAAAGTTGAAAACCAAAAGAAGAAGAAGAAGAAGGGTCTTGTGTGTAATAATATTTTAGTAATGAGATTTTTAATTTCAATCAAGAAATCCAACAAGTTCAATCAATAATCCAACCATTTTTACTGGACGCGTTAAAACTGTTTATCCACGCCAAACATGGTCGATACCGAAGCAGCTTGCGCTCTTTCTTGAGGATCTCGCAAGTAACTCGAATACGCCATCGTCCCGAACATCATCGTGTACAAAATGTACGTGATTTGGCTCGTCGCCGGTGGGTGTCCGTGCATCGCTGGAGACCAAACTTTGATAAAGTAGTGAAATCCAATGCAGACGGATAAGAAGAAGTTGCCAATCGCCACCGTTTTCATCGTTTCCGCCTTTGTTCCGGACAAAATGGCGATGTGAAACAATTGCAAGAACAAATATACCGCGTACGACACGCACTTCAAAAACTGTAAGATGATGTAATCGGCTTCGTTGGACGCTTGTAAACTCGCCATCGGCTCGTTTCCAGTGAGCGCGTTGATGAACCACAAGATGAAGCAATACGTCGCGTTGTAAGCGTTCACAACTAACAACACTTTCTGCAAACTCAACATTGCCGTCAATCTATTCAAAATGAAAATCACCACGCACACCGGCAACAACGGTAACGAATACGTAATCACGGCGGCAACAAACGGCGAGTACTCCTTCGGGACGTAATCGCGAATGTTTTCATGAATGTATTTATGAGACCAGTCGTGGGCGGCGGACAGTCTAGGCGCTGCGTGCGTGGAAATCTTCTTGTACCCGGCATCCCACGCCTTTTCGAACGTTTCTCCAACGTCCCACAACATGGCGGCTCCGGCCCCAGTCCATCGACTCCCCGTGCGTCTCCCGAACGAGTCGTTTTCACCGTACGCGGGAAGTTCGCCGAATGACCCCGGGTCGTTCAAATTTTCCTCCTCTACGGTTGATTTCGTGTCTATTTCTCCCTCCTCTTCCTCCTCGTTGTTGTTGTTGCTAATTTCTCCTTCATCGTCATCTCCACCGTCCTCTTCTTGCGCTGCTACTTGTGTGAATCCTCCATTCACGTTCGTCGTCGATTGAATCAAGACGAACGATAAGCACACGGCGAGAAGAACGACAAGAAATCTTCTCGACGAAGACCTTGTTTTCTGTCGCATCATCATCGTCATCATGTATCTCCTCAAGTTCTCTTTTCTGATGATCCTCTCTCTTCTTTTTGTGCTCTTTGGCTCACACAAATAATCACTTTCTGATTTTGAGTTTATACGACGTGTGTAATGAATTCTCTCGTTACTGCGACGATGAAGAATGATACGCGCGATTATCGAGTCTCTTGTTTGCGTGTGTGTGTGTGTGTGTGTTACGACGTTCTGTTGTTGTTCGACAGTGATGAGTAAGTGCGCACCAAAACCAATAATAAAACTTTTGAAGAAGAAGAAAGAGAATTCTTCTTGAAAAGAAGTCATTATTTCGAAAGGGCGAAAAAGAAAAAAAAACGGGAAAATCGAAGAAAGAGTCATCAAACCACATAAAAATGCTCGCGTCTACGTTACGACTGGCGGCGAGAAAAGCGACGACGACGAGTAAAGCGTCTTTGCCACTGTCGTCTTTATCGTCGTCGTCTGCGCGAGAGAGCAATTACTCGACTTTGTGCGTGTTTTTATTCTTCTTATTTTTTTATATATTTGTCGTATAGTATTATTATCGTTTAGTCATCCCGGACGGGGTCTCTTTCTCTTTCCAATCGTCTCGCGATTAGATTTTATGATGCGAGCAACAACAACAACAAAACAAAAAACTAACACGCGCACACAAACGCGACGTTTTCTTCTTCTTCTTCCATCGTATCACTCACTCGCGTGATGATCATAAACAACAGAACCTCTATTTTGGACGGTTCCGTGTGGCAGTTAAATTCGAGGAAAGGTAGACTAGTTGGGACCGATCAGCACGGGAACGAATATTACGAGAATACGAAATATCAACAAGGACGATCGAGGTGGGTGAGATACAAAGATTTGGACGATTATAATCCAGCAAACGTGCCGAGAGAGTGGCATCAGTGGTTACATTACATCTCCGATGAACCTGATTTGACGCAGGAAATCAAGTACGAGATACCGGCTATTCACGTGAAACTTTCGAAACAGTTCGGCGCGGTGGCATCCAACGAACCTCGATACTACCCGAAAGGTCACTTCTTCAACAAGAAAGGGATCAAGGATTGGAAGAAATATGGGGCCTGGAGTCCTCCGTAACAGAAGAGGAGTTGTTAATAAAAATCGTGTACTAATATATATAAAAAGAAATATCAACACTTCCTCTACCCCGTTAATCATCTTAATGAACGGAAGTACCACATCTGTACTAAGAGTAACGTTGTTGCACTGCGCACCTTTACACGACAATGGTCAGCGCAATCGCCACCGCGAGCGAGACGACCGATCCGACCCAAACTGACCATACCTTTTCGGTACCGGAAGAAAGCATCTGGGAATCTGTAAACGTCACCGAATGATGCGTAAAAGCACAATCACTCGTATCGGTGCTTTCACACACCGATAATACGCATATTTTTGCAGGATTCGCGGCCGTATCGTACGTTTTACAATCGCCAGAGCCCGTCAAAGTTGCCCCCGAGCTTATCGATGTCTGCGAATTTTCACCCGCAGTCACGTACATATCGTACTCAAAACTGTACGATATCGTATCCTCAGTTGCTCCGCAATACGTCACTGCCGTCGCGTAATACGCTGAGCAGCACATTCTCCCCCCGTAGTCACCCGCAGTATCGGCACCGGGGACGGTGTACGACCCGGTTGAGCCGCACGTCGTCGCCGAAGGCGTCACGTAATCGGTCTGACCAGTTACATATGTCGCCAACATTTTGCGAGTGACTCTTTCAAACGCACCAATACCGTACGATGACGACGACGAAGAAGACTCCGGAAGCGGGGAAGAATATTCCAAAATATGGTGTCCAATATGGTTTCCGCCCAAACTGTGTCCTCCGCCGTGATATCCATACCGCTTCAACGCGCGTTCCTTCTCCGCTTTCGCTAGTTTTGCATATTTCGCTCGCAATTCCAACGCGCGTTCCGACGACACGCTAGTGTTGTGCACACGACCACTCGTCGTCCAAGAGAAAGAGAGGTAATAAGTGAGCAAAAATACGAACGCGAAGACGATGGTGTCGCGTTTTTTCGTCTTCGGCGTCGTCTTCCTCCTTAACGGCCGGTCGTGATTTTCGGGGGGCCGCGGGGAAAGAAAAGTGAGCTCAGATACTCTGTCGTTTTTGTCGCCACCGAGGAAAACGCGTTCCGTCACGCGCGGATGACGACTCGTCATATTCTCGACGCGATTTCAATACGATGAATGCGAAAGAACTGCCGCTCCTTTCTTTACGCGGAAAACTACAGTATGCTCCCGCGCTTTGCTTTTTTTGCCGACCAAAACAGACTCTCGCACACAATGTATGACCGGATAACCAGTAAGGGCAAAATGTGAAAAAAAATCTTGAACTAAACTAAAGAACTATATAAGAGACCCCCTCCTCCACCACCACCACCACTTGCGGAGAACACGGCCCGCCGGTCGAAAATCACGTCTCGTCTTCGTCGTCGTCCTGTCTCGTTCGTGACGATGGCATAAACTCTCTCTCTCTCTCTCTCTCTCTGATATGCGTCGTCGTCGTAATGTGCTCTCTCTTTTGACGTTTCTCGTCGCGTTTCTCGCGGAGCGACGACGACGACGACGACACCAACACCAGAGGACGACGACGACTTTCCAAGCGTCGGGTGTCGCAGTCGACGCGTTGTTTTTTCCTCCGCCCTCCTCCTCGTCGTCGTCGTCGAAGAGCGCGACGACCGAGGAGATTCTCGCCGTCGTGACGGTTGGGTGGGAGATATCCGACGACGAGGCGGAACACCACGGGGAAAGGAAAGCGCGTTTGCTGTGGCAGATCATCGAAAATTATCGGAGCGCGTGCAAGAATAACAACAATTTTAAGCGAGTCACGGTGGCTCTCGCGGCATACGTCGAGGACGAGGCGCGATTGCGAACGTTCTTGGAGGAGTCGTCAAAGCGCGACGACGACGCCGCTTCGGGCGAATTTGACGTCGTGAAAAATTTTCGTTCGGTGCGAGTGAACGGCGATTGGCGAATAGAAGACGAGAGAAAGTCTCGCAGAAATCGCGTGCGAATGGAACGAATGGAACGCGTGAAGGAAATGAAAAGTAACTATGGTGTCAATGATAGTAATGATGATTCTAATGAGAACACGTCATCCACTGCGTCGTGCGAATTCGCGGTAGATTTGGAGTTATTCGGTTTCCGAGAGATTGACGCGAAGAAATCGTACATGACGCCGGGAGATTTGTCCATCCGGCACAGGGATATATTTTTACGAAGACTCGTTTCCGACGACGAAATTGGCATCGACGGCGATAAAGTGTTATTCATCGTTCAAGAAGACGACGTGTTTATCGACGAAAAACACGTTTCGCAATTCTTGGAAACTTCGAAAATCACGGAGCGCCTAAACGATAACGATAACAGAAGAGAAGGAAAAGGCAATTTCTATCATCCATTCTTCTTCGATTACGAGAAGGATAGCGATGGCATCGCGTACGTCGATTGGAGAGTCAACGCCGGCGTCGTTCAGAAAATCGCGGATTGGAATAACCAAACCGTATTTACCAGCTCGAAAGCTTCCGGTGGAGGAAGAAGCTTGATGATTCGCGGTCGCTCTCGCTTGCGAGATTTAATATTTTCCTCGAGGACGACCACGATAAAAAGTAGTAGCGACAACAGTAATAGTTTTCAAACTACTGTCGACGAGATGAAAGAATGGCTCGAACCACTTGCAGCGCATCCTGGGGAATATAACGTCGAAATAGCGACGAATCGATGGATTCAAAGAAGAGTTAGCGCTCGTGGCGCAGAAATAAAAATGCTCTTACCTCTTGCACCAAAATGGCACTTACAAACTTTTCTAGATGACGCTGGTATTTGGCACGCTTCGAACACATACGTGAACAAAAGAAAAGAATTGCTGCTCGATTTTATTCCATCATCACCAGGAGTGAATGGAGACACTTTAGAGCGTTTGAAATCCGACGAGCTACACAAAATCTTCCACTCGTGTTTGACGGAAAAGGAAGACATAAAGACAGAAGAAGGAGAAGAAGAAGAAGAAGAAGAAGAAGGGAAAGACCGCGAGGAGGACAAAGACAAAAGAAATGAGTGTTTCCGATGTTTGAGTATGAAAAAAACGAATAAAGCACAATATCGCGCGCGTATTTTCGTCGCCGGCGACGACGACGAGCGAGCAGAAGCAAAAGAAGAGAAAGAAGAAAGTAAAAAGGAAAAGAAACCGCGAAGAAGGAAGAGGAAGCGAGTAGTGGAGGTTTCGTTTTCGTGCGTCGAGTTTTCTAGTGCGAGCAGTAGCGTAGGAGTCTAAAATAGTTATAGTTTGGGGTATCATTCAATCACCACTTTCAAAACATCATACCATAATCATACTGAAATCACACAATCTTAGAATATAGATATTCGTTTCTTTCTTCTTTGTTTCTTCTTCTCTTTCGCGCGCGCGCGCGGTTCTATTTCATACTAAATTTATGTTTTTACAAGGTTCTATATATTTGAACTAAACCGTATTCTTCTTCACGAATACGATTGAATGTCGCAACGCGCTTCTGTTCAAGTTTGCAACGTTCTCTTCTCCTTTTTCTATAATTGTAGCCACGGATGGCGGATGCGCTTTAGAAGCGTCGTCGCTGCTCGAGTGGCGTATTCCGTGACGTAAAAAATAGGCTCCGTTCGTATCGTTGAATTCATCTCTATATATCAAAAGAGATCGCGGTTGTAGAAGTACTTGCGCGACTGGTTCTTGCTCTTTTTGCTCGTCTGCTGATTCCTTTGGCCAAAAATCCATCAAAGCTCTTCCCGTCGTCGTAACTATGACGACGTGTGGGTTGTACACGATGCCGTCAAAGTGTGGATCGATACCGGCGGGCACGTTGTATTCATTTATTAAGACGTGATTCGCCTCGTTTTGACCATCCATGGCCGTCGTTTCTCGCAGGGCTTTCTTTAACGCGTTGATCCATAAAGGCGTATTCTCGTTGTTCGGTGCCGCCGGTACGTTCAATATTTTCCTTTTCCCTTTGCTCTCTACCCATTTAGCTTCTTTTTGTGTCCGTATCGCTCGATTTATCCTTCGCTCTTCCTCTTCGTGTATAAACTCTGGCACGTAAAACAAACCAGGAATGAATTCATCCGGTTTATCTCTCCTATGCACTCGATATGTATCCCAATCTTCGATCGGTTTCCGGGTAAAAAACTGCGCAAAGAACACTTCGTCGCTCATCAACTCGTCCGCTTTTTTCATCATCTTTTCGTCATCGTTGTCGTTTTCGTTTGTTCTTGTTGTTTTTGATGAAGGTGGTGTTTTCATCTTCTTCTTCTTTTCAATCTCTTGGGCGAGAAGTTTCGAAAAGTTTATCGACATGTGGGCTGATTCTCTCCCCCTCTTCGCTTTTTGCTCACACTCAGAACGATACAAGCGCGCGAACAAGCAGGAGTCTCAATAACTCAAAGTCTAAAGCCTTTCTTTTGTGTGGTGTTCAGATGTGTTCAACTTCACAAAAATATTTATTTTGACTTAAGTCTCTCATCACAAAAAACTAAAAATAAAACTAAAAATCTAAAAATATGCTGGACGCCGCCGCGTCCGTCGCGCGCGCGAAGAGAACGCGCGAGAAAGAAGAACACAAAAGTGGTTTCGTCGTCCAAGAAATCGGAAGCGGGTTCTTTGTTGTGCGAGAAGAAGAATTCAAAGAAGGTAGAAGAAGAAGGTAAACGGTGTCGCTTTTTTCTCTCTCTCTCGTTTCCTTTTTAAGTATTTTTAGGTATCTTCAGATCTGACCTTGTCTTTGTTCCTTTCTCTCAAAAAGACGACGACGGCAAAGAAGACAACGAAGGAGCACACGACGACGAGAGCAGCGAAGCGCTCTTTGAGACCGTGGAATGCGTTCTCAATCTCGCGC
>Ga0114997_10003070_pt1 | contig 13213 bp, 10 predicted proteins | sample ArcticOcean_MG_C_2_FD_87045 | JGI IMG/M metagenome (GOLD analysis project Ga0114997, IMG submission 87045) | Marine microbial communities from western Arctic Ocean - ArcticOcean_MG_CB4_136 | ecosystem: Environmental > Aquatic > Marine > Oceanic | place: Arctic Ocean: Canada Basin | collected... | reverse complement strand
TGCTGGTAACTCGGGATGAGGTCATCGTCGCACCCTTTGCAGGAATTCTTTTTTCTGTCGGTGGAGTGGCCGTTATGGCCGGGCAATGGCGAGAATATTCAACCTTTGAGGAATACCTAGCCTTTGCTACAATCATCGCCTTGGGAGGGGCTCAAACCTGGTTGATATTCAGGGGATTATTGATCGGCCGTCTCCCATTAGCATGGTCAAAAGCAGGATTGGTAGCCCTGAATCGAGGCCAACTCGTAGGGGAACACGGCGCCTTGGATTGTTTTGAGCGAGCCTGGGATTTGGACGAAGAACATCTTAATCCGATGGCTTGGCTAGCATTGACCAAAATAGAAACCTTTCTCGGCCATGATGAAATGGCGAAACATTGGCAAGCGAGGTTAGCGGAAGATGGTGGCGAAGAATCGGTCGCACCCGAATGGATTTCAGCGATCAAAAAAGGGCTTTCCTCGCTGGAGAAAAAGTGACGAAAACACCGAAAAACGTGGGACGTCCCACGATTTCATGAGCATTTGAAGGAATCACTTAAGAGGGTTGGAGTAGAGTATTAATACATGAATCAGAACCCTCGTCAAGAAGATTGGTCAGTATCGAAAATGAGTTGGTATGCGATTTTAATCTGGTTTTCTGCATCGTTATTTAGTCAGGTTGCTCATATTGCAATATATGGGCTTCCGTATGATGCAAACCTGATGTTAGCATCCTTAGGCCCTTTTGCTTGGATCTTAATCGGCATCGAATTACTCATGTGGGCCGTAATCGCATTGTATTTCGGCGCAAAACTCGTAAAAGGCTTCACAGCCCAGCTTGAAAATCCCCCTTCTACGGAGAATGTCGTACCGCATAATTGAAGTGTCGTCATCAAAAGGCGCATAGCGTGCAGGACGAACCAAATCTCCCACCGCTCGCAGGACAGCCGATGACTAAGAGGGACCTACTCGACCAAATGTCTCTGCTTTCGATCGCCGACGATTCAAAGGTTGTTAGCATCGAAGAGGCTCGAGTCGAATTAGATCAAGCCAAGCGAATTTTATTTACCCTTCAAGCACTCCAAGACGAAGCACATGACTTGACCGAAGAGTTGGAAATCCAGATCGAGGCATTAACACCTAACCATCCCCATGTAATCGAGGTTGCAAATCAACTTGGTCGCTTGGTAAAAGATTGGCAAACACTCGGTGATAGATTAGATACCATGGCGGCTCGAATCTCTGGATTCGAGCCGGGTTGCCTTGAATGGCACGGGGTAGTAGACGGCAATTTGGTGATGTATTCCTGGTGTGAAGGCGAGTCTGATATCGAGTGGTGGCATCCATTGAATTCAGGCCTTGACAGCCGCAGACCTCTTGTTGAAGCATGACTTGGGATGGCCATGGTCCGAATCACAAAGGTCTACACCGGCGGTGGTGATCAAGGTCAAACCTCACTCGTAGATGGGTCACGTGTGTCCAAATCTGATGCTCGCATGGAGATGGTTGGAAATTGCGATGAGCTCAATTCTTGGTTGGGTATGGTAGTTATGGAAACCCGCCGTTCAAATTCAAATGGATTCAAAGAAATCCTTGATGCACTAGGGTTGATTCAAAATGAATTATTTGACCTCGGTGCAGAATTGGCTTGTCCAATCGCTACAGTCCCCGAATTTATGGTGCTGATCAACCAAGATTCAGCCAACCGATTATGTGATGAAATGGATGCTTGGAACGAGGGTTTAGAGCCGCTTTCCAGTTTTATTTTACCGACTGGCTCAGCCCTTGTCTCAACCCTTCACGTCGCCCGATGCACCACCCGTAGATTGGAGCGGTCGATGGTGGCGATGAAAGCGGAGTTGAGGCCATTGTGTTTACAATATATCAATCGACTTTCGGATTGGATATTCATTCTAACCCGCTGGGTAAGTAATCATTTAAGCGAGGATGAAACCCTTTGGGTTCCGCTGGGAAAGCGAATAACTGAACGCCAATAATCGCGGGTTTGAAAATACGGGTCCTCTCAGGAAGTAGTGCTTGGTTGAGTGAGCCCTTTGAAATTCAGAATCCGTTTCAACGGGCATTCGGATAGACTCTTGCGAACTATCCATATCTGATTGTTTCATACTTGAGAATTGAATCACTCATCATTGATGGATTTTGGAATTATGATAGCTGCCATGACCAATCCGCCGATGCCAATAATCCAAGTAAATCCGGGAGTCGCGAAATCTCCCAAACCACCTCCAGTAGAGGCCGTAGATGGCGTATCCAGGGGGAATATAATTTCGGTATGATCTGAACCAAATTCGACATCATCATTTTCTGTGGGTGAATAATACAGTCCGAAAACAGCATCCCGATCAGCACTAAACAACCCTCCTTCGACAGGTTTAATTTTCATTGTGAATTGGATGGCAATATTGTCTGAACTCCCATTCCAATAGACGAGGTCATCGTAAATTGGAATGCCCCACTCGATGAAATTGGTCCCTTGGTCGAGATTATCAAACTCATTTGTAGCAACTGTATCATCGCCCCTGATTAAAGAGATAATCAAGTTCTCACAATCATTAGTACAATCACCCTGTCCATTTGTCCATTGCCCATCAAGTTCGATTTTGAATCTAGCATCTATGTCATCACCTTTGATTAATATTAGATCACGATCGAGCACAGGATCCATGCTACAAGTGAAATCAATATTCAGAATTTCACTACTTTTTCTTTGTTCTCCGTAATCTGCAGATTCATCATCATCGTATAAGTTAGAATGGCAGTTGGAAAGGGTTGCGTCACCAAATAGAGAAATAATGTTCCAAGTGCCTCCAGAGACTTGTTTGTCCTCCTCTTCTATTCCTGTTGATGCAGAACTCGGTGCGATGAGCAATACAACCAGCATTAGGGTGAAGAATGTGGTGCAGATTTGACGACTGTTCATGACCTCCCCTTTTTGTAATAGACTTTAGCATTTTTCCCGACATTTGAGAAGAAATTCGAAAGGGGGCCCTCTGAAACCATCGAAGCCATTGAAAACGGATTTTTAAATTAAATCTCCACTGCCAAGAAAGTCGTCATAATTCCATTGGTTTTGTTCCTTCGGTTTTTTGTATTCTTCATGGGCATGTGGTCCCCACACCCAATATCCGGCTTTGTAAAGCGTATATCCAACCCAAGATTCTATTTTCTCTCGTGTTTCAACATGAAGGTGTGTAAATCCATATTGTTTGGTCAATTCTTCGACGCATTCTTTGAAGTATCTAGAAGAGGGGAACTTGTGTAAGGCCCAACCTTTCCTTTTGTGGCCTTCAAGGTGTTGTCTGAATCTTTTATACACGGTTTTTCTTGTGACCCCTACATACACACACCCTTTTCTTTCGATATCAATTTCTGGAAAATCATCACTTGGAAACTTACATCTTTTTTTCCCTTTGGAGGATTCCAATATTGCATCATCTAATCTAGCGATGTATACCTTAGCACCTCGAGATGTGATCTGATATTTTTCCCTCATTTGGTTTAGGTAAGTTGTCAATCTATACTCGGGGTCCATACCATGGCGAGAAGGTATTGATTTATTTGGTTTGACTCAGAGGGTCCCCTTTGTATCGGGAAATAAAGTGCGAAGGGGGCCCTTTTTTTCACCCGATTACCCTTAGCAATTAAGAATAATTGAATGCCAAATAATCAATTAATGAATAAGCGTTTTTTGTGTGATGTTGTTCAAAATACTGAACCGTTGACGCACGGGAATTTTTCAAAATACGGGTCAAATCATCTTGCAGTTTTTCCTCCTTGCCTAAATTCATTCTCTGATCTAAATCAATAAGATGAATAATCAACAACATACCGTATACATCCTCCTTCGGATAACTTGGTTCATCGAGGAAAGCAAATATATTTTGGAGTATATCATCGGCAATTTTAATCCCCATTGAGTGGGATAATCGAAGCAACCAGTAGGACGTTCTTACGCGTACAATCAAGTTTCCTTGGCGTGTAAATTCGTCCGCACGTCTGATAAAATTTTCTAATTCATCAGTGGGTATTTTGGCTGAGTCATTTTCGTGGGCCAATGAATAGAATCGTGCAGCCGCAGGCCACCAAAATACTTCAATCGATTGATCTTCGCCCTGGCCTAATTTTGTGTTAAAATCAGTGAAAAGACATTTCTTGGCCCTTTCAAACCAAATCTCATCTTCCGTAATATAATCCAATGAAAACTCTGCACCGTAAATACAGTGACGCCTAGCGCTTCTTGTGTGGTGCCAAGGATAGTTGATTAAAGTTTGATTAATATCCCATAGTTGATTTCTTGATTCTGAGTCTTGATATTTTGCGAATGCAAGAATTGAGAAAATCATACCATATATCGTCATTTCTAATTCTGAAGCCGGTGATGAATTAGTGGCCACCTGCAAGAGTTTCTGAGTGGAGGTAATTTCGGAGTCAATCAAGCCTAAATTTGCTAAATGTTCTGTGTTCAAATCAAAGTCAAAGTAATTTTGTCTTTGAGCCAAACACACAGCAGCAAGTGAAAAACGACGGTCGTCTGTACAATTTTCCAACCATTCGGACTCAATCATATTGACAAAAAATTCTACATTACCGCCTTGTTGATCCATACTCCATGCAAGCGTAAGACACATGTTTACTCGGTCAACATCGGTTTCTAATTTATCTAAGAAACTAGGCATTTGTGGGGTCACCCAATCTGAAATCTTTTTCGCGATAATACGGCCAGTATTTGTGACCTGCTTTTCTTTCATCAACTGATTAAATTGCCGCCAATCGACAGATGTGAACTTCTCAAGTGCCTCTGAAATCATCCCTGATAAGTATGGTTCCATGTACGATGTCACATGTACAACATCGCAATTACACAACTTATCGATGAACTGGTAAGGACTATTCGCAAGGGAATTAATCAAATCAGGAAATTTTGAATCCAAAAAGTTGAGATAAAGAGGTGAAATGATAATGTTCGAATCTAATTTTTCTCGATATGATTCTAGAGTAGGGGGGAGATTATCGCTAATCAAGAAACCCAGTGCATCCGGATAATTCATCCACGGGTGATCCATTTTGCCCATGGTTTTGTGTTTATTTCTACTGAAATTAGCGATTCCACGTTTCGCTAAGGAGTCGATAGATTTTCGAACAATTGTTTCAATGAAACCTGAATCTCCGGGCTCCATCCAAGAATATTCTTCACTCATCGATTGTATTGAAATCTCTTTTCCACTCATGTCCCCTGCAGTTTGTTGTCCAATGTACTCTAGTACCAATGGCAATGTCGATGTAATTAACAAAGGGGACACTGAGTTATTGTTTCCCCTCGCTATCCGTTCATTTTCAGACACAAAATTCGGTGCCTCAATTACAATCGTAGATGCTCCAGCATCATTCTGACTAATTTCATCAAGAATGTGAATATGTTCAGCAGCAAATTGTTTTTGATCCATCGCATGAAAATCAGATGATGTGGTTGGAAGAACGGCCCCAGGTGGGATGACTACCCAGATGTAGGCTATTTTTTTATTCTTGCCCTCCCGAGTCCCGTCTCCCCCATCGTCAGAACTGCGAAGTTCCGTACCTGTACCTGTTTCATCCCCGATGATCATCCATTTATCTCTATTTCTTTTCACCTCGTCTTTGAGTAATTCTAGGTGTGCAATGTCATGTACCCTCCCTCTTGCAGAGTGGAACCAGCAGAAAGTAAATGCCATACCGGAGAGCTTGGCTTTCGGTATCAAGTATATCGGAAATCCTTTGAAGAAATGTCGTGGTTTCTTTTCCTCAGGTGTGCCGGGTAGGGGGTCTTGATTCACATAAAGAAGACACCAATCAAGAAGATGCTCGTATGTATTCGGCCATTTGCATGGTATTTTATCTAGAGTTCCATCATTTTTTTCAAATTCGACGCCTTGGAGTCTTCTTGACTCAAATAGGCATTCAATTCCTAGGTGTTCTATGGATTTGCGAACCAATTCTTCAAAACCCTCTTGACTTTTGTTTGGCCAATCTTTCTTCAGAGCAACCAGACTGATTGGCCGATCATCCAAAATTAAATCATTTTGAGCATGAAGAATGGCGCGAATTTCTTCCGAACTGGTATCCTTTGTGATGACATTTGGCATGGGTGTTTCGACATCTCTGATTGGATATGGTGGTAGTATTGTTTCTATTTTATCAGGGAGTGTTCGACCTTCCTCATCAGTTGAATATGTATTGAATTGGAAGGTTAAACCTACCGCTAATGCGCCTTCCTGAACTTCGACATCTCCCTCTTTTACAATAAATTGAGGTAAGCCGGGAGCTATTCCAAAGAATATGTTTGTGCTTTCAGACATAATATAACCAGTATATGGCGGCTTTGAATTTGACTTATTGATGATTGAGTCATACCACATATTTAGGCACTGAGCAATTGCTTCGATTGTATCTTTTGGGGCGGTTAATTCTTTCCCGAATAAAAGAGCGATTTGTTGTTGATCAAACCCATGGCCAACGAAGTTGATCAATCTCAGTGTGGGGCTCAGTTTCACTGTTTCAATCAGGTCTGGTTCCATCACATCTTTCAACATTATTTTCGCAACAGGGGGGGCTTTTCTTCGGTTTAGAACCATTTTGTTGATATCTATCCCTGTAAGAATCTTCAGTTCCTTTCGTATTTTTTCGTCCTTCTTAGCAGCATCCCTCTTCGCCTTCTCAACAGCATCCTTCTTTTTCTTCTCGGCAGCAGCCACCTTAGCAGCATCCCCCTTCGCCTTCTTAGCAGCCTGCGCTTCCTTGGATACAATTCGGAGCCAATGGAGCTCAGTCTCTCGCCCGAGAGGGCCTTTCGGTCCCAATTCCTGCCACAGGTCACAATCAAATGTCCCGCCCACGAGCTTTAATCTTTCAATCTCTTTAAGCGGAGAGCTCCCTAAGGAAAAAGTGTCGACACCTAGGTCGTTATCGGGAATGTCAATTTTCACTGATTTAGTTTTGGAGTCGATTGTGATCGAATCTAGAGGGAAATCTCGCAATTCTCTGAGTATTTTTTGTGCCAAAACATCACCACTAAATTAATCAACTAAAATACATAAATTTCCAATCACAAAGTCAGTGTGTGAAGTATCGGCCATGTTGCTCAATCTTCCCATGTTGTTAATGGTATTAGTTCTATGCAATCGTTTAGGGATGAATACGCTTCATGAAGGATTACAATCCATTACATTAGCCAGTAGACTCGAAGTCTTCTGTACACAAGGGTGCCCTCGATGTCGTATACGAACATAAGAGACCCCCTCGCATACATACGCACTTGTTTCTCCCAATTTGGTCAATCCCATAGAGATTGATATCGTTCAACAACTTTCTCAAAATCATACAGTTCGGTTGGAACATTAGACCAAGAAAGGCTATCGATATGGTCTTTTTTGTGAATTTCTGACCAATCAAACATATGTAGTCCCTCATTCTTTGCTGCGACTAATTCTTCATGAGAAGGGATATAGCCAATATCAATGATTCCTCTGAGTAATCTATGTGCAATTACCTCCATTCCTGCCTGAGTTTGGTGTAAAAGTGAGTAATGTTTCTCTCTAATTTTATTTCCATGTGCATGAACATTTCTCAATTTCGAGGCATTGTTCAAACAAGTTTGAATTAACTCAGTCATTTCACCGCTGGATTTCTCACACAATAAGGGAGCGTATTCAATTATGTTCTTGTTTATGTTGCCACCGAATCCAAAAATTGACTCAATTGCTGAATAGTAATTCATCAATGAGGAAAATGCATTTTTGTGGTAATTTGCAGAATCACAATACAATAAGAAGCGGTACAATCTATCTTTTGGTTCGTATTTGATAAGAACAAAAACCAGCTCCCAAATCCATTGTTGATAATATTCTTGCCATCCTTTTTTATCGATAATTGTGACCTCTTTGTGATCTAATCTTGAGAATCTGATGAGTGATTCATTTTTGACCTCTAGACTCGAATCCATTGTCATGTATAGACCCCCCTCAAATGAGATTATTTTCTTCATCGAAGGGCTAATGTCGTTTAACATCAATAAAGACGCCCCCACAAAAACTGCATTTGTCAAATCGGGAGGAGTATGGTACTGGAATTTTAATTCTAGAGTCGCTAGAAATTTTTCAATCTCATCATGAGCCGTAACCAGTTCACAAACAGCTCCGTTGCATGTCATTTTGGAATACAACTCGGCCGCTTTGATGAGGTGGTACGCAACTTCAGAATCTAAAGTGTCCCGCATAATCTTATCGTCCCAAGGTGGATTGAATCTAAGATATACACCAGGGAATAATTCAACGAATTTGTCCTCTCCCATCTGATTCAGCCAATCAAAAAATGGAACATTTGCCAGGATACAATTCTCTGAAACTAACAGTTCAGACTGAGAATCCAATTCCTCCATAGTTTATGCTACTTTCCCGGTGCATATTGAACTTTTTATTAGAGGTGATTATGAATCGGTTGAGAAACTGTACGGTTGTGGATTCAATGCATAACTGAATTGTACAAATTCACAAGTGTTTTTGTCTATCCTGACATCACTATGCATCATGTCTAACTTAGAAGCATGAGGTGCATAAGTGAACACAAGATATTCACGAGGGTTTCTCCATAACACCCATGTACACAATTTGTGTGTTTACAAAGGCTTTGTGTGGCTCCTTTACGACCGTACCCTTGTTATTGACGGATATATGAAGGGGGCCCTTGGCTCGAATATTTAGTCCTCATTCTTTAGAATCCGAGATAAGCAATCCTTAATCGCATGAATCACCATCAATACTTGATCTTTGCTGGGGATTGGAACGGTCTCTTTTGCGTGAACTCCTGCAATTCTCTGCTTGTTTATGATATTCCATATGTCCATCATTGCGGGGTCCAAATATATATCTGACTCTCTTACTAAACCTATTTTTTTACCAATTCCAAGATTAGTATTTATACTTTTTTCATGGTCATACAATAATTGGTTAAGAATTTGTTCCAAAACTCTACCCGCCATCGTCAGGCTAGCACGATGATTGCCGCTGTTTGCACAATCAACCATTTCTCTAATATCAGAAACCACATCTTTGTGGAACTTAAATTTATTAATAATAAGAGGGTGGGAACTATCATACCAGTCCTTTGGAATGATTTCTCCTCCATTTCTTTTTGAATCTTTTACTGATAGTATCCGATTCAATTTTCGACGAATAAGCAACAGGGTGATTGCATTGGTGCTTACGCGATTAAGTAGCTCGATTCGTTGAATATTAGTTATCATTCCTTGAAAATATGAATCTTCAATTCTTAGTGTTAAATCTTTTGACCTCAGCTTTGAATCTAATTGGAAAAAAAGTCCTGGTTGCAAGAATTTAGGCAGAATTAGGTAAATCAATAACCCAATCAGAAAGGTGGAGGCAAACAAGATGTGCCAATCTTCCATATTACGTGGGTGTGGTGGAGAATGGAAAAACCTACCTCTATGGTTGTTATACTTCCATTAACAAATTGATTCGGATGAGTTGCATGGGGTTATACGAAACCCCTTTGCATTTTGTTTACCAATACAAAGGGGATTCAGTGGGTCTGTCGGAACGCTACCGATTTAACTTATCGAGTTAAGCATGCACAGTTATAATGAGATTCCATTTAATTCTGAAATTGGCCTATCGCGAAATAAAACGAAAGTAGAATTGAGCGATAATGATTGAACAGAGTGACTATTCTCTGCCGATCGATTTCATATGAGCATGGGCTGCTGCCAAAACACCTTGACTTTCGTGATGGGTTAATTGAGCCATCGCTTCGGCCCAATCGAGCCAGAGATGTTCTCGATGTTCGTGTGAAATTTTGATTTTTAGGGTATCGGTTTCTGCGATGAACCAGAAGACTTGCTTTTCGATTTTCTTGCCTTTGTGACGAAAATCATATTCGGTTCGATGTTGGAAACCGTCGATGATAGTAAAATCGGTAATCCCGGTTTCCTCGGTCAGTTCTCTCGAGGCGGTAGCTTTGTGATCTGCGTCGATTGGCTCGACATGGCCTTTGGGAAAATCCCAATGACCTTGGGGGTATTGAAGCAATAAAATCGAGTCAAAATTGACTACTACCACACCACAAGAGGTCTCCATACCTCATAGGCACCACTCCCCCTTGATAGGGTCATCGCTTTCTCTCAATACGATTCATTGATGTGTAAAGCCAACCCGCCCTAAAATATGTCAGTCTTGGATGGTATCGAACGAGTTGTAGCCGATTCGGATCTCGATGGGCTGATGGCAGCGGCGGTCCTCAAGGCGAGCAAACCCTCTCTTGAGATTCATTTTTCTCATCCTGCATTGGTTCGAAGCGGTGCCATCGACCATATGATCGATGAAAAAACCGCTTTGTGTGATCTGCCTTTCCACCCGGATTGCGGACTTTATCTCGATCACCATATGACCAATAAGCCAACTCCACAAGAGGAAGAAATTTTTCTAGCAAGAGGGGGAATTTGTCATTGGCGCGATACTCCATCAGCAGCACGAGCGGCATATGATTTGATGAAAGCAGAATTAGATCTCTCCCATCTCGAAGAGGTGATGCCAATAGTTGACGCCCTCGATAGTGGTGGAATTTCGCTTGAGGATTTCATGGCCGATGGCCCAATAATCTGCTTATCCCGGTCGCTATCATTGAGGGATCCTGAACATTTGCAAACTGTTATGGAACAATTTGCCAATGGAATGGACCTAGAAGATATTTTGGAATACCATAAAGAAAGACTCGACCTTTTGGCAGAAGAACGCCATGAAGAATCCAAAGCAATCGCCGCTGCTACCAAAATTGTTGACGGATTAGCAATTTGTGACCTATCAAATTCCGGTGTGCGAACAAATGGATATTTGGTAACAGCACTCGCCGGACCAGAGGCGATTGCTTGTTGTGTGATCCACGGCTTCACCGATGGCTCGATCGAAAATCCACAACGTCCAGCTCTAGGTGCTTCATTTTATGCCAATTCATTTCGAGGCCAAGATAACCCCTTCGATTTATCGCTACTCGCTAGACTTCTCGATAAGAGCGGCGGCGGTCATGCAAATGCCTGTGGCTGTAGAATTCAACCTCAACCCGGACAACAAAGACCGGTCGAAGACGAAGACGTAGAAGCTAATCTCGACCAGTGGTTAAATCTGTGGTCTCAGAGAGAAACCAAGTTACTACGCCATTGATAAGCAAGTCAAGAGGGCGGGGGGACATGGAGTCAACTACCGACCCTGCAATGCTCGAGGGCCGAGTGTTTTATCGGCTCGGCGAATTCACTTTCGACCATAAAAGGAAAATCGTTGTATTCGGGTTACTAAGTTGCATCATGATGTCTTCTTTAATGGGCATGGGTGCTGATTGGGCCGAAGGATGGGGCGAAGATGATGTCGAGAGTATTCGTGCCGGCAAAGTTTTGTCGAGTGCATTTTCAGACGGGGCCGAAAACACCGAATCGCATTCATTTACATTTTTGGTATTTCATCCGACCTTGACCGACCAAGACTCACAATGGCGATTGGCAATCGAACGAGCATTAGAACCGATCTCTAAACTAGAAGGGGTTGAAACCGAACATTCTTGGCAAATTCCTGAAGAGATGAGAGCAAAGCGAACTTCGACCGAGGCCGATGGATTTTGGTCGATGACAATAATTACCATCGAGGGTGATTTCAAAGCATCTAAAACGGTTTATTCAACGGTTGAAGAAAAATTGATAATCGAGGATGGATTTAGTGCTTGGCGAACAGACGGAATTGCGATTTCCTATACTTTCGACAAGAGAATCCAGGAGGATTTAATTTCAGCAGAAATAGTCTCAGGTCCGTTTTCATTGATTATTTTGGCAGTAGTTTTCGGGACTTTAATAGCCGCCTTAGTACCTGTCAGTATCGGCATAATGACGGTATTAGCGGCGATGGGTGTGACGATTTGGCTGTCTAACATTACAGATGTCACACAATATGCGACCAATATTATCTCGTTGATAGGCATCGGGGTTTCGATTGATTATTCTCTATTTTTAGTCAATAGGTTCCGCGAAGAAATAGGCCGAGGCAGAGATTTGAGAACCGCGGTCGCAATGAGCGTTGCAACCTCTGGCAAAGCGGTATTCTACTCCGGCTTAACCGTGGCAATCGGTCTTTTGGGAATGTTGTTTTTCAAGAATACCTCGTTACCGTCCCTAGGTATTGGAGGTACATTAGCCGTCAGTATCGCGATGATTTATTCAGTGATTTTCTTACCAGCGGTTTTAGGATTATTAGGCCATAGAATCAATCGGTTCAAAGTCCCCTATTCGATGAAGGTCGAAGATGGCAAAGACGGAATTTGGGGTAAGATCGCCACCATGGTGATGAATAGGCCATGGGCGGTAATCATACCGACTTTGATAATTTTAATCGGTGCGGGTATGCCATTTTTATACGCAGAATTTTCCCTGTCCTCAACTAAGGCTTTACCACCCGATGACGAATCCAGAATCGGCATGGAGACAATTTCAGAGATTTGGCCAGAATCGAGTTCCAATGACGCATTTGTGGTCTTTGACCTCGATGGAGCTGACCCATTGAGCGAGAGTAATATCAGGGCTTTCCATGCCTGGATGGCTGAATCTACTTTGGATGAAATGGTAGTAGATGGTTTTGGAATAGGTAGGCCTGCCGCTGGATTAGACGCTGACCAAACCGTTGATTTTTGGTTGGGTGATGCCGATGAACAGACCTTAGCAATGCGTGAATATCTTAAAGAAAAATTCGTGTCAGGTGATGTTACATTCCATCTATTTGCTCTGAGTGGTTCTGAAGTCGACCCCGAGTCAAGAATTCATGTCCAAGGGATGCGGCAGGATGCACCCGGATTGCTAAATAGCCTCGAAGCAGGCCCGGACTCGGAGATTTTTATAGGTGGGTTTGCAGCCTATTCGGCTGATAATCTCCAAGCGATATCCGATGCGCTCCCGATGGCGTTAACCTTTATTTTTGGTGCGACGATGGTGCTTATTTTCATTCAGGTCAGAAGCATAGTCATCCCGATCAAAGCGGTTGTGATGAATATTCTTTCGATCTCAGCATCTTTCGGGATGATGGTGGTAATCTTCCAATGGGGATATGGGGCAGAACTGCTTAATTTCACCCCACAACCGATAGATTCAGTCAATCCGATAATTTTGTTTTGTATCGTATTTGGATTATCGATGG
>Ga0114997_10003067_pt1 | contig 13220 bp, 12 predicted proteins | sample ArcticOcean_MG_C_2_FD_87045 | JGI IMG/M metagenome (GOLD analysis project Ga0114997, IMG submission 87045) | Marine microbial communities from western Arctic Ocean - ArcticOcean_MG_CB4_136 | ecosystem: Environmental > Aquatic > Marine > Oceanic | place: Arctic Ocean: Canada Basin | collected... | reverse complement strand
ATGCATCTGTATTAGATAGAACTACATCAGATTTATTGGAAACATCCTCAATACCATTAAAAGGAATCTGCATGCCAAAAGAATGAGGGTAGATAACTCTTGATGCCTTCGGCAAAGTAGCTTCAAGATACGAAATTAATACTGACTGCCTAAAGCTCTCATCTTTTAACAAGAATTTTGAACCGGAAAGGTATTCTAATTTGTAAAACAGTCCATAAAAAATATGTATTAATCTAAAATTTACAGAGACCCTTCGGTTTAATTTCTCAATAAAGCTGAATAGTATTCTTACGATGTAAACGGGCTCATAAAGATTGATATTTTTAAAGTTAATTAAGTCCAATCTAATTTTTTTCTTGGCCTCTTCTGAAATTTCATTGAGGACCAAAATGCAACGAAATGCCTTATTAATTTTAAAAAAGGGGATTATCCAATCATATTCGCCAGAAGAGCTATTGATCACGACCAAACATGTCATGTCATTCCTGATACTTTTTCAAATGAAGGAAGCTTAGATACTGTCTCATAATTTCCTATTGCTTCAATGCGACCATCAGCAAGATGAATAATTTGATCGCATTTTTTAATAGTGTTTAACCTATGAGCGATGATGATGATAGTTGTATCAATACTAATTGAATCAATTGACTGCATAACCTGTTGCTCTGTTTTCCCATCCAACGCGCTTGTTGCTTCATCAAAAAATATAATTTTTGGCTTGTAATACAAAGCCCTTGCAATTCCAATTCTTTGTATTTGACCTCCTGACAGACGCACTCCTTTCTCTTTAAGATTTGTATCAATTCCCAAAGGCAATTTTTGAATCACCTCAGTCAATCCAGCTTTTTCTATACATTCATGCAAAAGCTCATAATCAATATCTACAGCAGCAATACCAAAAGCTATATTATTTTTTACGGAGCCGTCGCATATAAAAATATCTTGCGGGACATATGCAGATATTTTGTTAAGGGATTTGAAGGACTCATAATGATTCCCATCTACAATTAGAGATCCTGAAGTATATCTAAGTAGGCCTAGCATAATATTCATCAGCGTAGATTTGCCCGATCCAGAGTTCCCGATAATGCCAATCTTTTGATTATTATTAATACTGAGATTTACATGATCAATTATATAACCTTCATCAGAATCGAAGTTAAAACAAATATCTTGTAGTTTGATATTGCTAAAGGATTTGATTGATGGGGTGTTAGAAATTTTTTTCTGATGCTTGCTGCTAATTAAGTCGTCCCTAATACTATGGTAGGACGCAAGGCTCCCTTTTATTCTTGCAATACTATTATAGGTAGCTTGAAAAGCTGGAATGAGCTTGACGCCAGCAATCGCATACAAAGAAAGCAGTGGAAGCAGTCCACTTAGAGAATTTTGACTAGTAGCAGCAATAATTAACACAAAAGCTATCACTGACCCAAATGCCATAAATTCAATTATGCTTCTTGGAAAGGCTGCAAAACCCTGATTATTACCTAATGCAACCCCAAGATGCACTCCTGAATGTTGATATTTACTAGTGAAGTGATCATATGTTTGGTGAATTTTTAGATCTTTGATAGAGCCAAGAGACTCGTTAATCAGTCTGTACCTATCTCCAACCAATTCACTTATTGTAATGGAGTTTTGTTGGAGATATTTTCTAACAAAAAAATACATTATCAGATAGGCGCTGGAGAAAGTAAGAGAGCCAATCAATGCTATCCAAGGATCGACTACAATTATCATTGCAATCATAAGAACAATTAAAGTTAATCGAGACAACATTGAGACCGCAGGTAAAATTATGCCTTCAGCAAGCCTTTGCGTTTCATTTGTTAGTCTTTTGGTAAGCTCACTTGAGTTCATATTAAGATGATAAATATATTCCTGTTTGAGGTAAAACTGAAACAAGGAGTCTGCAAGACCCAAACCAGCGCTGAACGAGACTCTTGATAAAGTCCAAACAGTTATGACAGTTAATGAGCTAGAAACAAACAATAGAAAAATAATTGAAGATCCTACAACCAGATTAGCTTTTGCAAGGTCGCCATCAAAAAAAGTAGCTAAGTCGACCAGAAGCTGATGTGAATTCATAAAATTGGGTTCGGAAATCATCCTCATGAAAGGAAAGATGAGAGAAACACTTAGTAGCTCAAGAACTGAAGAAACTAATATAAGCCCTGCCAAAAGATAAAGTTTTGTTTGTTGCTTTTGATGAAGCAAGGAAAATATTTCTACTAATGTACTAAACATAAAAATTTAAAGTTATAAGGTGAGCCCTGGATCAAGGATTATATTCTGAGCATGATTCATGCCAGCTTCAGCTGTTACTAAAGTTTTTTTTTGCATGGGAACACGAATAATAAGTTTTTTTGACTAAAGTAGCTAGTAATACTAAACATTAAATTGAGTCCCGTTTCAGCATTTTTGCACTCTCTAAGACATAAAAAAATAATATAAACTCAAACCAGAAGAAATAATGCCTACCTGTAAAATGAAACATTGAGGTCGCAATAAAGGCGCACATAAATGCAAAGCCAGCTATATTAGCATTTTTAAGCAAGTATCCTATAAATCGAAAGTAAGTGAAATACATAACAGATGGCAATATTAAGCCAAAAATTAAAAATAAATCAATGAAAGTACTGTGAGCTTCCCAGCGCTGACGACCTAGGAGAGTTGCATATGCACCGTACCCATGCCCTAGTATCGGCGAAGTAGCTCCAAACTCAATCCCAGATTTCATAAGTTGAACCCTAGCATTACCTAAGTCAGCTGCTGACCATAAAGTAGCAATATCTTCATAATATTGCGAAAGAATAATGTATAAAAAAACGATGAAAAATATTAAGCTAATTGAAACATAAGCTCCGGGAGAAATTTTTCTAATAGGGATAATAATGCTATATATCGATACTAGCAATGCAATAGCTATGGATAGAAAAAAAGCATCACTTCCCATTGGAAAACATATGAGCACAATTGCAGAGAGGTATAAGAATGTATGTTCTTTGAGATATATTGAAACTAACAGCATTAAAGATGTGGCATAAAAGATTGGTGTATTGGGGTTTATAGCCCATGAAGTAAACCTGCTGAAAGCAATGCCCGAAGCATCCGAAGTGCTCCAAGTTCCCGCAAAAAAAAATGACATACCTACGGAAATGACAAAGGTATAAAAAAATATTTTGGTAAATAGAATAAACTTAAAACCATTTTTTAAATCTAAGTACCATGCTGACATTAGAAAAAAAATCACTCCAAAATGAATGATGTATTCGGGCATCACCCTTAATTCTGTGGTGAGGAGAACGGCTATGGTCACTATGGGTGTGACGATAAGTAATTGAAAAAATAGCAAAGGAAATAAGAACCTATCATGCAAGCTAAATATTTTTAATTGATATTTCAGAAAACTGGCTGCTAAATAAAGCATCATTAAAAATTCCGAGGGTCCAAATACTCCCCCAATTCTCCATTGCGTCGCGTAGCCTAGGCCAAAAGATAAACCCAAAAGGATTGGTGCAAAGTTACTGGATTCTCCCTTCATAAGGAAAACTTCTGCAAGAGCTTTTGAGGTCTCAAAATTGAAAGTAAGGTATTAAAAAAAATTGTAAATCTACGCACCTGCCATTTTTGAAGAAGAATTTTCCAATAAACTTTTTGCCTATTAGTCATGAGGCCACAGTGTTTAGAGTAAAATTTTCTCAACCCTAGAATTTTATTAGTAGAGGTGCTGATTCTCGAGATACTACTAGATGTATCCAGAGCATAAGATTGATTGTGAAACTTCTCGAATACACCAAAGTTTAAAGATAATCTCAGCATAATATCTAAATCTTGCGCTGATTCAAGATGCTCGTCAAAAAGAGTAGCCTGTACTCTAGAGCGCAGCGCAAAAAATTGATTGCCTGCAACATTATCCCAAATGAGATCATCTGAATCATAGATGCCTGATGTATCTTGAGAGTTGGAATAAGTTGTGCAAATAAAAGATCTAGCACTATTAAACTGAAGCAAAAGAGCATGAATATGCCATGTTTCGAAGGTATCATCGCTATCTAAGCCTGTAATAAATTCTCCTTTTGCTTGATTAATACCAATATTTCTAGCGTGACAAGCCCCTTTATTTTCGGGCAATAAAAAATATTGTACTCTGTTATCATTAAAATTTTTATTGACATACTCTTTGGTGCCATCAGTTGACGCATCATCAATAATCAATATTTCAATGTTAGTGTAAGTTTGGGACAGAGCAGAATGCAACGCTCGCTCTAATAATAAACATCGATTGAATGTTGTAATATATATAGAAACTAAGGGAGTTGAATTACTCATTAAGCTCTAACCACCTCTAAGATCCAAGCAATAAATTATAGTGACATAATTGCAAGTATAAAAGGTGTTTCTTTTGCTGAAACGTTAGGAATAAATAGATCTCTCTAATCAATTTAATTATCTTCATCGCTAGAGAGTAAACCCCTGATCTATAATAATATTTTGACCATTTATATATTGAGACTCTTCGTCCAGCAAATGCAGAAATGTTGGCAATAGCTTATTAACCATCAGTAGGTCACTTCCTGCTATAAATTCAGAATAGCTTGAAACAAAGTTAGCATCATGATTGTCTGAAATGCCGCCAGGACTAATACAATTCACTCGAAAATTCTCATGATTAATATATTTACAAAAATACTTTGTTAAGTGGATGATTGCAGCTTTAATCGCAGCATATTCCACAGGCATAGTATGAGGAGTATTTTCATAAATTTGGAATTTAGGAGCAACAACACCATAAACCGAAGCAATATTAATTAAACTTAATGGTGATTTTTTTTTATTAAAATACAGTGCTGCATGCTTCATTATATTAAAGGCAGAGCCCAAATGAAGATTGATATTTTCATTAAAATCAGCTGCCTCCACATTCAAAAGGTCTCTGCCATAATTATTATTTCTTGGATAAGCAGCATTAATAATCCCGTCTATTTGTGGTGAGTTTTGAAATAAAGTTTTTATAGCGCCATCATGAGTTATATCCAAAGATTGAAAATTAAATTTTTGACTTTTAAGCGAAGGTTTATTTATATCTATACCAACAACATTGGCTTCCAGGGATAAAATTTTTTTGGCAAGACTAAGGCCTAAAAGGCCGTTAACCCCAAATATGAAGATAGTTTTATTTGCAAAGCTTCTCATTATACGGATTTAGTTTGCTGAAAAAGATGCTCTGCAAAACGAAAATCATCAATATCATCAATATCAACGGCCCTATTTTTTGGAATTTTAACTGCAGATACTTCTCCATCTAAGAGATTGGATGTTTTGAGTATATATTCTGGCAGTGCAGCATAAGCTACAGTGGTTATGTTATAGGCTACTGAAGCATCTTGCCTACGGGTGATTGAATTACTGTCACTCAGCAGTTGAATTTTTTGATCGTCTTGCATAGATACCATATTGAATCTTGGGTTATGACTCGATTCAGTAACAGCGATGCAGATATCAGATTGCTCATTCTTAAGCTTATTTAAACATGCCTCAACATCAGACTCTACTCTGAGAGGGCTAGTTGCAGGTAAGGATATAAAGTAATCAAAGACGCCATAATTATTATAAACATATTGAATCGCATGCTTCCAAGACAAAATTTCTGAGGAACTGTCTGTTGCTAATTCTTTTGGTCTCTGGATAACTTCCACAGAGTGTGATGAAGCAACTTGAGCAATTTCTTGACAGTCTGTAGAAACAAATACTCTATCTATAAAAGAGGCGCTTTTGGCAAGTTGTATACTGTGAGAAATTAGAGGAGAGCCGTGGAACATTTTTATATTCTTTTTAGGCAATCCTTTGGAGCCACCTCTGGCAAAGATGAAGCAATTAACCATTTAGATATATACCTGTTTTTTTTATCATCTCAATCAATATAATTAAATTTGCAGATTCCTTTGCACTTGCTATGCGCGATTCATCACATTCTGAAAAAGCAATGAGCTCATCAGCATATATCTGTTCATAACTGAAATCATTGTAACTGTATTGTGAGGATTTTTCTCCCTCAACACGCACTAAATTAGAAATTACATCCCACTCCATCGTGCCTTTAGACCCAAGAACTCTTAAGAGTCGTATTGGTTCTTTTTGAAGAAAATCCAAATGTATATGAACAGGAGCGTCATGAATAGAATCTCTTCCGACAATCTCTACCATATCTTCAACTTCTAGGTTGAGTTCTGTGGAGCTGCTAAGATAACTCTTATCAACCGTTAAGTTTCCAAAGATCCATTGATAGTAATCTAGCTCGTGACTAAGCTCTAAAAGCGCCCCTCCCCCTAGACTACGAGAAGCCGAAACAGAATCTTTATAATTAATATCTGGTCTCCAGTCAGGCAAATAAGAGCCTGCATTAATCTCAATGTTGTATATTAATCCTAGAGTTCTTTTTTGGATAATTTCTCTTGCTTTTAAAGCTGATGGCAAGAATCTAAGGCAATACCCTACAGCAACTCTAGATTGATATTGCTCTATTAATTGTAACAATGCAGTTGCGTCTTCAGCAGATGCGGTAATTGGTTTCTCTATAAATAGAGGTATATCAGCCCTAAGAAATGGTTCAGCGTGCTTTAGATGAAAGGTAGATGGAGATGCAACAATAACAAAATCTAATCTATGATTTAATAAGTTTTTAAAATTTGATTCAAAGATATCATAATTCTGAATATTTTTTCTAGTAGACAGTGGATTTGATGGTGCAACTATAATTTTAGCCTTTTGAAAGTGCTTTCTAATATTTTGCCTATGTCTATTAGAGATACTTCCAAGACCTATTATACCTATGCAATTCATCTAATTATTCAGGAAGTATTTATCAGACTGAACTTTGTAAGGTCAGAGGATGGATCCAAATCTATACCAAAATTATAAATTAATAGCTCTGGGCTTATGCTTGTGGGTTGATGCTCTGATAATAATGAGTCACAAGATCCTACAAAGAAAGGCTTCTTAATGATTGCGTCGACATTACTAAGATTCATTAATTTTCTCCAAAAGCCAAGACTGAAACATCAAAATATTCCGTAGTTGATGGTAACTATCAGCTTTTAATTGTACCTGTTGTTGCAATAACTTATCTATCAAATTTTTATTCTAAATAGCTGTTTTTGATAGGCTATCTTTAGAAAGGATGTCATTCGATCAATCCAATATCTCATTACGCAGCCAATCTTTAATTGAAACTCCAAGGCCCATTTTTGGCTTTTCTAAATACTTTTTTTATATATCATTAATTAATAAATAAATACTAGGGATTTTCTCTTGTCTGCCTTTGGATGGGGGGAGGTAAACTTAGATGAATGGAATTTCTATACCAAATAACTCTGATAGAATTTCTTTCAGTCACACTCCGCCCCCACATTCAAATATAAAAGCTTATAGTAAATTTATGTTTAAATTATATTTTTTTGGCATAATCCATTCATGCAAACAATACTAGAGTTTATTAAGAAGATCATACCAAGACCAATAATAGATCACGGAATCTATTTAATTTTTTACAGGATATTTCGTCAAAGTTATTTTGCCCAATCAGGTCTAGATAAAAAACTAAAAAAATATATTAACTATGATAATGGATATTTTGTTGAGCTTGGAGCAAATGACGGTTTTACTGCCTCAAATACATTATATTTTGAGTTAAAGAAAAATTGGCGAGGTGTTTTGATCGAGCCGTCACCAAATTTGTATTTATCATGCTCTCATTATAGGAATAGAGTCGGTAATAAAATTTTTTGTAACGCTTGTGTGCCATTTGACTATAATGAAAAATATGTTGAGATTGATTATGCTTATTTGATGTCAGTCTCAAATGATCTTGAAAAAGATACTCCCGAAAATTTTATTCAAAATGCTAATCTTGGCCTTAATAAGTATATTCAAAATCTTAGGTTTGGGTCTATTGCAAGAACTCTTTCAAGCATATTAGACGAGAGCAAAGCGCCTCAAACTATAGATTTACTATCTCTAGATGCGGAAGGAGCTGAATTGGCCATTTTAAAAGGTATTGATTTTAAAAAATATAGTTTCAAGTTTATGCTTATTGAATCTAGGAGTCCTGAAAGACTTTCAGAATTCTTATCTCAGCATGGGTATAGTCAAATTGATCAGCTTTCCCATCACGATTATCTATTCGCACCAAACTAAAAACTAAACAATAGCAATAATAAAAATAAGAAATAAGAAATAAGAAATAATTAAAGATTCGCTGAAGCAATCAAGTGTAAAAAATCCCTCTGAAACTCGATTCTTACAAGGGCTTCAAGATTAGTATAATAGATTATTATTGCTACTTGTCCCCATCTACTCATTGATCAAATCTCCAGCATCATATGTATTCTGAGAATGATGGCCGAGAAGATCCCATATTTTAATTGGCTGCATGCCAGATCCAGGTCTTTTGATGCATAAATTTGCGTTTGAAAATATGTCTCCTTGCTGAATCGATGTGCTAGCTACAATGCTTTTCCTGGCAATCAAAAGATTTTTCTTTTCTTCGCTAGTAGGAGCTTTTTCATACTGGCCTAATGCTTTTTCTGTAGAACGTATATCAAGGATCATACGTAATAGTTCATTTGGCTCGAGCGAGGCTTGATGATCAGGTCCGATCATATCTTTACTTTTGGTAAAATGTTTTTCTATTACAGATGCTCCCATAGCTACAGCAATGGGTGATATTAAAGTGCCAGTAGAATGATCTGAGTAACCTATTCGTGTTTTAAACTCATCGCGAAGTGACTGCATGGCGAGAAGATTCAACTGATCTATTGGTGCTGGATATGCAGAGGTGCAATGCATCAGTGTTATTCTTTCACTAATAATCTCTCGCGCTTCATTGGATTTCATGATTTCTGATATTAAAGCCTTACTTGGATAGCCCTTAAGATTTAGATATCCAAATGCAAGAATCCCCAACGCCTCTTCTATTTCATGTAATGTAGACATGCCTGTAGAAAGAATAATATCTAAGCCTGTTTTAGCATGATCTAGTAAGAAAGGTGCATTTGTTAACTCCCCTGAGGCTATTTTAAGTTTCTTGATACCTATGTCATCAACAAGAAAATTTAAACTGTCAGCATCAAAGGCTGTAGATAGAAATTCAATTCCTTGTATTGAGCAATAATCAGCAAGTCTTAGAAAGACTGAGGGAGATAGCTCGAGTTTTTTAAGCATGTCATACTGAGAGTGCAACCCATCAGTAGGGAGATTTTTCTTTTGGTACTCAGCGAGCTCAGCTTTATGAGTAGTAAGTTTCTCCGCTTGGAAGAGCTGAAACTTTACAATATCTGCTCCAGCTGATTTGGCAATATCAATCAATTCAAATGCTAGATTTTCATCTCCATTATGATTTACTCCAGCCTCAGCTATTACTAGGGTCATGATGTTATTCTGACGGCTTCCAATCAATATCACAAAAAGATTTTAATCTATCAAAATCTGCTTCTTTGATAATGTTTAGTATTTGATCTGAAGAAATCCCTTGATCATAAGGGTTAATAAAATCTGGTGAATTTTCATTTGCTTTTCGCAAAAGAGTCTCTCTGATTGCAGAACAAATCTCAGTTTTCTTTGTTCCACAGTGGAGAACACTTGATGCAGCATCTCTTCCTTTTTGTCTTTCGCCTATGTTGACAGTGAGTGTTTTTACAGAGGGTGCTTCTATAATGCCGCTTGAAGAATTACCAATAATGCATGATGCAAATTTAAGTGCAGCAAGATATGTTTCAGAACCCAAGGAAGTAATTGCTTTAATTTGAGTTGGATATTTTTTTTCAAACTTTCGTATGACCGCATTGATAGACCGGCCACCATTATCTGCATTGGCAAACGTAATTAGTAGCTTAAATTCTGGAAATTCCGTAACAATAGAAAGCATGTTTGTTATGGTGCTCTCTGCTTTCTCAGAGGAGTTCGTGGCGGGATGATATGCTAAAATGAAATATTTTTTACCTAAATTAAAATCTATAGATTTTTCAACCTTAGACAAGCTTATCAATCTATTTCTATGAATATGTTCAATGCCCAAGGCCCCAACAGTAAAAACATGACTAGGATCTTCGCCAAGCTGGATGACGCGTCGTCTGGACGATTCTGACGACACTCCATGGAAATGACTAAACTTTGTAATGGCATGTCTTATAGAATCATCGTAAGCGCCCTCTGTAATTTCGCCTCCATGCAAGTGCATGATTGGCACCCCCATGATGATTGCAGCAGTTGCCATAGCTAATGCTTCAAATCGATCACCTAAAATAATTAACAAGTCTGGTTTACATCTATCTAGGCACTCTCCAAAGCTCATTACTCCAATTCCAATGCTTTTAGTAACACCAACTTTAGTATCTGAGGATAAGAGTATTTCAATTTTTTCAGATATCTCAAACCCATCCTTTTCTATCTGCTGAGCAGTTAGTCCAAATTCCGGGGAAAGATGCATTCCAGAAACGATGAGCTGTTTGGTGATGGAAGAATCAGCATCGAGCGCTTTTAATAACCAGTACAGCAAACCATACTCTGCTCTAGAGCCAGTAAAAACTGCTATTTTATTTTCCATATTAATCAATTCTGATTTCCTACAGTGTATCAACTAAAAACTTTATATTATCAATATGTTGAGAATCATTTAAGAAATTTGGATGCAAATCCAGGATTGCTTCTACTATTTAACTCAAATAAAAATTTTAATTTGGTTTTGAGGGTGAAGGTATTTCTCAATTTTATATATCCTGAGGATAGTCCGCCAAAATGCTATTTGAACTTACCTCTATCATTTTGCCTAATCTCTTGTATAAATATCTCTTGTATAAATTTTATTTAAAACATCGGAGAGCTCAGAGTCAACTCTATTTGCAAGAATAAGATCTGCCTTAGATTTAAATTTTGCAATTGATTTAATCACTGGGTGAGTCTTGAAGAAAGCTTCTTTAACCTCTGGCTCATATATAATAATTTCTATTTTATTAGTAGCAAGGCTTTCCATGATGTCTTGTACGGCACTTTCCCTAAAATTATCAGAGCCACTTTTCATTGTTAATCTATAGATACCAACTACTGTTGGTTGAAGCAATTCTATGTCATCAGCAATAAATTTTTTTCTAATGACATTAGAATCAATAACTGACTTAATTAGTGTTGATGGTATGCAATCAAAATTTGATAACAGCTGCTTTGTATCCTTCGGAAGGCAGTATCCCCCATATCCAAAACTTGGATTATTGTAAAAATCTCCAATTCTAGGATCTAAGCTCACGCCATTAATAATCTCTTTTGGATTAAGATTTTTAGCAATGCAGAAAGTATCAATTTCGTTAAAAAATGCTACTCTCATAGCAAGATAGCTATTAGAAAATAATTTTATTGCTTCGGCCTCGCTAGAGTTCGTAAAGACAACTGATATTGAAGATTCATCTAATTTTGCACATTGAATAAGGATATCCTTAAACTCAAAAGCTGCATCAGATTTACTTCCTATAACTATTCTTGATGGATATAAATTATCATACAAGGATTGTCCTTCCCTTAAGAATTCTGGACAAAAGAAAATATTGTCAGCATTAAACTCTTTTTTTATTTCTTCAGTAAAGCCAATTGGAATAGTGGATTTAATAATTATAGTTGCATGTTGGTTGTGCTCTATAATGTCATGGATTACAGTTTTTAAAATGGTAGTATCAAAATTATTAGTCTCTTCATTAAAATTAGTTGGGACAGCTAGAATTATAAAATTACTTGTTGAGTAGGCAGTATGTTTGCTAGTAGTTGCACGAATATCTAAATCATTCTTCTCAAAAAATTCTTTTGCAAAATTATCTTGTTTAATTGGAGAAATTTTTCTCTTGATTTCATCAATCCTATGTTTATCAATATCATAAGCAATAACTTTATGCTGCTGCGCCAGCAGTAATGCCAATGAAAAACCTACATACCCGGTACCAACTATTGTTACTTGCTGCATTATAATGTTGTAACTATTGCACCCCAAAGCACTCCGAGCCGATAATTAAGATTATTCCAGATTGGCATTAGTTAACTTGGAGAGTTATGAATGCGTTTTATGATTGGACAATGCTTTTTCTGCCCTATAAAACTCAATTAATAAAGAAAGAAAAATACTAAAAATAAAACCAATCATAGTTCCAAATATTATATTCAGCGCCCTATTAGGTCCTGACTTTTTTTCACTGACGATTGGTAGCTCAAGGCCTGTAACAATATAATTTTCATTTTCTTCTGCCATCATTAATGTTTGAGTCTGTTTTTGTATTAAAAACGCTAAACTGGATTTAATCTCTGAGGAATTTGAGGATGCCATTTTCTTGTTTAAAAAAAGCAAAGACCTAGAAGCTTTTTTTTGTGTTTCCGCTCTATAAACTGTATTAATTGACCGGATGATCTCATCCAGCCATTTTTGAGCAATTACAGGGGATTCATGTTCCAGTGTTAATTTCATAAATTTGGTTAGATCATCCGATCCTGCTAAAAAAATTTTCATAAATTTTTTATATCCTGATTGAGATGATGGCTCTGGTATCAACCAGGTTCCTAGCTCCTCATCAAACATACTACTATCATAAATAATTTTATTATTTTTGCTGTCCCAGCTCTCAACTGCGAATAGATTTTCTAACTTAATTGAAGGAAGTATTAAGGATTGAAAAAAATTATAACTATTCATTCTCGCAAGAATCTCTTGAGATTTAGAATCACCCATACCAAGATTGATACCAGCCAAATTTGCAAGAGTATTCGTTTGTGAAGACGAAGAGCTCGGGGAGGCATCATCACGAGTAAGAGTGAGAAGTGCTGAGGAAGTATAGACATTCGGATATTGAAAAGAATAGATTAGCGCAGAGCCCATACCAAGAAATGTTAAGCAAATAATCAAAGTTGAATGCTTATAAATTATTAATAATAGCTGATAAAGAGTAACTCTCTTTTCACTTGTATGATCGTCATTGGTTTGTAGATTATTCATATTCATATTATATATTGATAATTATAAATCTTGGTATGTTTAAAAAAAATTACATCCCAACAATCGCTTGAACTGGAGTCACTCTTAAAATTGGAGGCTGAAGCCGGAATCGAACCGGCGTAAACGGCTTTGCAGGCCGCTGCATAACCACTCTGCCATCCAGCCTTATTTCTTAAAGGTTGCTATTGTATAT
>Ga0114997_10003063_pt1 | contig 13226 bp, 13 predicted proteins | sample ArcticOcean_MG_C_2_FD_87045 | JGI IMG/M metagenome (GOLD analysis project Ga0114997, IMG submission 87045) | Marine microbial communities from western Arctic Ocean - ArcticOcean_MG_CB4_136 | ecosystem: Environmental > Aquatic > Marine > Oceanic | place: Arctic Ocean: Canada Basin | collected... | reverse complement strand
ATTTAAAAAAAAAAAAGAAAAGAGGCATAATTCTACCAGTAAGTGCTCCATTTCATAGTTCAATGATGAAAAGTGCTGCCAAAAATATGAAAGACAAAATTAACCAAACACACTTTATTGATTTTAAACCTGCAGTAGTTAGCAACGTCACAGCTAAAGAGGAAAAGGATACACATATAATTAAATCACTACTCGTAGATCAAATTACATCAAGAGTTAGATGGAGAGAAAGTGTAAATTATATGATAAAGTCTGGAGTTACTGACTTTTTAGAAATTGGTCCTGGTAAAGTCCTCTCAGGTTTAGTAAAAAAAATAAATAAAGACGTAAAAATATCTAATATAAATACTTTAGAAGATATAAAAAATGATTGATTTTAAAAATAAAAAAATTTTAATAACGGGAGCAACTGGCGGTATAGGGGGAGAATTAGTAAAAAAATTTGATTCTCTGGGAGGTGATATACTTGCTACTGGAACCAATACTGAAAAGCTAGATAGATTAAAAAAATTATATTCAAATATTAAAGTTAAAAAATTTGATATTTCGGAACATTCAAGAATTGAAGAATTTGTTGAAAATGTAACATTAGAGTTAGGAGGTTTAGATATAATAATTAATAACGCTGGAAAAACTTCTGACAATCTATCACTAAGAATGAAAGATGAAGAATGGAAAAAAATAATAGATATTAATCTTACTTCTACTTTTTTATTAACCAAATACTCAATAAAGAAAATGTTAAAAAATAAGTTTGGAAGAGTAGTGAATATTACATCTGTTGTTGGACATACAGGAAACGCTGGGCAAACAAATTATGCAGCGTCAAAAGCTGGAATAATTGGCATGTCGAAAAGCTTTGCTGCTGAGTATGCAAGAAAGAATATTACTGTAAACTGCGTGTCTCCAGGATTTATAATATCTGACATGACAATGAATATTGCAGAAAAAGTTAAATTATATCTAACGTCAAAAATTCCTATGGGTAAACTCGGTACTGGCGAAGATGTGTCTAACTGTGTAGCTTTTTTATCTTCTAACGAAGCCTCATATATAACAGGCGAGACTATTCATGTTAATGGAGGCATGTATATGGCTTGACAAATTTAATGAATATACTATTAAGGTAAAATAATTCAATTTAAGGAATACAAATGACAAAAGATATAGGAAATAAAGTAAAAAAAATGGTTGCTGATCATCTAGGAATAGAAGAGACGAAGGTTGCGGATGAATCTAGTTTTATCGATGATCTTGGAGCAGATAGTCTAGATACTGTAGAATTAGTAATGGCTTTTGAAGAAGAATTTGGTTCTGAAATTTCAGATAGTGAAGCAGAAAAAATTCTTACTGTTGGAGATGCAATAAAATTCATTGAAGGCAGCAAATCAGCATAACAGCTATTAAAAAAAAGCCGATAAATTTAGATATGGCTACAGAAAAAAAAGGGATGATGTTTATACTGTCATCACCTTCCGGTGTTGGCAAAACTACGCTTACTAAAAAAATTGCAAAAAATAATACTAACTTTATAATATCTATTTCACATACCACTAGAAAACCCAGACCTAATGAAATAGATGGCAAAGATTATTTTTTTGTTAGTAAAAAAGAATTTAATTATTTAGTAGAAAATAATGATTTTTTTGAATATGCAAAAATTTTTGATAATTATTATGGCACTTTAAAGAAACCAGTTCAAAAATTCTTGAGTTTAGGAAAAGATGTTTTGTTTGATATAGACTGGCAAGGTACTCAACAGCTTAAAAAAATAGATAGTTTATTATTACATACTTTTTTTATACTTCCCCCAAATATTAAGGTTTTAAAAGAGAGACTTCTAAACCGCCACCAAGGTCAAACAAATTTAATCGAAAAAAGGATGAAAAAATTTAACGAAGAATTATCTCACTGGAGTGAATATAATTATGTTGTGGTTAACGATGACTTAGAAGTTTGCTATAAAAAAATCTTATCTATAATGAACTCACAAAAAAAAGGTGATGTAGAAAAACAAGATATTAAAAAAATAAAGAAAAAAGTTGATGATTTGATGAGTTAATTATTTAATTTTTTCATAGTTTTCTACAATTTTATAGAACATTTCATTGCTTAACTCCTCTGGTCTGCGCCTCATATCTAGATTTAAATTTTTAATTAAATTTTTATTTTTATCAAATAATTTCATTAAACTTTTATTTATCATTTTTCGTCTACTTGAAAACATGACTCTTGTCACAAGCTCTAAGTTTTTTGGATTTTTAATTTTATATTTTATTTCTTTTTTAGGAATAAATGAAAGTACAGTAGAATTGACTTTTGGTTTAGGATTAAAACAGTTCATAGAAACGTCAAAATGTTTTTTAATTTCTAATCTCCAGTTGCACAAGACTGCTAATCTTCCAAATTCTTTTGATCCATTTTTAGCTAAAATTCTATCAGCAACTTCTTTTTGAAACATAAAAATTAAAGATTCATACCAAGGAGGCCATTTTTTTAATGTTATAAGTGAAGCTAATATTTGAGTTGAAATGTTGTAAGGAAGGTTTCCAAACACAATAACATTTTTTTCTAAATTTTTTTTCGTAAGTATATTTAATATATCTTCATTAATTATTATTAAATTTTTGTTACTGGTAAAACGATTTTTTAAAAATATGGATAAATTTTTATCTTTTTCTATAGCAATAATTCTTTTTGGGTTTTTGTTTAAAATTTCTACTGTTAAATTTCCACTACCTGCTCCAATTTCTAGTATAGTTTTGTTTTTAATATTCTTTGAAACATTAACTATTTTTTTAACAATATTATCATCAATTAAAAAATTTTGACCAAGACTTTTTTTAGGAAATTTTTTTAAAATCATTAACTCTTTATTAAATTAAAAAATTTAATGGACTCTACTAAACTTTTAGGATTAGCAACTTTTTTTCCAACTATATTTTCTCCAACTCCATGATCTGGAGATATTCTTATGTATGGAAGTCCTAATGTTATATTGATAGCATCATACTTAAACAATGCTTTAAACGGTGTTAACACTTGATCGTGGTACATTCCAAAAATAACATTAAATTTATATTTTTTGTATATAGCAAAGCTTGCATCAGAAGGTATTGGTCCCGTTATATTAATGCCTCTATTTTTAATTATTTTAATAGCTGGAATTATAATTTTTTCTTCTTCTGAATTTTTTTTAGAACTAAAATTATGTGGGTTTAAACCCAAAATAGCAATTTTAGGTTTTTTTTTAATAATCTTTTTATAAAAATTATTTATTGTTTCTACTTTTTTTACTATGTCTATTTTTTTTATTTTAGCACTTACTTTGCTTATCGGTATATGAGTAGTTAAAGGTGAAACGGCTAATTGCTTATTGTATATAAGCATTACCTCATTATCTTTAACTCCAGATTTTTTTGATAGAAACTCAGTGATTCCTTTATATTTTTTTTTAAGAAGTGTTTCTTTATAAATAGGGCAATTTATAAAGCCCAAAATTTTCTTATTTTTTACAAGTTTCATTGCTACATCAAAACATTCAAATATATAATTATTTGATTTTATTGATATTTTTTGAAATATTTTTTTTTGATTATAATTTACGTCATAAACAGGAATTTTATTTCCAAATAAATCTTTATTACTAAAGTTTTTATCAATTTTTTTAATATTAACATTAAATTTCATTTTTTTTTTTTGAAGATTAAGCAATCGAATATTTCCAATAATAAATACAGGCTTATGTGTAAATTTTTTAATTAATGCCCAGCTTTTAAAAATTATTTCTGAAGATATGCTATTAGGCTCTCCCGCTATTATGGCAATAGGTGTATTCATTTTTGTATATAGTAATCTATAGAAACAGATCTTCTTAATTTATCATAATGAGACATAGAATACATTTTGAGCACTTTTTCTTTCTCATTGTTTACTAATTGATTTTTTACTTTTTCCATATCCATTTCAGTTTTAACACTTCTTTTATTCTCGACTTTAAAAATTAGTATTCCATTAGGCAACAAAATGGCTTTAGAAAGCTCTCCTACAGGAGTACTAAATATTGTAGATTTAAGGTTATTTGCTATCACATTTTCACTTACCCAGCCAAGATCTCCACCTCTCTCTGCACTTTCCGAAATACTGGAGCTCATAGCAACTTTTTTAAAGCCCTCAGTTTTGATTCTATCTTTTATTTTTTTAACTTTAGATTCAATCATGTTCTTTTCTTCCATCTTAATTATAATTTCAGAAAGTAAAAATTCATTTATACTTTCTTTAGTTTTTATGAAAGAAAGTTGTTCAATTATTTCATTTTCATCAATAATTAAATTATTTTTATATAACTGGAATATTAAACTATTCCAAAGCAATTCAGTTATAATACGATTTTCAATTAATGAAAAATTAATATCATTTCTATGAAACGTGTTTTTAAAAACCTCCAAACTCATATTTACATTTTTTGCTAATATACTTAATTGATTATTAAGATCTAAATTGCTGAATGTTAAATTGGGATATTTGTCAATTTCTATTTGTTTTATGTTTCTTTGAATGGATGACTGTATTGCTGCTGCTTCTAATTGTTTTTTTTCGTTTTGTGAAAAAATCTTGTTATTTAAAATTAAAATAGTTTTTATTTCATTCATTATGTCCGAGGATGTGATTGCTTTGTTGCCTACAGTAGCATACAAAGAATCTTTAATAACTCCATAGGCATACTGAGAACAAATTAATAATATTATAGTAGTTAAAAATATTTTTTTTATTTTAATCACGGTTTTATTAATGGCGCACTAACTCCAGTAAAAGGAACAAATTTAATAACAAACATCAATGTATCTTTTTGTTCAATGTCATTATCTGCATAAAACTCTCTTTTAAATTCCAAACCTGCTGTTAAGCAATCAATTTCATATTGATAATTAATATTATATAGTTCTGTGCTGTCAGTTTTAAAATTTTTCTTTGTAGAAAATCCTAATTTACTATTTTCATTCATATCTAGTGAAATGCCACTATTAATATAATGTTCATTGCCTACATGATTTCTTTGTTCCAAGTAATTTACGTTGAAAGCTATTTTTCCAAAGTCTAAGCCAGTTGAAATTTCATTGTAGTTTAAGTCACTGTAATTATTGTCTAATGAAAACGAATAGCCAATATTACCTATGTCAGAGAAATTATAATTAACTTGACCAACCAAATCTGATACTTTTTGGTCAAGAGAACTTCTTAATGGTAAATCTTTATTTTTTCTTTGATTAAACACCTGACCCATTGATATAGCGAGTTTTTCTCTTTGCGTTCCGTCTGATTTCTTCTTATTCAGGTTGTAGTCAAAACCCAAAATTGTACTTAGACCACTTTCAATTTCTGATGTTTTGTTTAAAGAATATAAATTAGAGTAATTTAAAAAAACATCATCATCTCTACGTGATTTCATTTTCCCAGGAGCATACCTTAGCATAAAAGTTGGAGAAAATGTTTTAGAAAAATCATTTCCACTTTTTTCCATTGGTAGTGAACTTTTAAAACTTACAACACTACTTAATTCACTTACGGTACCATCTGTTTTTAAATCTGTTGTATTTTTGGCTTCATAATTTGTATTTTTAACCATTCCTTCTATAGTATTAAGAAAACCTTTTTCCGTTATATATGAACCAGGGCTCCATAAAACATCATTATTTAAAAAAGTTGTGTATTTATTTCCTTCATAATTTCTGTGAAACGCATTTGATTTAAAGTCTAAAAAACCCAACTTTTCAGAAAAGAAATTTTTTCCAAAAGTTATATTTGGAAAAATATATTCGTATCTGTCTGAACTTTTTCGTAAATCTTCAAATGCTTGCACTTTAATATCAAGAAACGCATTATCTTTTTTAAAATTATAATTTATCTCATTTACTAGATTAGTGTTTGCAGATTTTGCTAAACTTGTATTGATATCATGTGCTCTAAAATAAGTATCATTAGATGTTTTTTGTGTTTTAAATGTAAATAGACTTTCATAAGGTTTATTTTTTCCTAAATCAAATTCCATTAACGTAAAAATATGACTTCTTGAACCGTTTGTTTTTTTAGAAGAGGTATTTTTATAACCTTCTGTGTAACTAGAATCCAAAGTAAGAAATCCATTTTTAAAAGCTTGCCTATATTCGTTTAATAATAAAATATTTTCATTAGCATAAAATTTAGGTGTAAAAGTTAAGTCTCTATTTTCTGCAATTGCCCAAAAGTAAGGTAAGCCAAATCCTGCGCCTGTGATAGTTGAGTCTGTAAAGAAAGGAGCCAAAAAACCAGATTGTCTTTTTACCGTAGGATCTGGATGATAAAATTTTGGAAAATAAAATATTGGTACACCATAAACTTTTAACAAAGCAGAATCGTAGTAAATAGTTTTCTTTATCTTGTCATGCTTTATTTCTCTTGCTTGAAGCGACCAGGGTGGACATTTGTCACCTCTTCTTTTACAAATTGTAAAAACGCCTTTTGTAAAAGTAGTTTGATTTTTTAAAATAGACGCACTATTAGAAACAAAACGAGGATCGCTTTTTTTATTAACACCAAAATTTTCCTGATCCATTATTACACTTACATCAGACGCAATCATTTCTTTACTTTTTGTATCAACATATATTTCTTTAAAATTGTATTTATTTTTATTTATATCTATAACTTTAATTTTTCCGATAGATGAAAATAAATTTTTTTCCATATCATATTGAAACATATCAGTAACAACAGTATTTCCATCAGTGTCAGTAAAAGTAGTTTTTTGATCAGAACTAACTAATCTCTTTCCTATATGATAAATTATTTGATTTGATTTTATATTATAGCCGTTTTCTAAAAGTAGATTTGAATTCTTATAACTGATGATTACTTCATTTTTTTTATCATATGTGGACTTTTCTGAATTTATAATATTTCCATTTATGTCAGTAACTTTAACAGAACCCTCCGCAGATAAAAATTCTTCTTCTTTTTTGTAAATTGCTTTATTGGCTTTTATTACTCTTCCTTCTTTATCAATAACCTCGACAGAGCCTAACCCTGTAACTATATTATTTTTTTTATCAATTTTTATTTCATTAGCAGAAATATCAAATTCTTCAGCATAGATAGTTGAACAGAATAACATCAAGCTTAAAAATAATAAAATTTTTATTAAAAATTTATTTTTGATTTGCATGAATTAATCCTACTGTAGAAAAAGTAAAAATAGTTATAATCGGAACCCAAACCGAAATTTCGACAGGTAATTTTTCTGTTTTTCCTAATGCTGCCGAAAAATCATTAAGATAAAAAATTAAAGCACTTGCTATTATTGCTACAAAAACATAGGTCCAATTGCTCTCCTTAAATTGCATCCCCAAGGTAAATACACCGCTTAATAAAAGCATACTTAATAGAAAAAAAGGAAAAGCTAAAGCACGATGAAACATAGTTCTCATGCCTTTTGTTGAGTAGCCTCTATTCTCCAAAAGTTTGATTTCATTATTTAAATTCCAAAAGGAAATTGTATCAAGGTTAGAATATAGACTTTTAATAATCTGCAAGTCATACAAACTGTGATAAATAAAGATCTCAACATTATCAGACAAAACTTTACCGTTTTTATCTATTATCGTAGGGTTTTTAATCTTCCATTTTTTGTCACTTATATCTGCCGAATTAGATTCAATTCTTTTAATAAAATTACTATTAAAATCAAATTCATAAATTGTAAGATTAATTAAATTATTACCTTCTAAGTTTGATGATCTAATTATGTAGTTTTTATCAAAATTTTTTTCCTTAATCCAAATTCCATTTATATTAACAGTGGCCAAATATTCATGTTTTTGAGTTTCGTAATTTCCTCTTATAGTTTCATATTTTTTTATAAGAGTAGAAGTAACGGGATTTATTAATAAAATAAAAAAAACCCCCAAAATAAATGATAAAATACTTGGAACTATGATTATAGAAAAATTTGATATACCGGAAACTCTTAGTGCAATAATTTCATCATTTTTTTTTATTTTGATAAAAAACCAAATACCAGATAATAAAACTATAAATGGAAACATGTTGTATGTCATGCTTGGTACAAATAGTAACGATAACATTATTGGGGTGTAAGCAGTAACATCTAAGTCTTTAAAAAAATTTATTTCTTCAAAAAGGTTTAAAATAAATCCTAAGCAAAAAAATGCTAAAGTCATATTTAAAATAACTTTAAAAAATTCTTCAGCTAAATATTTATTTATGATGAAAGATTTGATCATTTTAGTTTAAATTCTCATATTTAAATAATCTAATTAAAAAGAGATAAATTAATGGAAGTAGAATTATTGGTATACCGTAATATATAGCTGTGTTATTTATTGAATTGCCAGAATATCTTACAGCAATTTCTGAAATTATTAGAATCGTAAATCCAATGCCAAAATATAAATACTTATTATTAAAATTTATTTTTTTATCACGTCTACCAGAAAGAAGGAAACATGAAACGAGTCCAATTAATGGAATAAAAATTGGCATTCCAAATCTTTTATTAATTTCTATTCTATTTTGTTTAATGTGTATGTTTTCTGCTTCAATATTTTTTTTATCAACAAGACAGTTAAGAGTATATAAATTATTTTTATTTATACATTCTAATAATCTTTTAGTTGAAGTTTCTTGAATTTTTGGTTCAGAAGTAGTTTTGGTTGATAAACCAGAAAGATCTAAGGCAGTTTTTTTAAATTTAATCATTGTTATGTCATTGTTAGCCTCAGCCTTTTGTATATTCCCATTCAATAAAACTAAACTTGTATTTTCATTATTTATATATCCAGATTTTGCAAAAATTGTAGAAGAGCCCTTAGATAAATTAGTTATAATATTCCCTTCATCTCTAATAAAAATATTTTTAAAAGTTCCATTGGTATCTTTTTTTTCAACAAAAATAGTTAAACCTTCAACAGTATCATTAAATTGTTTTTCTTTTAATAAAGATCCAACAAATTGTAGCTGTGAATTTTTTAATAAAGTTCTAGAAAAGTTTAAAATTTTAGGGTTCATTGCGGTGGTTAATATTAATTGTATCAACATCATAATAATCGAAATACGAAACATGAGATTTACTATATGAATCTTGTTTAAACCTGAAGTCCATAAAATTATCAATTCATTGTCATTTTCAAATTTTATAATTGTCAAAATTGAAGCAATTAAAAATGAGAATGGAAACAATTTTGTTATTATTTTTGATAATGTTAATAAGGAGTAAAAAAAATATATTATAAAAGCATGACCATCATCGGTAACCAGATCCAAGAAATTTACCGCCTGAATGGTCCAAATTACCGCAGTTAATGCAAAAAGTACCACTACAAAGTATCGCAGAAATTCATGGAAAAAATATTTGTAAATTGTGTTTTTCATTTCAAATAATTGTTATATATAGTTAATAAAACAACTTTGAATAGAATTCAATTTATACGTTAAAGAAAGGAAATAATGCTAAGTTTTACAGGGAGTTTAAGTCTTACAAGTGATGCTTTTGTCGTTTTTATTACAGATAAATATGAATATGAAGGCAAAAACAGTTTGTTACCCAAAGATACGATTTTAAAGATTAATTCTTTTATAAAATCTTTAAAAGATAAAAAAAACACGGAAACAATTAATTCGATAGATATAACGGAAAAAAAGAAGTGTTTTGTAGTAAAAATTGTTAACGATCGTGATAAATCTTATTTTGAAGAAGTTGGAGGAAAATTATTTACAAATATAAGTAATTTTAAAAATATTAATACTATTGATATGTTTGCTGACACTTTAGTTAAAAAATCAAATACATCCACTCAATCTTTTGCAGAATTTATTTTTGGATTTAACTTAAAAAGTTATACTTTCAATAAATACAAAACTTTAAATAAAAATAAATTAAATAAAAAAATTATTGTAAAAATAATTACTTTAAATAAAAATAAAATAGAAAAAGATTATAAATATTTTAATGCTATAAAAGAAGGTGTTTTTTTAGCTAGAGATTTAGTTTCCGAACCACCAAATGTTTTAAATCCAAAAACATATGCTCAGGAAATAAAAAAACTTACAAAATATGGACTTAAGATAAAATCCTATGGAGAAGCAGAATTAAAAAAATTAGGTCTTAATGCACTGTTAGGTGTAGGGCAAGGAAGTTCTAATGAAAGTTATTTAGTAGTTATTGAGTGGAATGGAAAAAAAAATTCAAATGAAAAACCTTTAGCTTTTGTTGGTAAAGGAGTATGTTTTGATACTGGGGGAATTTCTTTAAAACCTGCAAAATTTATGGAAGAAATGAAATATGATATGGCAGGTTCAGCTGTTGTCGTTGGGTTATTAAAATCTTTAGCGTTAAGAAAAGCAAAAATAAATGCTGTTGGTGTTGTTGGGCTAGTAGAAAATATGCCAGGTAGTAATGCACAAAGACCAGGTGATATTGTTAAATCTTATTCAGGCAAAACTATAGAAGTTCTTAATACTGACGCAGAAGGAAGACTTGTTCTAGCTGATGCACTAACTTTTACAGAAAAAAAATATAAACCACAATTTATTATTGACTTAGCAACATTAACAGGAGCAATAATTGTTAGTCTAGGAGAAGAATATGCTGGGTTATTTTCAAATAATAATAAATTAGCTGAAAATATTTTTGAATCAGGTAAAGTAGTAAACGAAAAGGTTTGGAAACTACCACTTCACAAAAATTATGATAAATTAATTAACTCTGATATTGCTGACGTTCAAAATATTAATTATGTGGGAGGAGCAGGATCTATTACAGCAGCACAATTTTTACAGAGATTTATTTTGAACAAAACTCCATGGGCTCACCTAGATATTGCGGGAATGGCTTTCTCTAAAAAAGCTGCTAATTTAAATCCTGGAGGCGCAACAGGTTTTGGTGTTAGATTGTTAAATAATTTAATAAAAGAATATTATGAATAAAAAAGAAATAGAAAAAACTTTATCAATAATTAAACCTGACGCTGTAGAAAGAAACTTAGAAAATGAGATAAAAGATTTTTTTGTTAAAAATAACTTTAAAATACTAAAAAGCAAAAAAATTAAATTATCAAAGGAAGAAGCTTCAGAGTTTTATAAGGTTCACCAAACAAAGCCATTTTATAACGACTTATGTGATTATTTGTCATCTGGTCCCATTGTTGTTTTGATTTTAGAAGGAGAAAACGCTGTTTTAAAAAATAGAAAACTAATGGGATCAACTGATCCGAATAAAGCTGACGAAGGAACTTTAAGAAAATTATATGGAATTTCAATAGATAAAAACTCAGTTCATGGATCTGACAGTGTTGAAAACGGTATTAAGGAAATAAATTTCTTTTTTAAATAAATGTTATCTAAAAATACTAATTATTGATTTAGGATACAAATCATGTTCTTTATTTAGTATTTTTAGCTTAAGCGATTCTACAGTTTCCCTTTGATTGATTGCAACTTTTCTTTGTAATATTACTTTACCAGAATCTAATTTTTTATTTACAAAATGAACTGTACATCCTGAGTATTTTTCGTTATTTTTTATTACACGCTCATGTGTATTAAGGCCTTTGTATTTAGGAAGAAGAGAAGGGTGAATATTTACAATTCCATATTTAAAATTTGTAATAAAATTTTTTGACAAAACACACATAAAACCAGCAAGACATAAAAATTTTATCTTATTTTTTTTTAGCTCTAACAAAGATTCTCTTTCAAATTTTTTTTTACTAGTAGATGAAAAAAATTTATTGGAGATTCCATATTTATTAGCTATTGATAACCCTTTAGCTCTTTGATTGTTTGAAATCACCAATGATATTTTAATAGGAAAATTGTAGTATCTAGAATAATTAATTAAAGAAGCCAAGTTGGATCCGTTACCTGAAATAAAAACGCATGTTTTTATTTTTTTTACCATTTAATTGTCCCAGATATTTTAACTCTCTTTTTTTCTTTTGATATATATCCAATTTCGTAAGGTTTGTATTCATGGGAAAATATACTTTTTATTTTTTCAACATTCTTTTTGTTTGCAACCAAACAGAATCCAACACCACAATTAAAGGTTTTCAACATTTCTATATCTTCAATTTTATTTTTTTTAAGCCACTTAAAAATCGGCTTGGGTTTAACCTTATTAAGATTAACGTTTAAACAAAATTTTTCTGGCACTACTCTTATGAGGTTATCTATTAATCCCCCTCCTGTTATATTAGCGCATCCGTTAATTAATTTTTTATCATTTAATTTATTAACTTCATTTACATAAATTTTAGTAGGTTTTAATAATTGATTTTTAATATTTTTTGGTAAATATTTATTAATTTTATTTTTTAAAACATGTCTCACTAAAGAAAAACCATTCGAATGAAGCCCTGATGAAGGCACTGCTAAAATGACATCATTCAACTTTATTTTTTTTTTAGTAAGTAAATTTTTTTTAGAAACAACACCAATAGCAAAACCGGCTAAATCAAATTTATTTTTTTCATAAGTTCCCGGCATTTCAGCTGTTTCTCCACCCACCAAAGCACAGTTAGATAATTTACAACCATTAACTATCCCGTCTAAAATTTTTTTAACTCTATCTAAATTAAGTTTGTTCACAGCTATATAATCTAAAAAAAATATTGGTTTTGCTCCCTGAACAATTAAATCGTTAACACACATTGCAACCAAATCGATACCTATTGTATTGTATTTTTTAATTTTATTCGCAATTTCAATTTTAGTGCCAACTCCATCAGTTGACGAAACAATGATTGGATCTTTAATTTTTAATTTAGAAAGGTCAAATATTGAACCAAAACTACCTATATTTTTAAAGGATTTCATTTCAGTGTTTTTTTTGTAAGTTTTTTTTGATATTTTAGATATATATTTTACTAACTTATCAGCAGTTGCCATATTAACACCGCTTTTTTTATAAGTATTATAGTTTTTTTTCATGAAAATTTTTTATGTATAAATATTTAAAAGATAATTGCAAAGAATATATTTTTATAATTTTAACAGCAACTACATTCTATGGAATAATGTTTAGTGATAGTTTAGGTGACGATGTTTTTGTAGTAGATAATGTGAAAGTTGAAGGAAAAATGGACGTAAATTTTTCTAGAAAAAAATATATAGATAAGGCTTTTAAAGAATCATTTAATATACTTAAATCTAAAATTTTATTAAATAAAGAT
>Ga0114997_10003062_pt1 | contig 13229 bp, 13 predicted proteins | sample ArcticOcean_MG_C_2_FD_87045 | JGI IMG/M metagenome (GOLD analysis project Ga0114997, IMG submission 87045) | Marine microbial communities from western Arctic Ocean - ArcticOcean_MG_CB4_136 | ecosystem: Environmental > Aquatic > Marine > Oceanic | place: Arctic Ocean: Canada Basin | collected... | reverse complement strand
TTCAATATGACAAATAAATATATGTATTTTATAGCTAACTGGAAAATGTTTGGTGATATAAAATCCCTTAAATCACTTAATAAAGTTATTAAATTTTCAAAATCAAATAAAATAAAGAAAGGTAGATTAATTTATTGCCCTCCATACACTTTAATTAGCTCCTTTTTAAAAAAATTCAAAAACTGTCAAATTGATATTGGAGGTCAAAATTGTCACGAAAGTGAAAGTTATGGTCCCTACACAGGCTTTGTTAATTCTCATATGTTAAAAAATATTGGTGCAAATTATGTAATTATTGGACATTCAGAGAATAGAAAAAAAGGTGAAAATAATAAATTGATTAATTTAAAGATTAAGAGTGCACTTAAGGCAAAATTAAAAGTTATTTTTTGTATTGGTGAAACTTTAACTGAAAAAAGAAAAAAAAAGACACAATTAATTTTATCAAAACAAATTAAAGTTGCTTTGGAAAAGATAAAAGATAAATCAAATATTTTTATAGCATATGAACCTGTTTGGGCTATAGGCACTGGTATTATACCAAAATCAAAAGACCTTTTAAAAACAATTAATTTTATTAAAAGTAAATTTAAAGGAAAATCACCTAAAGTTCTATATGGTGGCTCTGTTAATCCACAAAATATTAAAAACTTCAAGGAAATTAATAACATTGATGGTTTTTTGATTGGCGGAGCGTCACAAAATTCAAAAAAATTTATTGATATAGTTAAAAAAACATATAATTAAAACTCATGGAAAATATTTTATTAGTACTTAATGTGATAATTTCAATTGTGCTTGTCTTATTGATTTTACTCCAAAAATCTGAGGGTGGCGCTCTCGGTATTGGAGTGTCCCAGGATAATTTTATGTTTTCTAGGTCTGCTGGAGATTTTATGACTAAAGCTACAGCAGTTGTAGCCACATTATTTATTATATGCAGTTTGAGTTTAACAATAATCTCTAGAGAAGATTTAGAAACCAATGTATCAGTAATTGATAAAATTGAAGAAAAAAGTGATGATACACCTAAAATTCCCGAAAATAATAATTAACACTTTCTATTTACAGAATAAATCACTATAAAATACTTCCATGGCGCGATATATATTTGTCACCGGCGGTGTGGTTTCATCATTAGGAAAAGGTCTTTCTTCAGCATCTCTAGCTTACTTATTACAATCAAGAGGATTTATGGTTAGAATAAGAAAACTTGATCCATACCTTAATGTAGACCCAGGTACAATGAGCCCATTCCAACACGGAGAAGTTTTTGTAACTGATGATGGTGCAGAAACAGATTTGGATTTAGGTCATTATGAAAGATTTTCTGGAACGTCAGCAAAAAAATCAGATAATATTACTACCGGGAAAATTTATAGTGATGTTTTAAAAAAAGAACGTGAAGGTGGCTATTTAGGTAAAACAGTACAGGTCATCCCACATATAACAGATCGAATTAAAGAATTTATAAGAAACGATACCTCGAAAGAAGACTTCGTAATTTGTGAAATAGGGGGAATAGTAGGTGATATAGAGAGTCTTCCATTCGTAGAGGCAATAAGACAATTTTCAAATGATGTAGGAAAAAAAAATACTTTATTTATTCATCTAACATTAGTCCCATACCTTAAAGCATCAGATGAAATAAAAACTAAACCAACTCAACACTCCGTTAAAGAACTTAGAAGCATAGGTATTCAACCTGATATTATCATTTGTAGATCTGAAAGACCTATTCCATTAGAGCATAGAAAAAAAATATCTTTGTTTTGTAATGTGGACATCAAAAATGTAATTCAAACAGTTGATGTTAAAACAATCTATGAAGCACCTATCAGCTTCAATAGAGAAAATTTAGATGTTCAAGTTCTTGAATATTTTAAAATCAAAACAAGAAAAAAAGTTAATTTAGATCCTTGGAAAAAAATTACAAAAATTGTTTTACACACCAAAAAATCAATCAACATTGCAATCATAGGTAAATATGTTGATTTAAAAGATGCTTATAAATCTTTAGACGAAGCATTAACACACGGTGGAATTAGTAATAATTTAAAAATAAATTTAGTTAGAATTAACTCAGAAAAATTAAAGATTTCTGAAATTGAAGAAAAGTTAAAAAATATATCTGGAATTTTAATACCAGGTGGTTTTGGGAAACGAGGCACTGAAGGAAAAATAGAATCTATCAAATATGCAAGAAAAAATAAGATTCCTTTTTTAGGAATATGTTTTGGTATGCAAATGGCAATTATTGAGTTTGCTAGAAATAAACTTAAAATTAAAAAAGCAACATCAAGTGAATTTGGTAATGAGGGAATACCTATTATAGGCTTAATTAATGAGTGGAATAAAGATGGAAAAATAATTAAAGGAACTGATAAGAATTTAGGTGGTACAATGAGACTTGGACTTTATGAAGCTAAATTAAAGGATAATTCTTTGATTAAAAATATTTATAAATCAAAATATATCAAAGAGAGGCATAGACACAGATATGAAGTTAATATTGCTTATAAAGATCAATTTGAAAAAAATGGCATGATATTCTCAGGATTGTCTCCTGATGATAAATTACCTGAAATAATTGAATTAAAAAATCATCCCTGGTTTGTTGCTGTTCAATTTCACCCTGAATTTAAATCTAGACCTTTGACTCCACATCCATTATTCTCATCATTTATTAAGGCAGCAAAAAATCATATATGAAAAATATAAAAGTCAATTGTGGTAATATAGAAATTTCAAATAATAATAAAATTTGTATTATAGCAGGACCATGTCAGTTGGAAACAGAACAACATGCTATGGATATGGCTGGCAAAATTAAAGAAATTACCTCTAAACTTAACATTCGGTTTATCTATAAAACATCTTTTGACAAAGCGAACCGCACAAGTCTTAAAGGTAAACGAGGTGCTGGATTAGACCATTCATTACCAATTTTTGATAAAATTAAAAAAGAATTAAAAGTCCCGATTTTAACTGACGTTCATAATGCTGAACAATGTTCTATTATTGCTGAGTATGCAGATATATTACAAATACCAGCTTTTTTATGTAGACAAACAGATCTATTAATAGCCGCTGCTAAAACTAATAAAATTATTAATGTTAAAAAGGGTCAATTTCTAGCACCATGGGACATGGTTAATGTAACAAAAAAAATTTCAGACTCTGGAAATAATAATATTTTAGTTACCGAAAGAGGAGCAAGTTTTGGTTATAATACTTTAGTTTCAGATATGAGATCATTACCTATAATGGCAAAAAATGGTTACCCAGTAATCTTTGATGCTACACATTCAGTTCAACAACCAGGTGGCCTTGGTAAAACAAGTGGAGGTCAAAGAGAATTTGTTGAATACCTTGCAAGAGCTGCCGTTGCTGTTGGTGTCGCTGGTGTTTTTATTGAAACACATCAAGATCCTGACAATGCTCCCTCGGATGGTCCAAATATGGTACCATTAGATAAATTAGAAAATTTGTTAACTCAGCTTTTTGAAATTGATAATTTAATTAAAAAATAAATGAGTAAAATTACAAAGATAAGGGCACGTCAAGTTTTTGACAGTAGAGGAAATCCAACAGTTGAAGCTGAAGTTTATTCTAAAAATTTAAGTATGTCTGCAATATGCCCGTCAGGTGCATCCACAGGAACACACGAAGCCTACGAAAAAAGAGATAAAAATAATAAAAGATATTTAGGAAAAAGTGTTTTAAGTGCAGTTAATTTAATAAACAAAAAAATTTCAAAGAAACTAAGAGGTCAAAATATTCATAATCAAGAAAAAATTGATAGATTGCTAATAAAACTTGATGGAACAAAACAAAAAACCTTACTAGGTGCAAATGCTATCCTAGCTGTATCATTAGCTGTAAAAAAACTTTCTGCCAAAATTAAGAATATACCTTTATATAAAGCTTTTCTAGTTAAGAAAAATTTTCAACTACCTTATCCAATGATGAATATTATTAATGGAGGAGCTCATGCTAATAATGGTTTAAGAATCCAAGAGTTTATGATTAGACCAGACAAAGCAAAAAATTTTTCAGAAGCTATGAGAATCTGTTTTTTAGTAATAAACAATTTGAGAAATATAATTAAAAAAAAAAATTTATCAACATCAGTAGGAGACGAAGGTGGATTCGCACCAATGATTAATACTAATGAAAGTGCTTTAAATTTAGTGGTAACAGCAATAAAAAATTCTGGTTTTAAAAATGGTAAGGATGTATCAATATGTCTTGACGTTGCAGCGAATGAATTATTTAAAAAAAATAAATATTCTATTCATTCAAAGAGTCTAACATCAGTAGATAAATCAATTAAAGAATACATAAAAATTATCAATAAATATAAAATAAAATCTATCGAAGATCCTTTTGCTGAAAATGATTGGTCTTCCTGGAATAAATTAATGAGATCTATTGAAAATATTCAAATTGTTGGTGATGATTTATATGCAACAAATTTACAGCGATTAAAATGGGGTTATTTAAACAATTCTTCTAACTCGATTTTGATTAAACTTAATCAAATAGGAACAGTTACTGAAACTTTAGAAGTAATTAAATTTGCCCAATTAATTGGTTATAAAACTATAATATCACATCGCTCTGGAGATAGTGAAGATACATTTATTGCTGATTTTGCAGTTGGAACAAACTCTAATCAAATTAAAACAGGCTCTTTAGCTCGATCTGAACGAGTTTCTAAATATAATCAATTAATACGTATAGAAGAAGAGCTAGGAAAAAAAGCAAAAATGAATAAGATTTATTAATGTTTTCAAAAATAAAAAATAATTATTTTTTACTTATATCGACCTTCATTATCCTTTATTTCCTTTTTAATCTTTTAGATGGTGAAAGAGGGCTATTTTCTCATCTCAAAAAAAATAATTTATTACAAAGTTTGCAAAATAAAGAAACTGAATTATCAAATAAGATAATAGATTTAGATTTAAAAAACTCTTTGTTAACTGATAATCTAGACTTAGATTATGTAGAGATCCTTATTAGAAAAAAATTTATATTTGGAAAAAAAAATGAGACTCTTTATATAAAAAAAAATAATGACAATTAGACACCCTGAAAAAATTAATAAACCGATCAATCCAATAAAAAAGAAACCTGATTGGATCCGATCCAAATTGATTAATAGTAAAGAATTTTTCTTAACAAAAACAATTGTTAATAGTAACAATCTTGTTACTGTTTGTCAGGAAGCAAACTGTCCAAATATTACAGAATGTTGGAGTAAGCGTCATGCAACATTCATGATCATGGGAGACACATGTACAAGAGCCTGTTCATTCTGCGATGTCAAAACAGGGAAACCTGGTAAGTTAGATCCACTAGAACCTTTTAAAATTGCAGAAGCAGTATTTAAACTAAATCTTAAACATGTTGTAATAACATCTGTTGATAGAGATGATCTTGATGATGGTGGCTCACTTCATTTTTATGAAGTTATAAACGAAACAAAAAAAAAAAACCCAAATACATCTATTGAAGTTTTAACTCCAGATTTTCTTCGAAAAGAAGATGCTTATAAAATAGTGCTCAAAGCTAATCCTGATGTTTTTAACCATAACATTGAAACTGTTCCTAGACTTTATTTAAAAGTAAGACCAGGTTCTAGATACTTTTCATCTTTAGAGCTTCTAAAAAATGCAAAGCTTGTTAATAAAAATGTTTTTACAAAATCGGGTTTAATGATTGGATTAGGAGAAGCTAAAGAGGAGATTATTCAAGTAATGGATGACTTAAAAGCAGCAGATGTAGATTTTTTAACTATCGGACAATACTTGCAGCCATCTGTAAGACACCATCCTTTAGATCGCTACTATCATCCAGATGAATTTAAAGAGTTTGAAATTATTGCAAAATCCAAGGGTTTTTTATTAGTTTCTTCAACACCTTTAACTAGGTCTTCATACCATGCGGATGAGAATTTTTTACAACTACAAAAAAATAGATTAAAAAATTAATGCCCAGAGCCTCAGTTAAGAGATTAATTGAAAGTGAAAAAGAAAAACTAATAGACTTTGTTTTAGATATTGAAAAATATCCAGAATTTATCCCTTTTTGTTTAGATTCAAAAGTTTATGAAAAAAAAGAACAAGGAGATTTTATCTCAATTATTGCTGACCTAACAATAGGCAAGGGCCCTTTAAAAGATACTTACAAAAGTGATGTTAGATTTAATAAAAAAGAAGATACAATATTCGTTACAAATATTGATGGTCCTCTTAAATACTTAGAAAATAAATGGAAATTTATTGAACAAGGCAACTTAACAGAAGTAATTTTTGATGTAGATTTTGAAATTAATAATAAATTTTTGAATATTATAATGACAAAATCTTTTGAATTTGGAATAGATAAAATAGCTGATGCATTTCAAAAAAGAGCTGAAAATTTTAGATAATTTTATTAATTATTTTTAATGCATTATTAACAGTAGCTTTTTGAATTGATATTCTATTCTTACTTTTAAACAGATTTTCTTTAATTATTATTTTATTTCCTTTTTTAATACCAATAAAAACTAAGCCAACTGGCTTTAATTTAGTACCACCATCAGGTCCAGCAATACCCGTTATTGATACAGATATATTAGCTTTGCTAATTTTACTTAAGCTTTTGACCATTGATAGACAACATTCTTTACTTACAGCACCATGTTTAGCTATTATTTTTTTAGGTATTTTAAGAATGCTTATTTTTGCTTTATTTGAATAAGTAATAAAACCCAAATTAAATACTTTTGATGAACCACTAATAGAAGTTATTGAACTTGATAAAAGACCTCCCGTACAAGATTCAGCAAATGAAACTTTAAGTTTTTTTTTTATTAATTTTTTAACAAGTTTATTAGGTAAATTTTTCATTATAAAATGTAACTTTTAATAATCATAAAACACACAAGAGTTAGCACTACATAAAAACCGGCACAAATATCATCCATAATCACACCAAAGCTATTTTTAAAGTTTTTATCAAAAAAGCTTACCGGAAATGGTTTTATAATATCAAAATATCTAAAAAGAATAAAAAATATTGCATAGTAAACAATTGCTTCATTGGGCTCTTTAGTTGTCCCATGAGAGATTTCATAAAGATATATTGGTATGGATTGTCCTAAAAATTCATCAATGATGATTTCACCAGGATCTTTATTTTCACTATTTTTTATATGACTTGAAACAGCATAAAATGAATAAATAAATATTATTATTAAAATAATTAAAATTAAATTTGTTGAAAGATTTAAAACATGAAACAAATAGTAAAGAATAATTGTAGTTGCTAAAGATCCAAAAGTCCCAGGTATAAATTTAATTTTACCTAAACCAAGCATTGTCACAAATAATGAGTTAAAATTTTTAATCATTTTTAGTTACAGAAACAATTACTTCACTAGCTATAGCTTTTTCTTTACCAATTATTCCTAATTTTTCAGTTGTTTTACCTTTAATATTTATTTGTGATGGTAAAATTTTGCAAATTCTAGCAATACAATTTGTAATTTGTTTTTTGTATTTTTGTATTTTGGGTTTTTGAGTAATAATATTTATATCAAGATTGTTTATTAAATAACCTTTAGCTTTTATTTGTTCTATTATTTTTCTTAATAAAACTGTTGATCTAATATTTTGAAATTTTTTATTTTTATCTGAAAATTTTTCACCTATATCACCCATAGAACACGCACCGAGAATTGCATCAATTATTGCATGTAATACTGGATCACCGTCAGAATGACCCAATGTACCAATTGATGAACGTATTTTAATTCCACCAATGTATAAAGTTTTTTTAGGAACCAATCTATGAACATCAAACCCCAATCCATATTTAGTAGAATTCTTAATTTTAATATCTGAATTTATTGTAATTTTATTATTACTAACTTCACCTTTTATAATTTTTATCTTTTTACCGGCTTTAATAAATAAACTTGCATCATCAGTTACTTCAGAACTTTTATCATTTTGTAATTTAAATAATTTTTTATAGTTAAATGCTTGAGGTGTTTGAATTAAATATATATTCTCTCTTTTTAGATTAACAATTTTATTTGATAATTTTATTTTGACTGAGTCAGTTGTTTGAATAGCCGGAACAACACAATCATTATTTTTTAATCCTATAATTAATCTACTTATTAACTTAGAAGAAAAATTAGGTCTGGCAGCGTCATGGATCATGACATTCTTAATTTTATGATTTTTTAAGCTTTTTAATGCCCTATATGCCGACTCTGCTCTTGTTTTTCCACCTTCTATAATTTTAATACCTTTAATCTTTAATTTTTTAATAAACTTCTTATGATTTGTATTAATAACCAAAAGAATTTTACTAAATTTTTTTGAACTTTTAGCCTTTTCAATAGAATGCAGTAATAATGGTTTTTCCTTGTAAATATGGTATGGTTTGGGTGTAATTGAATTAAATCTTTTACTTTCGCCTGCTGCAAGTATTATAAAGCAATTATTCATTAATAAATTATATATTTATTTATTTATTACATAATGATCAATTTAATCAAAAAAAATATATTTTTAATTTTAATATTCATCACAGCTTTATCTATAGGTTTTATTACTTTTTTAACCTTTATAGGTAAAAGTTTTATCAGTTTGAATGATAATAATCTTGAATTATTGATATTTTTTAACGTAGTCCTCTTAATAATCTTTTTTTTAATTATCTTCTATGAAATAAAAAACTCCTTAAGTAAAAATATTAATACTAGTGATATTTCATCACATAGAAAATACATAGCTTTTTTTGCTTTTTTTACACTTATCCCATCATTATTAATTTCTATTTTCTCACTTTTCTTATTTTCGTTTGCTATTGAAAAATATTTTGACAAAAAAATTACTACTGTTGTTAATAATTCTAATGAGTTGGCAAAAAATTATTTGTATGAAGTTAGAAATAAAATTAATTCAGATATAATTTTAATTTCTTTTGATATAAATAAAAGCTTAAATTATCTTTCATCGAATCGCAATGTATTTAATAGTTTTTTAAATACACAAAAAATAATACGAGATGTTGATGAAATTCACATTTTAGACGAGGAGAGAAACTTATTATTTACAACGTTAAGAGATTTTTCTCAATATATAGAACCGGAAAAAAAAGCATTCGAATTAGTTAATACTGATGCACGTCCTTTAAAAATAATTAATGCTTTTGAAAATAAATCTGCTGCATTAATGAAATTATCTAACAATAAATATTTGTATACTGTCAAATTTTTAGATAAAAAAATTTCAAAATATTTAACTGAGTCAGAAGAAGCATTAAATTTTTATTATAGAGTTGAGAATAAAAAAACAGGTATAAAAATTTCATTTATATTAATCTATATAATCATTGTCACCCTTTTACTTTTTTTATCAATTACAATTGCAATAAGATTCTCATCAAGATTTTTTATTTCTATTGGAAATTTAATTTCAGCATCATCCAAAATTGGAAAAGGTGATTTAGACGTACGTGTCCCTGATATTAAAGCAGATAAAGACCTAGAATTATTAAATAAAAATTTTAATTTTATGATTAATCAATTGCAAACTCAACAAGAAAAATTACTTATTAACGAACGGCACGAAGCTTGGGAACATATAGCAAGAAAACTTGCCCATGAAATTAAAAATCCTCTTACACCAATTCAATTAACTATAGATCATCTAAAAAATAAATATTCTAAGATAATTAAAGGAATAGATAATGATAATTTTAACGAATATTTAAAAATTATCGCAAAACAAGTACAAGAAATTGAAAACCTGGTTAATGAATTTTCCGATTTTGCTAGAATGCCCAAACCAAGTATCAAAAAAAACAATTTAATTGAAATTTTAAAACATAATATAAGTTTATTAAAAGAATTAGATAAAAATATAAATATTAATTTAAAATTTGATAAAGCTGAAATATTTTTGATTATTGATTTTGAGCAAATAGGACGTGCTTTTTTTAACTTAATCAAAAATTCAATAGATAGTATCCATAAAAAATTTGAAAAAATCAGCAATTTTAACCCTAAAATTGATATAGTAATAACTTTAAATAATGATTATATAAAAGTTATTATTGAAGATAATGGAATTGGCATCACTGAGAATAATTTAAAAAATATTATCAAACCGTATTTTACAACTAAAGTAAAAGGCACAGGTCTTGGATTGTCTATAGTTACTAAAATAATTTATGATCACAATGGAACAATTAAATTTTTATCAAAATATAATGGAGCTTTAGTAGAAATTACTTTACCAAATAATGTCATTTGAAATATTAATAATTGATGATAATGCTGATATAAGATCAATCTTAAAGGATCTTATAACTGAAGCTGGTTATAGAACAAGAGTTGCAGTTAATTTTAAGCAAGCATTATCTGAGATTGATAAAAAATTACCTGATATTGCCATTATTGATGTTAAATTAGACAAAGGTGATAATGATGGTATTGAACTTTTATCATATATAAAAAGTAAAAATAAAAATATACCAGTTATAATAATTTCAGGACACGGCACTATAGAAATGGCTGTTAAGTCATTAAAATTAGGAGCATTTGAATTTATAGAAAAACCATTTGATAGGGATAGATTGATGAACTTTATTAAAAGGGCTATTGAAAATTTTACACTTAAAAATGAAAATCAAAATTTACAATCTCAACTATTTCACTTTAATGAATTTATAGGTGCTAGTCCTAATGCAATTAAGATTATGGATCAAATTAAAAAAATATCAAACTCTGAAAGTAGAGTGTTAATTAATGGTGACATAGGCTCAGGTAAGGAACTTGTAGCTCGAAAAATTCATAGTAATTCATCAAGAGATGATAAACCATTTATTGTTCTTAATGGTGCTTTGTTAGATTCACAAACATATGAAAAAGAATTATTTGGTGAAGAAAAAAGTAATGGTTCTATTTCTTATGGTGTTTTAGAGAGAGCATCTGATGGAATTTTATTAATTGATGAAGTAACAGAAATACCAGTTCAAACCCAATCTAAAATATTAAGAGTTCTTACAGATCAAAAATTTAAAAGAATTAATGGAAATCATGATATAAAAGTGGATGTAAGAATTTTTTGTACATCAAGCAAAGACTTAAAAAATGAAATTAAATTAGGAAATTTTAGGGAAGATCTTTTTCATCGGTTAGGTGTTTTTCAAATTTTTATTGAACCATTGAAAAACCGAGTTGATGATATTCCTCTATTGGTAAAATATTTTATTCACAAAATATTTAAAACTTACAATATTAAAGAGTTTGATTTAAATGATAATATGGATTATTTACTTAACTATAATTGGCCAGGCAATGTCAGAGAGCTTCGAAATTTAATTGAAAGAATAGCAATACTTTCTCCAACCAATGATAAAACCTTAAGTATAATTAAAGAATCTTTAAAACCTAATGAGCAAAATATTTTTTCTATTAATGATACACTTTCAATACCACTCAAAGAAGCAAGAGAAAATTTTGAAAAAGAATATTTAACAACTCAATTAAAAAAATTTTCTGGAAATATTTCAAAAACTTCAAAATTTGTTGGTATGGAAAGATCCGCTTTACATAGAAAATTGAAATTATTAGGAGTCAAGGATTTAAATTAATGAATATTATAATTTGTGGAGCTGGCAGAGTAGGCTATACAATAGCCAAAGTTTTGTCTGAGCAAAATCATTCAATTACTGTAATAGATCAATCAAGTGAAGATATACAAAAAATTAATGATTCACTTGATGTTAAGTCAATAGTTGGAAAAGCAACATACCCTTCAGTTCTTGAAAAAGCCAAAGCTAAAGATGCAGATATGATTATAGCTGTTACAAAAAATGATGAAATTAATATGCTTATTTGTCAAATTGCATATTCTGTTTTTAATATTTCAAAAAAGATAGCTAGAATAAGATCTCAAAATTATCTTGATCCAAAATTTGCAAAAATTTATGATAATGAAAATCTACCCATTGATGTAATAATTTCTCCAGAAATTGAAATTGCAAAATCTTTACTAAGAAAATTAGAAGCACCAGGAGCATTAGATAATGTTACGTTCGCCCAAGATAAAATAAGAATGTTAGAAATTTTTATAAATGAAAGTTGTCCCTTAATAAATATTGCATTAAATGAGATAACAAAAAAATTTCCTGAACTAGAAGCAAATATTTTAGGAGTTATAAGAAATGAAAAATTTATTATTCTTAAAAAAAATGATATAATCAAAAAAAAAGATAAAGCTTATGTAATAATTAATTCTAAACAAATGGCTCTAACCTTAGCAGCATTTGGACACGAGGAGAAAGTAGCATCAAAAATACTTATAATTGGAGGTGGAAACATAGGTTTTAATTTAGCAAAAAATATTGAACAATCTTTTGATTCCACAAGAATCAAGATTATAGAAAAAAACAAAGAAAGAGCAGAGTTTATTGCTAATGAACTCAATAACTCCATAATTATTAACGGAGATGCTTTAGATGAAGATATTTTATCAGAAGCTAATTTAGATGAAATTGAAACAGTACTTGCTTTAACAAATGATGATGAAAATAATTTGATGGTAAGTGTCTTAGTTGAAAAATTTTCAAAAGATAAAAGAACTATGGCTCTAATAAATAAACCTAATTATGCTTTGCTACAATCATCTTTGAAAATAGATGATTTAATAGATCCAAGGATGAATACCGTATCGAGCATTTTAAAACATGTACACAAGGGTACCATCCAAACAGCATACACTTTACTTAATGGTGAATATGAGGTTATAGAAGCTGAAATTATTGAAACTTCTGAATTAATTAATAAAGAATTAAAAACAGCAAATTTACCAGAAGAAATAAGAATAGGTGCCATTTTAAGAAAAGAAGAGATAATTATACCAAGATCTAATTTTGTTTTTAAAAAAGATGATGTAGTGGTTTTTTTAGTTAAAAGAGATCAAATTTCTTTAGTAGAAAACTTGTTTAGAATTAGTTCTTTTTAAATTTTTAATGACAAGATTTAGTTTTTTTTTTATAGGGATATTTTCTACTTTAATATCCTTTATGTCTTTTTTAAATATAATTTACTCATATTATTTTAATTTCAATTCCATATTATTTAAGTATTTACAATATTTCATTTTTAGATTGTTATTTTGAATCAATTTCAGGTTTCACCTCCACAGGATTTT
>Ga0114997_10003060_pt1 | contig 13238 bp, 10 predicted proteins | sample ArcticOcean_MG_C_2_FD_87045 | JGI IMG/M metagenome (GOLD analysis project Ga0114997, IMG submission 87045) | Marine microbial communities from western Arctic Ocean - ArcticOcean_MG_CB4_136 | ecosystem: Environmental > Aquatic > Marine > Oceanic | place: Arctic Ocean: Canada Basin | collected... | reverse complement strand
TTACTTATAATATATGTTAAATTTATGCATTTATCATCTTTAGTTAAACCAAAAAATTGGATAAAATTATTAAATGACCCCAAAAAAGGTTTTGAAGTAATTTATAAAATAATTTCAGACTATCCAAGAATTCAAAATTTCACTAAAATTAAAAGTAAAATTATTAGAAATATCATTTTTAGCTTCTATAAATATTTGGTACAAAAAAATAATAATTTAAAATCATATTTTATAGAAAACTCAAAAGGTAATAATAATATATATTTTAATAAAGATGATTTTGAAAAAAATATTCATAAAATTTTTAACTCTCTGGCAGATAATGGAATAGTTGTGATCGAGAATATTCTTGATAAAAGTGAAAAAAATAAAATTAATAAATATTTTGATGAGCTGCACATAAACAAAATATCAACAAAATGGATTAATGATGAGATAATTGATGCGTCGGGAATTAAATATAAAGATAGTAAACGTGTGCAAATAAAATGCTTACATAAAGAATTAAAATTTATGCCTCAATTAGACAATATTATTAAGATAATTACAAAAAATATTTTTGGTAAAAATGTAGACACTTTTGCTGAATTTTACTTGCACGACTCATTAGTGGATGCTGAAAAGCCTGGAGAGTATGAGGACACTTTTTTCCATACAGATAGATATATGCCCTGTCTAAAAATATTTTATTCACCAAATTCAATTACAGAGAAATATGGGCCTTTTGGTTTTATTAAAGGTACGCATAAATTAAATAACAGATTAATGAAAGATTTTTTTATGAATACAGATTCCTTTATGATTAAGAGTAACAAACAAAGTAAAATTTTTTCATATCATGAAGAAATAAAGGCTACATGCAACGAAAATTCTTTAGTTATAGCTTTTACCAATGGTCTTCATAAAAGAAATATTTTCTTAAAAAAAAATATTTTTAGGAAAACAGTTTTTTTTCAGTTTACAAAAAATTTTAATAAGTTGTCACTTCTAAACTTTAAGCGATATAATAGCTAATCAGTTAGTCTTCTAAAATTTTTTATTACTTTATATATAATAATTAAAGCCAAGATTATTTTTGATTGTCCATTATCATTCCTAATTTTAATTTCCTCCTTAAAATGATCAATAAACTTAACTCTACTTGAGAAACCACCTCTATTGAAAATCCCAAATACTTCATTTTTTTTTGTTGCCATGCCCTTTAATTTTCTTTTAACAATCATCCTATAAAAAAAATCATAGTCTGATGAATATTTATATTTTAAGTTATAAAAGCCAACTTTTTTTGCTGATTTTAATTTTATAAAAAATCCAGTAGAGTGACTACTATAAAAACCCCAAGTAAAAAATATTTTCCACGGCTTATAACCATGTAACGTTCCCCAATGTTTTTTTACAGTACCAAAAAAAAAGTCTATGTCTGGAAATTTTATTATATATCTTGAAAGTATTTTTAAAGCATTAGGTAATAAAATGTCATCAGAATTTACAAAGCCTATATAATCACCTTCACAATGAGTCATTCCCTTATTAAAAGCATCATAAATTCCCTTATCTTTTTCACTTATCCAAAAATCTATCTTATCATTATTTTGCTTAATAATATTTAGAGTATTATCAGTAGATCCTCCATCAATTACAATTAATTCAAAATTTTTATATTTTTGATTAAATATACTGTTGAGAGTTTTTTGAATATGTAATGAATTATTATAAACTATAGTAATAATTGATATTAATGGAAATTTTTTATCTATTTTTTTATTATTAAATTTTTTTCCACCACTTTGAGAATTAAATTTTTTTATTATTAAATTTTTATTAAATTTTTTTTTTTTAAATAAATGAATATCTCTCACTTTTTTTATAAACTTAAATCTTAATTAAAAAAATTTTGTAATTCTTTTTTTGTAAGAAAATCATGATTATTGCCTGAATTATATTTAAATCCTTTTTTTACAGGTTTGGCTTTAAATTTTTCTTTATAATATTTTTTGGTAGTTAAAATCTTATTCTCTGAAAAAGTATTAGGCAGTATTACAAAATATTTTTTTAGTTCTATTGTATTAAAACTATCACTTTCAGTTATCATTTCTTCATGAACTTTTTCACCTGGTCTAATTCCAATTTCTTTTAACTTAAAATTGGGATTATATGCATTGATTAAATCAAGCACTTTATAAGATTTAAGCTTCGGAACTAAAATATCTCCACCAGGGGAATTTTGAAATGACCATAAAACATGCTCCACACTTTCTTTTAATGTTATATTAAACCTTGTCATTTCATTATCAGTTATTTGGAAAAAATCTTTATTTTTATTCTTTTTTAAAACATCAACTAATGAACCTCTACTGCCTAATACATTTCCATATCTTACTACTGAAAAATTTGATCCTCTAAAACCTTTTATATTATTTGCAGCTATGAATAATTTATCTGAACAAAGTTTTGTTGCACCATATAAATTTATTGGAGCAGCAGCCTTATCCGTTGATAAAGCTACAACTTTTTTAATCTTTTTTTCTATACACCCCTCAACTATGTTTTGGGCTCCAAGAACATTTGTTTTTATGTACTCAAATGGATTATATTCAGCTCTTGGCACTTGTTTGAGAGCCGCCGCATGTACAACATAATCTACACCGTTTAACGCTGTAAAAACTCTCTCCTTATCTCTAACATCTCCAAGGAAATATCTAATAAATTTATATTTTTCTTCACTAAATATTTTAGACATTTCATGTTGTTTAAGCTCGTCTCTACTAAAAATTATTAACTTTTTTATTTTTTTATACTTTTGTATGACCTGTTTAACAAATTCGTTTCCAAATGACCCTGTACCACCTGTTATTAAAATTGATTTATTATTAAACATTAAGATTTATCTTTCTTTAATTTTAAATATTTCGCTTTATCTACACTATTTTTTGTTACATTTCCATAAGACGATATTTTTCCCCAAATATTATCTTTATACCATTTTCCATCTTCTATCCACCAAATGCTAGGGTCTCTAAATTTTTCAGCTATTTCCCAAAACTCTTTTTCACTAAATCCTGTATATTCCAACCAATGATATAGATCATCAGATATGATATGGTCATATTTTTTTACATACTCAATTCCTTTCGATCTAGTGATATATTTCATTCTAATATCTTTAGAGGCATGATCTGTAGCTCTTCCATATCCAAATTTAATAAATTTTAATAAATCATGAACACCATTTTCATATCTATCATCTAAGTTTGAAAATTTTCTATATGTTCTTTGAAATGGTTTTTTTGATTCTTGCCAATTATATAGTTTTTTTATTAGCTTATAATGTTTATTTGGATCCCATTTGAAATAGTTACCTATTGCAATACCTCTTATTCCGCTATCCAAGTACTCCTGGTCTGTTGGAAATTTTGCCCAAAGTAGATCTTTTTCTCTTATGTTTTCTTCTTTATCTATCATGTCATTCCAATCAAAACCCCTTAGATTATTTTCTAATCTCATTCTTCTCGTAAACTCAGGAAAATCATCGCTATCAAACATTCCTGAAATATCCCAAAAAGTTTCTCCCCAAATTAAAAGTGGAATTTTAAATTTCACTGCCACTTGGAATGGATAGGTGAAAATCCCACAGTGTGCATGCCAATTCATATCACCCATTTTTTTAAAACATAATCTATTTAATTTTTTTAAAAGACTTACACTGGGTCCAAAAACAAGATGGTCTGCATCAAAATTTTCTCTCATTTTATCTCTATTTAAATCAGCTTCTGGAATAAAATTATTACCATGATATGTAACAAACAAGGGCTTTAAACCTAACTCTGAAACAATAACATGTGCTTGGAAATAACTATCTTTTCCCCCACTGACAGGTATCATGCAGTCATATTCAGATTCAGAATTTTTTCTATTTTCAGTAACAATATCTAAAAAAATTTTTTTTCTCTTTTCCCATTCAGTATCAGGGATTTGATTATATTTAGATGCTGATTCACATGCTGAACAAATACCTGTTTTATTAAAGTTTAAATTAACTGTTCGAATAGGATATAAGCAATTACTACAATATTTCATTAACTATTAAAAAGTTCAGGTTTTCTAAAATTTAATTTTTTATCAACGAGATATTTTTTTGCCATATAAGTGCTGAATTCAACATGATGGAATATATTTGATGCTCCAACAGCATCACAATTTGTTTTTTGTACTACATCAGACATATGTTCCCAGCTTCCAGCTCCTCCACAAGTTATGATTGGTAATTTGATAATTTTAACCACCTCCTCTAAATATTCAGTATCATAACCATCTTTTAAACCATCTCTATCTACAGAATTAAACATTACCTCTCCTATACCTTCATTGGCTAGATTAAAAGCGTGAATGATGGGGTCCAAATCAGTTATTTCACTTCCTTTTTTTACAACAAATCTTTTATTTTTTATATTAACATAATCTATTGACCCTATTAAACATTGTGATCCAAATATTTTTGATGCTTTGGATATAAAATTAATATCCTCTATGCATAAAGTATTTAAAACAACTTTATCACAGCCGTTCTTAAGCATATTTTCTATGTCATTTAAATTACTTATTCCACCACCAGCAGACAAAGGGATGAAATTTACCTTTGAAATTTGATTAATCAATTCTAAATAATTTTTATTATGGGATAGATTATCCTCCTCTCTAAATTTTTGATAAACTTTATTTTTTGAAATATCTAATATTATAATTTCATCTGATCCAAATTTATTTAGTCTGGAAATTGTTGTGATAGGCTTTCCAATAATCTTATATTCTGAAAATTTTATACTTTGCACTACTAATCCATCCTTAATTAATATTACTGGTATCAATCTCTTTTTTAAGTAGTTTTTCATATTTTAGAAAAATTTGAAATCAATTTTAAACCTTGTTCTTGACTTTTTTCTGGATGAAATTGTACCCCATATATATTTTTATTTTGTATTATAGAGTTTATTTTTTTTCCATAAAAAGTATTTCCTATAATATTTTGAGAAAATTCTGAAATAAATTCATAACTGTGAGTAAAATAAAAATCAGTACCTGTATCAATATTTTTAAGTAAAGAAATTTCTTTATCAAAAAAAACACTATTCCATCCTACATGTGGTAATTTAAATTTAGTATCAATTTTTTTGACATCACCTTTTATTATATCTAGTCCTTTTGTCTTATCAATTTCAAATCCTACTGTTGATAAAATTTGCATTCCGACACAAATACCCAAAAAAATGACATTATTTTTTTGGATTAATTCTTTTAATTCTTCTATATTGTAATTTTTTTCTAAGTTATTTATAAGATTTTTATAGCTACCTACGCCTGGTAAAATTATATGCGTTGAATTTTTTAATTCTTTAATATTTTTGGTTACTTCAAATTTTATATTTAAATGATCAAGCGCGTTATATAATGATTTACTATTAGATGCACTTGTATCTAAAATATGGATCATATTAGTTAATATTTTTTTTTAGAATCAAATAATTTTCTATCTCAATTCCATCTATTTCACTATTTTCAAGAATCTCCATACAATCAGCTGCTGTTCGTGCTATTGGTCTTCCGTGTAAGTTTAAAGATGTATTTAATAGAATACCAATCTTTGTTAATTTGTAAAAGCTATTAATCAATCTAAAGTATTCAATATTTAATTCTTTTTTTACAAGATGAATTCTTGCAGTAAAATCTGAAGGATGTAGTACAGCTGGAATTATTTTCTTGTACTCTTTTTTTGTTTCAACACAAACTGTCATTTGAGTGTAATTTACATTTTTTTTTAAGTAAAAATATTTGTTAGCATGATTTTCGACAACTGATGGTGCAAATGGCATCCAAAAATCTCTAGATTTTATCTTTTTATTAATTTTTTCAATTGTATTAAATGAGCGTGGATCTGCTAGGATTGATCTATTTCCTAATGCCCGCGCTCCAAATTCCATACGCCCCATACATCTTCCTAGAATTAGACCATTGCTTAAAAGTCTGGATATATCTTCCGGTTTTTGGTTTTTTTTAATAAGATATTTTTTTTTATTTAGTCCCTTTATAGTATTTAAGATTTCTAAGTCACTAATTTGATACCCCAAATACAAGTCTTTTAAAGGATATGTTTTTAATCCTTTTTTATTTGCATAAGCATAACATGCTCCTATTGATAAAGAGTCATCTGTTCCTGCTCCTGGGACATTCAAACTTTTTAAGTTTTTAATTTCAGCTATTTCTTTATTTACTTTAACATTCATTGAAACTCCTCCTGAATAAGAAATTTCTTTTATATTTGTTTTCTTAATCCAATAGTTAACCCATTTTAATATTCTATCTTCTGCAAACTTTTGCACACCACCTGCAATTGCATCAAATCTTGAATATTTTAATTTTTCTTTAAATGCAAAATAACAATCTTTTAAATCTTTAAATAAAACATTTTTCGAATTTATTCTTACATCAAAAGTTTTACAAAAAATTCTATAGGTTTCATCTGTAGCTCTAATTCCTGAATATGGAGCTAATCCCATAGTTTTATATTCATGTTCTCCCCATTTCATTCCTAGTAAAAGAGTTATATGTCTATAAATTCTTCCAATAATAAAATTTTTGCTTTCAAAAACTCTTTTTAATTTCCTATTGTTGTAAATTGATACTGTACAATTTATTGCTTTATCACCTGATCCATCAATAGTTAGTGTTAAAATCTTCGATTTTTTGTTTATAATATTTGAAATTGAATAATATGAATGACAATCATGGTGTTCAATATAATCAATCTTATTTTTTCCTAAACCTAGCTCATTAACTACCAGCAATTCCTTAAAATTTTTCTTTAAAATTTCTTTGGCTTTACCTTTTGAATTTATGTATTTAGATAAGATTTTTTTACCAGGACTTTGATTTAGATCAATTTTTTTTTTAAATAATTTTAAATAATTAATTTTTTTATTTTTATATAGTACAGGGTACCAATAATTTTCTTGCTCATCGATCATATCTTTAAATGAATAACTTGAATATCTTTTTGTTAAAAAATAATCCATTGCAGGTGGGTCTTTTCCAGCCCACACAACTTTATCTACTTGTTTTATATTAATTTTAGCAATCTCTAAACATGATCTAATTGAATATTTTGGCCATGTGTCATAATTTTTTATTCTTGTAAATCTTTCTTCTTGTTGAGCTGCTACAACCTTACCATCTATCATTAGACAGCAGCTTGATGTAATCCCCATACTTATTCCTAGTATAATCATAATTAATTTATTTTATATTCTGGTGATCTATTGAAAACATTAATTCTTTAGTGGTTAGAAATTTATTCATTTTTTTATAAAATTCCTCTTTGAATGAATCTTTGGATTTTTTAATCCAATATTCATAAACTTTATCTGTCCATTGATTATGATAATTACCCAAGTATTTTAACATTTTTTCATAATCATTAAAAAACCAATCTTTTGATGTATATAAAAAATGCATATAATAAAATTCTAAAACTTCTTCTTTTTTTATTTTAATTTTTGTTTTTTTTAAATTATTAATAATTTTTTCATATTTACTAAATTTATCTATATGTAAATTAAATTTGTATGCAGAGTGTGGATTGTTATTAGAGGCATTTATAACCTTAACCCCCTTGTATGCATACTCATGGGCAGGAGTCCCAAATACTGTAAATACATAGTCTATACCATTTCTAATAATTTCATTATGAGTTGTATTTGGATTTAAAATTTTTATCCTAGAGTTTAATAGCAGTTTGTCAATAATTCCTCTTGTAAAATTTTGATACCACTCGTATTTATCTCCCATTTTAGGATGTGTCTTTAAATACCAATCATATTCTATTTTTTCTTTAGATTTGGCAGATAAATATTTTATCCATTCATACATATCTGCAAAAGCAAAATTACCCCCAATATGTGGTGCATCAACAAAATCATGTGGCAAAATTAAAACTTTTACTTTTTTGTTTTTTCTAAAAATATTTTTATTTTTTTTAGTATTTGTTCTAAAAGCGGAGTTAGTAACATATGGTAAATCTAAAGTACTACCTTCAAATCTTTTTTTTAGATTAAAATCTGCAGACTTTAAACATTCTTTCCTATGTTTATTATTAAATTTTTTAAATATTGAAGGATAAATTTTTGTTTCAGAATAATGATGTAAATTTGAAGGATCTAGCCTTTTTAAACTATTTTCTTTTACTTCTAAGGCTAAAGTCTTTCTTTTTAAAGCCAATCTTACAGGTATGCCCATCGTATAACAGGAATGACTTACTATAAGAGCTTCTATGTGATTTTTTTTGAACACTATTTTCCAAGCAAAAAAGAGCGATATAAATTGAAATAAAAATTCTCTGAAATCTTCATCATATACGTTTATTGTTGGTCGTTGTTTTTTATTTCTTGTTAAATAGGCATCATAAATCAAATCACCTAATAAAATAGTGTCAATTTTAATTTTTAAAATATCTTTTTTATTTTTAATTGTCTTTATTATTTTGTTATAATTTTTTTGAGATAATTTTTCACTCTTATCGGTCTCCTGAGGGTATATAAATTCTTGTACACCAAATGATTTATAAATTCCAAAAAAATTAATGTTAAAGAATTCTCCTATAGAAGAAAAAAAAATTTGCCTTAAGGATCTTTTAAATGGATAAGCTAAAAGTATATGACTATAAAATGCCTTTATAGTAAGATTTTTTTTATCTTTAAAAAAATTTGAAAGATAAGCAAAAATTATATGTAATATTTGAAACGAATTAAATTCAATTAAAACAACTCTATTAGTCTTTTTTTTAATATTTGAAAATTGGTTAAAATTTTTTAATTTAATTTCTTTGTATAATAGTTGTTTTTTGATAAATTTTAACATGTATAATTTTAAATTTATTTATTTTTTTTAAAAAAAGATAATATTTGATTTACTATAAAAATTTGTTTCATTTTATTTAATTGTAAAAATAGTGGAATTGAAAAAATATTTTTATAATAAATTTCAGTGTTAGGATAGTTATTTATTTTAAATCCAAGTTTTTGATAGTATGGTTGCCTATATATTGGAATATAATGAACTTGTAAGAAAATTTTTTTTTTTCTTAAATAATTAAAAAAATTTATTTTTTCATTAAAATTTTTAAAATTATAAAAAATTGGTAATAAATGGTGTGCAGACTTAATATTTAATGGAATATCAACAAATTTAAAATTATAATTTCTAAAAAGTTGATAATAATTTTTTACAAGTTTTTTTCTTACATTTAAGTTTTTTTTTAATTCTCTCAACTGAGAAAGTCCTAATGCAGAATTTATATCTGACAATCTATAGTTTGTGCCCAGAATTTGCTGCTCATAATACCAGGGTTGCTTCTTATATCTTTTATTCAAAAAAAGATTTTTTTCTTTTGTAATACCATGAGTTCTTAATAATTTAACTTTCTCATAAAGTTTTCTGTTATTTGTAGTTAAACAACCGCCTTCTCCTGTGGTAATAACTTTAACAGCTTGAAAAGAAAAAACAGTAAAATCACTGTACTTACAGCTTCCTACCTTAATGTTTTTATCTGATGAGCCTAACGCATGTGAAGCATCTTCAATAATTTTAAATTTATATTTTTGGGATAGCTTAAAAATTTTTTTCATATCACATGGGTGACCAGCAAAATGAACCGGAATTAAAATTTTTGGTAATTTATTTTTTTTTTTTGCTTGAACAAGTTTTTTTTCTAATTTTTCAATAGATAAATTGTAATTTTCTAAATCAATATCAATAAAATCTACCTTGGCTCCACAAAGTAATCCACAGTTAGAACTGGCAACAAACGAATTTGTTGATGTCCATAAAATATCACCTTTTTTTAATCCTAAAGTTTTACATGCAATTGTCAGTGCACTTGTTGCTGTATTGACTGTGGCACAATGTTTGCTACCAACAAATTTACAAATTGCATCTTCAAATTTCTTATTAACTGGACCCTGAGTTATAAAATCAGATTTTAAAACTTTATTTACATCTTTAATATTCTGACTAGTTATTGTTTGTCTACTATATGGTATTGTTTGATATTTAATTCTCATTAATAAGTTTATTTATATTATTTATAAAACTTTTTTTTCGATAAATAACAGGATTAACATTATTTATTTTTACTAGATCAGATTTTTTTTTCAATAATTCAATTATATTATGTATGTTAATTTCTTTTTTTTTAAATTTTAATTTTTTAAATAGTCGATTTAACATATTTAAATCTGAAGCATAGTCTACAGTCAGTCTGAAGTTGGTAATATATTTTTTTGGTAATATGGTTTCATGAAATTTTAATTTAAACTTTTGATTTCTAAAAAAAAATTTAAAATATTCACTATAAGTAGCTAATTTTTTCTTATTTTTTATTTTATTATAAACTTTTCTTAAAGCACTATAATTTACAATTTCACCAGCAGTGCCTATTGTGGCTTTCTGTGGAACAGAAAAATCAACATTTTTTTTAAAATGCTCACTCAACATATAATCCATTACATCGGAAGACAAAAATGGGCAATCACCAGTTACTCTTAAAATTATATCTAAATTATATTTTGTAGCAGCATCATAATATCTTTTCATAACATTATTTTCACTTCCATAAAAAATTTTAATATTATTTTTTTTTGTAATTTTTGCAATTTTTTTATCTTCAATTTTAGATGTTGTGGCAACAATGATTTCATCTAAGTATGATATTTTTTTTGTGTTTCTAACACAGTGTGTCAACATATCTAAGTTACCAATTTTTTTAAAAATTTTTCCATTTAATCTCGATGAATTATTTCTAGCCATGATGATGGCACCAATCTTTAATTTTTTAAACATTATGATAACTAAATTTTATATGTGCAATTCTATCAAATATAAATATTTGAAGTTTTATTACTTTACTTTTTTTCATTTTTTAATTCTTTTATCTCTCGACTTTCTATTTGAAAAATTTTATTACAAATATCTAAATCCTCTTTTAAATGGGTAATCATTATAATAATTCTATTTTCTTTTAAATTAAAAATCATTTTTAAAATTTCTTTTTTTGTACTTTCGTCTAATGAGGAAGTTGGTTCATCAAATATAATAAGATTGCTATCAGCATATAAGGCTCTAGCAATTGAAAGTCTCTGTATTTGCCCTCCTGAAAAATTTGCACCAAGTTCAGATATTTTTGTTTCGATTCCATAAGGTAAATTACTTATTAACTGGCCTAGTTTTGCACTTTCTAAGCACATATTAATCTTTTTAATATCTATCTCATTATCATGACAACCAAATGCTATATTATTTTTAATTGTACTATTTTGTAAGTAAGTGCTTTGTGAAACATACGATATTTTTTTATTTACTTTCTCTTCTATTTCCAAATTATTATATTTTACTGTTCCAGATACTGGTTTAATCAAACCAGTTATAATATTTAATAAAGTAGTTTTTCCTGAGCCTGTTTCTCCAACCAACCCATAAATATTTCCTTTGTTGAAAGTTATGTTAACCTTTTCAAATATCAAATCTTTTCTATCTCCATATCCAAAAACTATGTCTTTAATATTAATGGTATTTAAGTCGTCAATTTTTAAAACATTATCTTTTGAATAGTCGTTATTTTTAATTTCGCCTTTATTTAACTCCGTGTAAAGTAATTCAAGGCTCGGTAAAAAGGCACTAAAGCTATTTAAAAAAGAAACTAATTTATTGGATACTGGTATTATTCTCATCACAGCTACTGCAAACAAGGTCAACATAATTAATATTTCTTCTTGTGATTTTTCTGAATAAATTAGGTAAGAAATTACTGAAAATAAAAGTAATACAGCTATCATTTCTATAAATATTTTTGGTATAGACTGTAAAAAAGATAGCATACCAACTTTATTGTTATTGCTGGTCGCTTTGTGATCAAAATTTTTTTTAAAAAAATTAGTTTTTTTTAAAAGTTTTATTTGTAAGATATTATCTAATGCTTCTTCAATATCTTTTATTAGATCTGATGATAAAAGTAATAAACTCTGTCCTAACCTATAAAAATATTTTTTTGTTATCATTGTCAGTAGAAAGCTTGCAAAAAAAAGAGTTAAAAATACAATACTTGATACAATTGGATCATATATAAATAAAATTATAATTACTCCTACAGATATAAAAAAATCATTTGCCAATAATAAGAATCTTTCTAAAAAACCACTATAACTACTGCTTAACATAGTTACATTCCTTATTATTTTTGACGATTCTTTTTCATTCAAAAAATAAATATAGGGTTTGGATATATATAGATCAAAAAAATATGTTGTTATTTTAGTTCTCATCATAGCAAAAAAATTTGCTTGATATTTTGCAGCGATCACTAAAATAATAGATTTAATAATAAATAATAAGATAATTAATAAAATTAATATATACTTTGAGTTTTTATCAAAAAAAAAATAATTAAAATTAAAAATAAAATTGCTTTTTTCACTAATAGAATCTGGGTTAAATATTAAATTTAAAAAGGGAAGAATAAGACCTATATTCATCATCTCAGTAATCGTTACAAGAGTATATAAGGCAAATAAATTATAAATCTTTTTTGTCTTAAAAAATTTTTGAACATAAAAAAAATAAAAAAAAGGTTTAAGATAGCTTTTCATTGTTTCATATATTGATGCTTTTGGTTTTTTGTGCTAATTTATTACTTCTTTATATCTATTTTTAACAATCTTAAAATTTTTTTAGTTAATGGATTACCTTTAAATAGGTTTTTAGGCGCTGTTTTGCTCATTAATTTATTATAATATCTAGGGTGAATACCATTTCCTGGTCTTATTCTTTTGATATTATCTTTTGTAAATTTCTCACCTTTTTTAATGTCACTTGAAATAAAAATTGATCTTCTAAGTACCCTGTTTTTATTTTCACTCTTATTCCTATAAAAAAAATTTTTTCCAAGCAGATTATATGCAACATCTATATCTTTTTTAAATTCTCCAATTTCACTACCTTTTAATGAAAATTTAATATCTAATCCTTCTGATTGTTTTTCTAGTGCTATATGTTTTTCTATCATATCTGCTCCGCATGCTATTGCAGCAATTGCAACTCTATTATCGACCGAATGGTCTGATAAACCAACCTTGCATTTAAACTTTTTTTTTAATATTGAAATATTATTTAAATTAAAATCTTCTATTTTAGAAGGA
>Ga0114997_10003059_pt1 | contig 13244 bp, 10 predicted proteins | sample ArcticOcean_MG_C_2_FD_87045 | JGI IMG/M metagenome (GOLD analysis project Ga0114997, IMG submission 87045) | Marine microbial communities from western Arctic Ocean - ArcticOcean_MG_CB4_136 | ecosystem: Environmental > Aquatic > Marine > Oceanic | place: Arctic Ocean: Canada Basin | collected... | reverse complement strand
ATTTCAAATCCCGATTCCAGATATTCATGGCAGGATATTCACTTGAAAGCAAACTGGCTAGGAACTGACCAACCATGGAGTCTATCTTTTGAGAATGATGATGAAGAACCCATACCTGGTAATTTAGTGCAGGTAGTCAAAAGTGGAAATATAGATGTTTTTGTAGTGATTACTTGTAATTCTTCTTGTGATGTAGGGGATGTTGAGGAAGTCCAAATATTTGGATCAACCGATCCTAAATTCTATTCAGGTAGCCAGAATTCTAACTGTGGCAGTGATAACTGCTTAACAGAGTCTACTTTTGCTTCAGTTTCCCAGAATATAACAAACAAAATTAAACTAACTTTGACAGCTCGTAATGCTCAGGCTCACACAGTAGATTGTGAAGATGTTCACGACGTTGGAAGCATCGATGTTTATCAAGGAATTCGATACAATTGGCCATACACTTTGACTAACACAGGATGGGATACTGACAATTATGAATTCGAATCTACAGTTACAAGCTCTTCGGGTGCAGATGTGAGTGGATGGGATGTTTTCCCTGGTTTGGAGAATGGTAAAGAGTTAACTGGAGCTTCATCAACAGGGGTTTCCGAAGCTGAGGGCCGTATACAAATAACTCCATCACTTACTGCAAGACCTGGAACTTATACTATTGAATTAATTGCTTCTAGTAATAATGGTGGTGCGCCAGATAATTGTGAATTTGATGTAATAGTCCCAGCTCCTGATTTGGAAATAAAGGAAACTGATGTAGATTTCAGTCATACCTCAGCTTGGATTAATATAAGAGGAGATTCTCAGAAAGTTACAATATATGCAACCGTTAGAAATAATGGTGGTAGTGTTGATTCTACAGGTGCAAGCACAAATGAAGTGATGGTAAAATTCTATGCAGATTCAGCACCAGTTGGTACTTCACAAACAGTGAGTTTGAAACATGGTGAAGAGGAAACAATTTCAGTATCTTGGAATCCAGGTCGTGCAAGTACTTCTGAAGAACCGGGTATCATAATTTCCGTCAAAGTAGATCCTACTTCCGACATAGAAGAGTCAGATGAGACAAACAATGAAGGTAATCAATACTTTAAGGTTGTCAGAACTAAGTCTAGTACTCCTTCTTTTTACATGGGTATCTTTGCTTTAATTGGTTCAGTAGCAGTAGCTGTAATGTTATCTTCTTACTACCGAAATAAAGACTTGGAAGAATAATTTTATTCTAAGTCATTCGATTAAATGAAAAAAGCCTTGACAGGTCCGGATATTGGTCACTTAGTCAAGGGATGGCAGTCTTTACTTGGTTCACGTGTAGATCAATTTGGTAGACCTGAGTTAAACAAAATAGTTCTTAAGCTACGATCAAGAGAAGAGGGCACTGTAAGATTATTGATTGATTTGTCAGGTTGGGCTTACCTTACCAAGCAAACAATAAGTACAGAATCAAATCAAGGAGTTTTTGTTCAAAAAGTTCGCAAACTTATTAAGAAATCTAGAATTGAGTCAATAGAGCAAATTAATGGAGATAGAATTTTATCTATTTCATTTATCAGAAAAGAACAAAAAGTAAATTTAATTTTTGAAATGTTCCATAAAGGTAACATAATTTTGTGTACAGATAATAAAATATCGGCAGTAATGAGGAAACAGAAATTCAGACATAGATCCCTTGAATCTGGTTTATCTTATCAGTCGCCACCAAGTATTGATCCATTTGTAGTTGATTATGATACTTTCAAAGACAAGCTAGTTAATTCACAAAGAGGTCTGGGGGCTGCCTTGACAATTGATTGTAATATTGGTGGAGATATTTCGACATTGATATGTAATAATTTGAAAATTGGCAAAGATGTTAGTATTTCAGATGTACCTGTTCAAGAAATATATGATGAACTCAAAAGAATTTTAAATGAAGTCATAGGACCTACTATCTTTCTTGATTCAGAAGGCAATAATTTTACAGTTTCTTCGTTTGATTTAGGTATGAATTCAAATGAAAGATTTTCGTCTTTTGACGAGGCCGTAGAGAGATATATATCGAGTATTGTAGCAGTCAAGAAAGAAGTTAAGAGTTCAGATGAAGTCCGCGTAGACCATCAGAATAAAGCTATTGAAAAATATAATTTAAAATCTAAAGATTTTAGAGAAAAAGGCAATATTGTTTTCTCCAGATTAAATGAAATTAGAGAGATGATCGATTATGAGAATGATGATGATGAAGTAGTAATAAAGATAGATAACAGTAATATTTGGATTGATAAAACAAAGTCACTTGAAGCCAATGCCTCCTCATATTTTGATAAATCTAAAGAAATGGATAGAAAAGCTGAAAGGACAAGAGAAGTTATAGCCTCTAAAACAGTTTCAAAGCCTAAAAAGAAAATAGTCAAAAACCAGAATATAGAATGGTTCGAGCGTTTCAGATGGTTTATCACTACAGATGGAGAAATTGCGGTAGGGGGTAAGGATGCTAGATCTAATGAGCTGGTTGTTAAGAAGTATCTAAAAAATAATGACCGATATGCTCACGCAGATGTTCACGGAGCTCCTAGTGTAGTTGTTAAAAATATTAATGGGATTCAACCATCTGAGCAATCAATGCTAGAAGCTTGTAATTTCAGTTTATCTTACAGTAAAGCGTGGGGTGCTCGAGTATCTGGAGGTCATTCATTTTGGGTAGAAAATGATAAGGTTTCTAAGACACCTAATACAGGAGAATTCCTTGCAAAAGGGGCGTTTGTTATTAGGGGAAAAAGAAATTGGCATCGTAATCTTGAACTGAATGTTGCTATTGGTCTTATTTCATATGATGGTACTTTGAAATTTATGGGTGGACCAATAAGTTCGATTGAGAAGCATTCAGAAAAATATGTAATATTTAGACCCGGTTTTACAGAAAGGAAGATAGTTATTCGTAAACTTTCGGAAGCCTTTAGTGCTGAATCTACAGACATTGAAAAATTACTGCCGAGCGGTGGCTTTGATTTGGTAAGATCTAAAGGTATTGAATTAAAATTGTAGGTAATTCACTAGGATGTAAGTTTTTGTTAGTAGAATAAATGGTGCGGGGAGTGGGATTTGAACCCACGCACCACTAAGGACTAGGCCCTCAACCTAGCGCAATTGGCCTGGCTATGCGACCCCCGCTACAAAATAATCATAAAGATTTACATTGATACTATTTACATTACACAATGCACTGCTAATAAATATTTACTAGAGACTATTATGCTGCGGATTTAAAACTGGCTGCAAATTCATTACAATGTGTGTCTAATGCTTTAAGGGCTTGTTGTAAAGCCAAATCGGCTTTCATAGCTCCATTAGTTTCAAATTCAAAAACAAAGTGATCGGTTTTGGTTGTAACTTGCATAGCTTTTTGTGCATCTTCATTGTTCCACAACTGTTCTAAATCTTTCAAGGCTTGGTGAGCAACTACTGGATTAGTAATTACATGATTAGTTCCCTTCTTTGTAAATTTGTCTTTACCTACTGTGTCTAAAACTGCTTTGGAACCCTTTCCTGGTAAAACGGTAATAGTGGGTGCCTGATAAAATCGGGGAGCAACTGCGCATTGCCATTTTGTGTGTTGACTTGCAACTCCCATTTTGGCTTTGGCGTAAACTAATATTGCTTGTCCCTCAGACAATTTAACAAGAGGTACGTTTGTTTCGGGGATAATTAATGAATCATCACCATTAACAGGTTCTAAATCACCAGAATAAACCGTGCAGGGTCCTTGCTTGTGTAAGGAATACATGATATCTGGTTGCTTGCTATCATCATTTATTGTTCCTCCAAAGGCTTCAACCGTTTTCTTATCGGTAGGGACTGGTAACATTCCTAGCCTATGGGCTATAATTTCATTAAACATAGCACTTATAGATTCATATTCCTTTTCGTCACCACTTTCTTCATCTACATATGAGCCTAAAGAACCCATATGAAAATCAATTTCATGTAATGCTAAACAAGGAACCATGGAAACTAATGATCTTCTAACCGAATTTACAAAAGAGTAATCAACATCTTTAAATTCAATTTGGGCATAATAATCATCCATTTTCAATACTTTGACTTTCATTATACTCTCCTTCCTCTGCGTCCACCCTTAGCCTTTCCACCATCATGTGGTATAGGGGTTACATCATCAATTCGAGTAATCATTATTCCTGCTCTTGCTAGTGTTCTAATTGCTGCTTGAGCACCTGGGCCTGGAGTTCCACTTCTCTTACCGCCAGCACCTCTTAGTTTAACATGTACATTAACGATACCTTTCTCTTTCAAAGCTTCAGCTACTTGTCCTGCAGCTAACATTGCTGCATGCGGCCTAGCTTCTTCACGCTGTGAACGGACTACCATTCCACCAGAGCATTTTGCAATAGTTTCAGCTCCGGTTGAATCCGTAGCTGTAATAATTATATTGTTGTGTGACGCAAATATGTGCGCAATTGCCCATTTATCCATTATTTTTTAGCCTCTTTATTTTTTTCTTCTTTAATTTCCGGTTCTGCTTTAGTTTCTTCACTAGTTTTTTCTTCTTCAACCGGTTCGTCTTCTACTGTTGCTTTTGCTCCAGGTCTAACTGGGTGTAAATCACTATTTAATGCAGATGAAGGGGAATAGGTTAGGTTCTTTTCTTGTAAACGAGTAACGGTCATGCCTGGAACTCTTGTAACTGCACCATTAACTGAAATATGTCCGTGAACAATAAGTTGCCTAGCTTGTTTAACAGTAGATGATAATCCTTGCAGATAAACTTGAGTTTGCAGTCTTCTGTCTAATATATTTTCTGGGCTCATTCTTAAGACATCTTCCAATGCTGAATCTTGTTCAAGCATTCCCAATCGATTTAATTTAGCTAATAGTAAAACCTTCTCTTTTTGAGCTTGAGTATCACCAGAATTAGCGGTCAATTTTCTTGCTTGCCTTCGCATTTCTCGAACTCGGGTATCAGCTCTCCAAATTTCTTTCTTATTTTTCAAACCATATTGATTAACCAAGTTGGATTCTTGTTCTATCCTAACTTTCTGCCACGGATGTGATGGCGTATTGTAGTGTTTGCTAGGAAATTTTGGATCACCCATCTATTGAGCTACCTTCCTTTTACTTACACCCAAAGCAAGTCCTTTACGGCCATTAGAATAAGTTCGTTGTCCTCTTACTTTGTGTCCTGAGGCGTGCCTAATACCTTTATACGACTTTACTTTTTTCATGCGATTAAGATCATCTTCAAGGGCCATTTTTAAATCAATACTAACGGGATGGATGTTCTCTCCAGTATCATAGTCATTTTGTCTATTAAGTAACCACTTTGGTACATATTCATTAATATTTCCAATAGCAGCTTCGATTTCTTCTACATTCTTATCTGTTAATTTACCTGCTAACTGAGTTGCATCTAATCCTAATTTAGAGATTATGGCACTACTTGTTCTTTGACCAATACCTCGTATTGATGTTAGAGCGTATGCTAATTTTTCTTCACCAGAAACGTCGGCGTTGGCAATGCGAATTATGTATTTGAAATCTGGATCTTCTGACATGTTAAATTATTCGGAAATTAATCCGGAGTTGGCGTCATTCTGGCCCCCTATTTATATGCTTTTCTTGAAATAATTAGATATAAGGTGCATGGGTAACTATTAATACAGCATAAATTAGTTACAATCAGTATGAAAAAGATATCATTACTTATGCTCGTTTTGCTTTTAGCAGTAAGTGCTTCAGGCGGTTATGGTTATTATGAATATGTCTATAATGCTGATGATGAAGAAGATAATACCGACGATACAATAGTCTCATCAAGTGGAAATAAACCAATTGCAAGAATAACGCCATCTAATCCAAAAATACAAATAAATGAGACCGTATCTTTTTCAGGTTCAGATTCAACAGATTCAGATAATGATGATTTAACATATTTGTGGTCCTTTGAAGATGATAGTAAACAATATGAAGGAATAAGTATTGAGCGTAACTATCCTGATAAAGGGGAATATTTGATTACATTAGTAGTGACTGATTCTACAGGTTTGTCTGATGAAATTGAAACAACAGTTTTAGTTGTTGAAGATTATCATGATGAGCAGAATGGCAATGTTAACGGTAATGATGGTAGTGAAGATATTGATATACCTATAAACAATGGAGTAATTAGTCTCCGTGTAGAGTATTCATTAGAGTCAGCAAGTATAAGTCCTTTTGAAGAGGATGCAGTTACATTGAGATTAACTGATGCCGATGGAAGTGTTATTCAGGAAGAAACTGGCGTAGGTGAAGGCGACGGTGCGTGGTCTTATACTAGTGATGATTTGAGTTCTACAGGAAATTTTGTTTTCACTATAGAAACGGAATCTGGTAGTATGGATTATGAATTTATTATTGATGTTAAATATTAATTTCTTTCTAAGACTATAATATTTCTTGTAAGGGATTTGTGAACATACCATTTAAATCGATAAATCTCATTGTACTTTTCATTTTTAATAAGTTCAGGTTTTGATAGGGCTACGACCAATCTTTCACCCTTACTCATATTCTCACTAAAGACTTCCATACTTCTTTTCATTAATTTTTCAACACCTTCTCCTTTTGTAGTTGTTGAGAGGCCATATGGAGGGTCAGTAACAATTGCTTTGAATTTATGATTCATAATGTCTGAGACATCTCCTTTAATTAGTTTACTTTTCAAACCAAAATGTTTGAGATTCCCCTCTGAATAATCAACCATTTTACTCATTATGTCAATTCCAATTGAATTAATTTCCATGTCGCTTGCTTCAATTAACATGCCTCCAGTTCCACAAAAAGGGTCAATGACGGTATCATTTTCAGAACAATTAGCAAGGTTAATCATAGATCTGGCGATTCGAGGATGAATACCTATTGGAGAAAAAAAGGGTCGGTTTTTTATATGATGTTTTAGACATTTTTTGTAATATGTCTCCATTTTTTGATCCCAAATAGAAATTATCGTTTTTTTCCCAGCATAATATAATACTTTAATTTGTGGATTACTTAGATTAGTTTTATTATTTTCAGGTATCCTTTCTCCTAATATTACTGCTAATTGTTTTCCTGGCATTATTTTTTCTCCAATCTGGCGTATTGCGAATGTATTTTGGCCTATGTCTATAGTTGCCATATTCTTGACAACATTTTCCAAATTGGTTTCTTTATCTATGTGTGCTATTTTTGAAATTCGTTTGGTCATTCCCAATCTTCTTATGATTTTAGCCTCTATTATATTCGAAACACCTATAGTAATAATTGAAGCTTCATCTAATACTAATTTAGGGTTGTAATTTTCAGTTGATAATAGTTCTAGGGCCTCAATTCTACCAAGATCAGTATTTTCCCCTCCAAGTTCAAGCAAATACTGGTGTTTCATAAACCTCCAGTAAAACTGTTTTATAATGTTGTATCCACATAGTCCTCTTGTGGTAGAAGTAGTACGGAGATTTCTTTCGCCAATTTATAAGGTGTATGAGAGACGACTCGAAGGTCAAATTCGCAAGGGCCCAGTTCCAAAACATCTAGCCGTGATTATGGATGGTAATAGAAGGTATGCTGAAAGTTTAGGTATGCTTCCTTTTGAAGGTCATATTAAGGGTAAAACGACTTTAGAGAATTTATCCGATTGGTGCCGCAGTTTGGATATACGTTATTTGACAGTCTATGCATTTTCGTTGGAGAATTTCAATAGAAGTAAAGAAGAACTTGAGCCTTTAATGGATTTATTTGAAGAGTCTTTTAGAAATGCAGGAGATGATCCACGCGTACATGAAAATAAGGTTAGAGTAAGAGCGATAGGCCATCGAGAACTTTTGCCAGAGAATGTTGTCAAAGCTATAGAGTATGCTGAATCCAAAACTAAAGAATATGATAATTTCAATTACAATTTGGCAGTCGCTTATGGAGGTAGGCAAGAATTAGTCCGTTCTATGAAGATTATTGGAGAAAAAATAAAGAATGGAGAAATAGATATAGATAATATTGATGCCGACTTAATTTCTTCAAATTTGTATACTAGTGGTTTACCTGATCCCGATTTAATTTTGCGTACATCTGGGGAAGAAAGAATAAGTAATTTCTTATTATGGCAACTAGCCTATTCCGAATTATACTTTGCAGACGTCTTTTGGCCTAATATGCGAAAGATAGATTTTTTGCGTGCAATTCGCTCATTTCAACAGCGTAAAAGGCGTTTGGGACACTAACACACAATTTTTAAGGCAGTGTCTAATGCACGGTGGATATGATAGAGCGCTACGCGAGACTTCCAATCGAGAGTCCGAGACAAATTGTGGTCATAGTAGCGCTTTTGACACTAGTATTATCTCCATTCTTGCTCCAAGTTGAATTTGCAACAGATGTAGATGCATTTCTTCCTCAATCATCAGAAGTTGAAACTTATGATAAAATTAATGAGAATTTTGGCAGCGACTCAAGTGTAGTTAATCTTTATTTGACTTCAGTGACAAATCAGAATATTTTAACCATTACTAATTTGGAAGATATTTTAGATTTACATAAACAGTGTTCAGAAATTGAGGGTGTTAAAGATGTATTATCGGTTGCAGATTTCTTTGATTCTGCTTTAAAAGATTCAGATATGTCTTTAGATAAAGTAAAAGAATCTGAAAATCCGTGGCAATTAGTTTATGATTCAATTTCTTCTGCTGGAGGTGGTAATTATTCTTGGAATGAGGTTGATTTTGTTACTGATGTATTAGTTAATAAGGATTTAAATCTAGATCCATTAATTATTCAGTCAGGAGATTCTATGCGTTCGGCTCCACTTTCTAATTCTACAATAATAATGATTAATCTAGAGCCTGATTTGACTACTGAGCAAAAGAAAGAAGTCGGTCAGAAAATAAGGTTATTATCGCAGATGCATAATACAAAATCCGGTAGTGAGGTTAATGCCGAAACTTTTTCAGTTGATCTTTTAGCTTATGATGTTGATCAATCTACCCAAGAAACTAATTTACGTATGGCGATAGGCATGCTTGTAGTTACTACAATTCTACTTTGGTTATCTTTCAGGCATTGGAGCTACGTTGTATTACCTTTAATCACCTTAATTATTTCAGTCTTCTGGACTTTTGCTTTTGCGGGTATTCTTGGAATAAAATTGACTGCATTAGCTGTTGCAGTAATTCCATTGGTAGTTGGTTTAGGAATTGATTTTGCAGTGCATATTAGTCGTAGATATCAAGAAGGGCTTAAGGCAGGTAATAGTGTTGAAGATTCATTATTGGAAGCTCAGATGCATACGGGTCAGGCACTTTCATTAGCGATGATGACGACAGTTATCGCTTTTCTTTCAGGTATTAGTGCCGGTGTTGGTCCAGTTAGAGATTTTAGCATATTGTGTGCAATCGGAATTTTTATATCTTTTATGCTGACTTTATTCTTTTATACCTCTCTAAGATATATTCTCGATTCAGATTCGGAAAGTACCCTTACTACAGTTAAAGATTCGCAAATAGTAGAGTCTTTTATTTCTACAACTTCCGAGATGGTCGATAAGAATCCGTTAGCTATAGTCTCAACCGTTATTATAATAACATTGATAGCTGCTTTTTATGGTTCACAAGTAGATACTTCATTTGGTTTAGATGATTTTGTTTCAGACGATCTAGAAATAATGGTAACTGCTCGACATATTGATACTGATTTTAGAGGTGCTAGTTATTCACAATCTCAAATACTTATTGAAGGTCCAATTGCAACGACTGATTTTTTGAATAGTTCCTATCAGTTACAATATGGTGAACAAGGTACTGATAATGATGGATTAAATGGAGATAGATATGTTATCACAGTAGGGTCGAGCGCACGGGTGGATTCAGTTCATGAGGTTATACAATCGGCCATAGATTCAGAAGAATATAATGTAGGTCACGGTAATAATTCTACGCATGAATGGACTGTAACTAATATGTTTATCACTAGTCCTGGTGATATTTTAGATGTAAGTTGGGATGTTCAGACATCTATTTCTTCATCCTCTTTGAAAACGAATATTTCTTGGTATAATGATAACAATGAGTTATTTGGCTGGGAAGTAATTGAAGATTCTTTACTTGATTCCGATTTGTCATCTCATTCTCAAGCCTCAGTCACTGTACCTTCGGAAGCTTCCCGTTCAAGGATTAAATTTTCTTATTATAAGGACAGTTCCCAAAGTTCTATAATTGAAAATATAGAGGTACAAGATTCTGATAAATATATATATGTTCAATCTTTACAAAATGCTTTTAATTTAACATACCAATCAAAGCCTTTTAGTCAAACTACTAATGCTGATATTCATAATCTATTTAATTATCTTTATCAACGTGATTTAGATGTTTCGGATGCTTTTACTCAAGAATCTTATTCTGAAGTCATAAAACATGTGCTTTATAGAAATATTGAGGGTGAGTATATCTCTTCAGTAGTAAGAGTGTATCTTGGCCCCAATAGCAATCATGAGTTGGATAATGATGGTCTTGAATATATGCGGGCTGAATTGGAGGGTAATATTCCCTCTATATTGTCTTCAGAGAAATATACCGTGAGTATAACTGGAGGTCATGTTCTTACGAGCGTTACAGTTAATGAGATTCAAACCACGCAAATGAGTTCTACTTTGGTTTCGATTGTTCTCGCAGCTATTGTTTTGACTTTAGTTTATAGAAGTCTTGAGTTTGGTTTAATAGCCATTTTACCAACTATATTGGCTACAACTTGGATTATGGCTACAATGTGGGCCTTTGGCATAACGCTTAATGTTCTGACTGTTATGGTAACTGCCTTAACTGTAGGACTAGGTATTGACTATGCAATACACATAATTGAAAGATATAGAGAGGAGATTGAGCATAAGAGTGAGAGTCAAGCGATTGAAGCCACTATCAAATCTACAGGTTCCGCAATTTTGATTTCAGGCCTTACTACAATTTGCGGTTTTGGAGTTCTCTTGTTATCTCCAATGCCATTGGTAAGTAGTTTTGGCATAATAACTGCTGCAACTATATTGTACTCTATTATAATTGCTATATTTGTTCTTCCAAGTATGATCTGGACTTCCAATCGTATTAAAGAATGGTATACTAGTGAAATCTTAGATTAGTCTCTTACGTTTACGTCGTTTTTCCCAGAGTTCTCTTGCTAATTGCCTCATGTCCTCGACCGAATCTGATTCGTCTACAATTTCGGCACCTAGTAATGTTTCTACTGCGTCTTCTAAAGTAATGATTCCTTGTGTGGTACCATATTCATCAACAACTAGGAATACGTGTTCTCTTTTCTTCAAAAACTCTTCAAGTAAAGTAGCCACAGAGTCTTCAGGGCTAACAGTTGATAGTTCAGCAGCCAATTCTTCCATTTTTACATCAATTTTGCCATCACTGCTCATCTCTAGAATTTTACTTCTGTAAACAACTCCGATAATATCATCTAAATTATTATCAACAATAGGTATTCTAGAAAATGGGATTGGGGAGTTCTTTTGGATTACTTCTTCTATAGTATCAGATTTATGGAAAGTCATCATAACAGTACTAGGAGTCATTACATCTTCAGCTAGGATTTTATCTAAAGTAAGTAAATTCTTAATGACTCTCGTTTCTTGCTTTTCTAGAGCGCCCTGGGTTTCACCAATTTCCGCAACTGCAATCATTTCTTCACGCGTCATTTCTTTTTGATCTTCATTGCCCTCTGAGATAATTCTTGAAAAATAGTTTAGCACTACTACAATTGGCCATGTAAGCCATATTAGTAATTCTAGTAAGTAAGCAGCACTTGGCGCTAATTTCTTCCAATAATTAGCTCCTATTGTCTTTGGTATTATTTCTGAAAATACTAATATTAAAATAGTAAGTATGATTGAGGCTACAGTAAACCATTCATTACCAAGTTTATGGAATTCTGAGCCAATACCTGCAGCACCGATTGTATGTGAAACTGTATTCAAAGTTAAAATTGCAGCAAGAGACTGATCAATATTGTCTTTAAGTTTCTTTAGTAAATCCCCACTACCGTTCTCATTCTTTTTTAATATTTCAATGTGAGACCATGTTACTGACAGAATAATAGCTTCCAATAAAGAACAAATAAAAGAAATCCCTAATGCTAAAAATAGGAAAATAATAATCCGTCCCCACTCTAATTCCTCATTATTTAAATCAGCACTGATTGTTGTAAACATAGCTAATAAATTCATATATTAGCCCTTCTTTTAGAGTGGAAAATAACTTTATTTGCATATTCTTCAAAAATGTCATCGATACTATTCAAGAGTTAGAAACCTCTGACATGATTTGCCCTATTGGGCCTCAGATTCATATTAAGCGATATAAACTTCCTTATTTGTATCTTTGTTTCTTTGCCACAATCATTATAACCACGTCTTCTAAGTCGCACACATGGCGCGTTTTCCTGAAGCTGAAGCACGATTGTTCAACAAGAAAATTTGTATGCAATGTAATGCAGTCAATGCATGGAAGGCAGTAAAATGCCGCAAGTGTAATTATAAAGGTCTAAGACCAAAGGCAAAAGAACAACGCGGTAAGTGATTTATTCTATTATTCGAGTACCTTTTTCGGTACCGATTATCACTTTTGTAGCCATGTTTAGAAATAATCCGGTGTCTTTTACACCCTTAATTTCAAGCAGTTTTTTATTTAGATTTACTGGATCTTTAATTCCTTTAGTGAAAATAAGATGATAAATATAATTTCCATTATCCGTTATGAAGGGTTTATTATTGGACTCCATTCTTAACATAGTTTTGCATCCTAATTTTTCGATAATAGTTCCCGTTCTTTCATAATCATTAATGCCTACTTCCACTGGAAGTGGCCCTTTTCCTAAAATATCTACCATTTTAGTTTCGTCCACAATAATGATCAATTCCTTTGCTTTAATTTCTACTTTTTTTTCTTGTAGAAGAGCACCGCCTAGCCCTTTAATCATTGATTTATCTAACGAAACTTCATCAGCTCCATCTATGGCAATATCAATATTGTCGTATTCGCCGATATCCACTAATTTGATACCCAGTTTTTTTGCTTGTTTTTCAGTTGCTAATGAAGTAGGTATTCCCTTTATTTGAAAATCTTTTGATATTTTGTTTCCTAAAAGATCAACGGCAATCTTAGCAGTGGATCCCGTACCCAGGCCTACAATCATTCCATTTTTTACAAACTTTACTGCTTCTTTAGCAGCATTCATTTTTGATATATTTT
>Ga0114997_10003058_pt1 | contig 13245 bp, 8 predicted proteins | sample ArcticOcean_MG_C_2_FD_87045 | JGI IMG/M metagenome (GOLD analysis project Ga0114997, IMG submission 87045) | Marine microbial communities from western Arctic Ocean - ArcticOcean_MG_CB4_136 | ecosystem: Environmental > Aquatic > Marine > Oceanic | place: Arctic Ocean: Canada Basin | collected... | reverse complement strand
GAAGAGGATGCAACAAAAGATGCGGAGAAGAAAAGAGCGAGGAGCACTCACGGGACGACGGTTAAGTTCGCGGCGATGATGGCGACGTTTATATTCAAACCAGTCACCTTCACCGGCGCGTTCGTGTTGCGAGAGGTGTATCGAAGCGCGTTGGCGTTGTTAGGGGAGACGAATAAGGACGATGGGTCTTCTTCTTCTTTGAAGAACGGCGGCGGCGAGTCGGTGTTAATGACGCCCCCGTTGACTCCAAAAACACCCAGGAGTAGTCGACAGAGCGTGAATTCGAATCATGACGACGAGGAGGAGGAGGATGTAGGAAAGGGTGCGAGCGACGCTACAAAAGATGATACCAATAAATGTTGCTCCTTCTGCGGTGTGAAAACAGCCAACGCGTTGCGATGCGCGAGGTGTCGACAAACGTGCTACTGCTCTCAAGAGTGTCAAAAGAGCGAGTGGAATGAGCACAAGAAAACGTGCGTTCCATCGCCCGAGCTGTTGGAAAACACTCGACGAGCGAACGAGGAAGTGCGCGAAGCGACTGTGAACTGGGACGGCACGTTCCAAGCGTCGACGAGTTTGTTCCAAGCGGTGAAACATTTGACGAAATTCGCGAAAAGATGTGGCGATGCGAAAAGTAGTGGCGACGCGTTGTGGATTTCGCTCATATTGTTTGCGAACGAAATGGATTCGTATGGAGAAATTAAACGGGAAGATGGATGGCGAGACGTTTCGTTCGATCAGCATTTGGAGACGTGCGAAGCGGCGGCGAGAATTGTCATGCGCTCGGAATTTTTAGAAGGCAGTAGTAACGAAGTTGATAGTAATAGCGATTCCGAAGATGTCAGAAAGGCAAAAAAAGCGCGCGCGCGAGCGTTGGCGCGTTTAGCTTTGGGTACGTGCGCGCTTCGCGGCGCCAAGAGGAGCACGAAAATCGCTTTGGAAAATTTTTACGACGCTCGCGAAGACGCCGTGAGATGTAAGTGTCCGTTCTTAGCCGCGGAGGCGTGTCGACGGATCTGTTTCGCGCACTTGCGCACGGGGAACTTTTCGTCGGCATCGATTGCAATTCAGCAAGCCGTCGAGTTTGCAAAGCTAGTCGCAGAGAAGCAGAAGAAGGAGAATGCTACCAACGAAACGACGACGATGTATTACTACTATCGTTTGTTTCACGCGGATATTCACGAAAGTCTCGAAGTGTGCGTTTGGCTTGAGCACTTAAAGGGGTCGCGAGAATATTTCGGTAAAAATAATACCACGCCTCGCGAACCGAGCGAACGCGCGCATTTCTTAGCAAAAGATGATTCCTACCTCGAAAAGAAGAGAGCGTCTAATTTGAAAACCGTCGCCATCGGGGAAGCGTTGCTGAAACGCGAGGAGTCAGAAAACGGCGACAACGAGAAGAGCGAGCGCGTCAAGCAAACGGTCTATTTAATTCTCGCAGAGACGTACCATGAACTCAACGAGACGAAGAAGTGCGAAGCGTGCGTGCAAAAAATCCACGGAGGAGCAGGAAATGCTTTCAAATGTGCCTATTGCGACGAGCGCGTCGTTCTCTCAATCGGAGAAGAGATGGATGAAGGTCAAGGGACTTCTGTTTTACCTTGGCAAATGGAATATCGCACGTGCATAAATCCTCGCTCGCCGCATATTTTCCACACCAAGTGCGCGCACGGATTGAAAGCGCCGCATCGGAAGAAACACGAAGCATGCGCGTGTTGCCAACTTTGCGTGAACGAGAAGAATTTTGATTTTTGAAAGAAGAAAATTCTCTTCTTTTTTATTCAGAGCGCGACATGACGCAACTCACGCAAACACCCACGAAAAGGTACGCGCGTGATAATCTACAGACCACATCGTTCGGCATCGCTTCGTTTCTTTCTCTCTCTCTCTCTCTCTCTTTCTCTCTTCCCGTCTCCCTTTGACGATTGGACTATATATACATTCACTGACCTCGCGTTATTTTGTTTGTATTCTATTTATAGCTCCTCCCGAACCGGTTCTTCGGCGTCTTTGGAACTCCGCAACGGCCGTCTCGTCGCCATCGCGCACCACATACCAAAGACAGGATACAAGGCGATAAATTCGTACGGGCACAAACCGCGTTTCGTTTCGGAAACGACATCAAAAACCGCGCAAAAAGCGTGTTTCGCCGCACCCGCGAAGAAAACGACGTCCAAGCCGCTTCAAAAATACCACCCCTGGGCGGCGCGCAATCGCCCAAAACAGTTCACCGAAAACGTCGTCGGTCGTCGTTTCGGGTTCACCTCCGCGAGCGCATCGAGTAAAGAAACCTACCGAGGCTCCAGTCAAGTCTGTTTAGGCGACAATAGTATCAAAAACACCTTCCAAACGACCAATCGAGCGTTCCAACAAGTCTCCGTGAACTCGCGATCGTCCAAGGAGAAAGGCTTAGCGATGATGACCAATCAAGGCATAGCCTCGGACGTGGCCAAGCGTTTACACGCGAAGTTGATGCCGAAACCAAAACTCGAGACGACTTTTTAACAGTAGCGATGAATACTTAGGAACAAATATGAATGAATAGAGACAGGGTGAATGCTGCGTGTGGACGACGCTGCTATCGCGCGGGTGGTCGTTGCGAAACATTTTTCGGTATCTGTGATGAATTTACTGTGATGATTTACTGTGATGTGTATGTGTATACTTAGAACTACAAATGAGCTAATGTTGAGTACGCATGTGCCTTTTCAAATTACCAGATTGACGAAAACGCTTCTCGCACACATCACACTCGTATGGTTTCTCGTTCGTGTGAATACGCTTGTGGACTTTCAAATGATCAAGTTGACGAAACGCTTTATCGCAGACATCGCATTCGTACGGTTTCTCGTTCGTGTGAATACGCTTGTGCCTTTTCAAATTAACAGATTGAATAAAACGCTTCTCGCACACATCACATTCATACGGCTTCTCGTTCGTGTGAATACGCATGTGTTTTTTCAAATGACCAGATTGACGAAAACTCTTCTCGCACACATCACATTCATACGGTTTCTCGTTCGTGTGCGTAAGCATGTGTACGGCCAAGATGGAAGGATATCCAAACACCTTCCCGCAAACATCGCACTCGTGCCCTCTCTTCCTCTTCCCTCTCTTCGTCGTCGTCGTTTCTTTTCGTATCTCCTTTTGCTCGATTTCAAAAACGACTTCGTCCTCGTCAGGAATCTTCAAACACAACACCGGTGTTGGTTGCTCTTCTTCTTCTTCTTCTTCTTCTTCTTTATCTCTCGAAACCTTCAAAACCGTCCTCGCGTTCACCGCGCGTTTAGGATGTGGATTCTTTCGTCTCATGGAATTATTAGTATACGCGACTTTAAAAGAGAGTCGTATGAGGTTGAAGAATAATGTATCGCATGTATGATGTGATCAGAGAGAAGGAAAAAAAAGAATACGAAAAAATGGCAGTCACTCACAAAAACAAAGGCTTTGAAAAATTGAAAAAAGACGACCGACAACAGTCGTGACTGGGCCGGGAGGAGGTCCAGGGGATAACATACAGTTACGTATGCATGACGTTACGGTATGCATAAGAAGATACCAAAAACATCAGAAAAAGAATAAAACTGTTCTACTCCTGAAAAAGAAACCTTTTGCGCGCGTACCACACGAAAAGAGCGCACGAAAAACCAGACGGATAAACGCGCGCTCGTTATTCAAAGAGAGCGCATCCATCTTCGTCGTCCATCGAAAGACGCGCGCGAGTTTTTCGCGTTTGGGAGAAGAGATTTCAGTGCAAAAATCTCCGGGAATCTCTGCTGACGAATTTCCCGAAAAAGTCAGAGATCGAGAGATATGTTCGCGTCGTCGTGGAAAGCTTTCCCTTTGCGCTCGTGGTTTTTGTTCATCTTCATCGCGCTTCATCACGTGTGTCAGAGAGCACTGGCGATGAAAGAATCCGCCACGATATCTCTCTCCTCGCAAACGCAGAAGCACGATATGTTTGACACCTTTGGATTCGACTCGAAATCGAGCTCGATGACGTTTCAGAAATTAAAAATGAAAATTTTAGGCGGAGAAGACTCGACGACCTCCGCGCGGCTTCCAAAAGTCTACCTGAGTTTGTGTCCTTTGAATGAAAACGCAAACTTGGCAAACGAGGCGTCTAAAAGCGATGCGAACGGCGCTTGGTGCGAAGTAAGCGTGGGGAAGTTGAACGAGACGAACGCGTGTCGATTCGTGGCGTTCGCCGGAACGGAGGAGGTGGAGGCGATAGGAGAACGACGAAGGAGAAGCGGTAGGAGAAGAAGTTTACTCACTGGCGCGTATGGCGATGATGATGACGGGAATGTGGTGTTTGAAAAAGAATACGCGCCGATGCAAATCAAAGTGAACGAAAAGAAAGTGTACGACATCGCCTTTTTCACGTGCGATTCAAAAGGTACAACAATTGAAATAGACGTCGCATACGAGACTTTAAACGGTGGGAAACACCACTTAAGCACCGAGTGGCAACCAGTAGTGAGCGTCTTTTTGTACATTTTGTTGTGTTACGTGATTTTCTTCATGGTGCAATTGACGCACACGATGTCGATGTGCGCTATATATCGCAGTCAATCCGTCATATCCGCGTTGCACTACGCAATGTGGACGACGCAAGTTATGCGAATGATACATGTAAGTATGTCCTTTAACCATTTCAATTACATCGACGTAAATGGGACCGTAAATGATTCTTTTTATCATGGCGTTATCATCTGTTCGAGTTTGAAGGAAATGACGTTTTGGACGTTGTTACTCGCCATCGGCGGCGGTTGGCGAGTGACGTCAAATCGAGCGTCGAAAGAGCGGAAACTCATCGGCGGCGTGACCATGTTCATGATATTTATGTGTAACCTAGTCGGTCAGATGAATTTAGGCATACGAACGGTCTATTTCGTCTACGCTTTGACGTATTGTTGCGTCATATCAATGACATTGTATGTGGGCTCGAAAACCATACGAACGTTGCACGAGCAACTCGAGATTTTTCGACGATCTGGGGCAACCGAGGAAGAAGTTGCCAGAGCGCCCGTGAGAACGAAAGAACGAATGTACCAGACATTTTACGTCGCGTTTATTGTGTTTTGCGGACTCAAAATTATGAACCAGATTCTTTCCACGTATTTCGAACGCGACCACGCTTGGGTGCAATTATTCTTCTCGGAGTTTATCGATATGATACTGTGGTGTTTCTTGCTCATTCTCTTCAGACCAAAAGACCAGACGTACACGACGACGTCTTTCCCGGCGAATGGGTTCGATCCTTTTGGAATCGATGCTTCAGTTCGAGCCGCAGAAATGGGCGTACATCCGCGAGAAGGTCTCACGTATCTTCCGGACATTTACGTCGCCGAGGTATCGGCGGCTTCAAAAATCGAAAGAGAATTTCTTCACCGAACTAGAAATGATGACGTCGTGGTCGCCGGAATAGCATCGGACCAATCGTCCGACCCTGGCGGAGCCTCTCGATCGTCCACATCTGTGGATTCTATCGAATTATCCGCTCGAGGCGTGATGTCAAAATCCGCCGCCGCGGAGGAATCTTCCACCTCCGCTCTCAGTTCTCTCGCCGACGGTGCCGACGTCGAACAAGGCCTCGCATCCCAACAACATCAGAGCATCAGAGCTCGAATGAACGTCTACGTCATCGAAAACCCACCAACGACAAAAGGAGACGGTGCCCCGCTTTCAGAATCCATCGCTTTAGCCATTAAAATCGACGACATTGAAGCGCACCGCGCGCTAGAGAAAAGAGAGAGAAGCGTAAATGAAGCCTCCGCCGCCGCCGCGGTATTAGATGAACAAGAAGGTCACGCAGCAGGCGAGTAGAAGTCAAAACGAAAACGAGATCAAAATGTACTGTTATATATTTGTAGATTCTAACTGTTGTACGTGCTCTTTATTATTATTTGATGGTTGTGAAGTATACGCTTGTACGTTCTAATGATTTGATTTCCCCACATAAAAAGCTTCCCCTACTACTCGTATACTAGAAAAAAGATTTTCACCTCACGAAGAAGTAAAGAGCGAGGGAGCGCGAAAGGGAGAGAGAGATTACCATCATGAATTCGCGAGGGAGGGAAGACGACGAGAAGAATGGCGAGGACTCATCATCCGTCCACTGGGGGAAAAGAAGGTTCGACGGGGAAGAAAAAATCACGCAAAATCACAAGCGAAAATTACGACAAGAAACGCCGTCGTACCACGGCGGCGTGGACGATGTCACGCGACAACGCATCGAAGACCGAAAGAAGAAACAATCTGGTCACAACAGAGGGATCGAATCTTTAAACGAACGGCACGGACGAGGAGGAGGAAAAGAAGGGCGGTTTGATAAGAATAGAAAGAGCGGCGGGAACGGTTTACGATTCGAAGACGAAGAAGACGACGGAGAGTGGGAAGAGACGCCGGCGAGACGAGCGCGGGATAGCGGGAACGAGACGCCGTCTTTGAGACACCTCGACGATTCCAACGAAGACGACGATTCTTGGACGAATAAAGCAAAGATGGGATCGATTAGCCAACCGAGCGGCGGCGGCGGCGGCGGCGGCGGGAATAGAAGGAGCGGGAATAGCAACAGTTCGCATAAGTTTTCCATGCGCTTCGAGGCGGACGACGACGACGACGACGATTCGGTCGCAAAGAACGTGGTAAAAGCGACGCCTTTGACGGCGACGCCGTCTTGGAAGTCCAACGAGTGGATGGTGGAGAAGATTACGAAGAATCAAAATCAATTCGTCAAAGAAGGAGATAAACTCACGGTTGTCGAAAACGAAGACTCGCTGGACGTGCTGGAGAATCAACGGATGGAAGAAGAGGCGAGGGAGGAGAATCGATTCGGGAATACAAACAAAGATTTAGATCGCGCGTGGTACGACGACGACGAAGGTGGGGGTGGACACGGCGACGCCTTCGATCCGTTCGGAGAAAAAACAGACGTGAAGTCAAAAGAACGCTTCGAGAGGAAACAGTTGGAGTACGCGAAACGGTTAACCAGAGCGGACGGGTCGTTGATGACGCTGGCGAATTCCGCGCGATTTTCACAAATTCATAAAGACCACGCGACGTGGGAAGAAAACAGAATGTTAACGTCTGGCGTCGCTCGCGTGAAAGAAATCGATTTGATGGCGCAAGACGAAGATTTCGGCGAGGAGAAGGCGATTTTGTTAGTGCACGATACGAAGCCGCCGTTTTTGCAAGGGAAAAGAGCCTTCGCGAAAGCGCAAGAGGCGTCGTTGCCAGTGAAAGATCAAACGAGCGACATGGCGATGATTGCGAGGAAAGGGTCCAACTTAGTTAAAGATATTCGAATGAAAAGGGACGAGAATAAAAGTCGCGATCGGTTTTGGGACGTGAAAAACTCGAAAATCGGCGACATCACCGGAACGACAAACGAAGAAGACAAAATCGCGGAAGATCAAAAGATGAAAGAAGATGAGGAAATGCGCAAGCGTGGGGAGAAGAATGACGTCGTGGGTAAAGACGGCGAGATTGATTTCAAAGCGGATTCAAAGTTTGCGGACGCGATGAAGGAAAAATCTGAAGCCCAATCGGATTTCGCCAAGTCAAAAACGTTGAAAGAACAGAGAGAATTTTTACCCGTGTATAAGTGCAAAGCAGATTTAATGTCGGTGATTCGCGAGAATCAAATTGTTGTCGTCGTTGGTGAGACTGGATCAGGAAAAACCACGCAAATGACGCAGTACATGCACGAGGCCGGGTACACCACGTTTGGTATGGTTGGGTGCACGCAGCCGAGACGAGTAGCCGCGATGTCTGTAGCAAAGAGAGTTTCCGAGGAATTTGGGTGCGAACTAGGTCGAGAAGTTGGGTACGCGATTCGTTTTGAAGATTGCACGAGTTCAGATACAATTATCAAGTACATGACTGATGGCGTCTTGCTGAGAGAAACGCTCAGAGATTCCGATTTGGACGAGTATTCCGCGATTATCATGGACGAAGCGCACGAGAGAAGTTTGCACACGGATGTACTTTTCGGTATTTTGAAGAAAGTTGTCGCGAGGCGAAGAGATTTCAAGTTAATTGTTACATCAGCGACGCTAAACGCATCGAGATTTTCGGATTTTTTCGGTAACGTTCCAGTATTTAACATTCCTGGCCGAACGTTTCCAGTTGAAATCATGTACAGTAAAACGCCCGTGGAAGATTACGTGGAAGGCGCTGTGAAACAAGCGTTGGCTATTCACATGTCTTACCCTCCCGGTGACATTTTGCTTTTCATGACTGGCCAAGAAGAAATTGAAACCGCATGTTACGCGTTGGAGGAACGTATCGCTGAGCTCGAAGCAGACGCCGAAGGGCAGACGAAAATCCCTCCGTTAGCTGTGTTGCCGATTTATTCGCAACTGCCTTCGGATTTACAAGCAAAGATTTTTCAGTCCGCGGAGAAAGGCCATCGTAAGTGCATCGTTTCTACGAATATTGCGGAAACTTCGTTGACGCTAGATGGCGTGAAATACGTCGTCGATACGGGTTACTGTAAGTTAAGTGTGTATAATCCTCGAGTAGGTATGAACGCGTTGCAAGTGTTCCCGTGTTCTCAAGCGGCGGTGAATCAACGTTCAGGAAGAGCCGGGAGAACCGGTCCCGGAATAACCTATCGCTTATACACGGAAATGGCGTACAAATACGAGCTCTTGTCGACGACTGTTCCGGAAATTCAACGGACGAACCTCGGCAACGTCGTTTTGCTCTTGAAATCGCTCAACATTGAAAATCTGTTAGATTTCGATTTCATGGATCCGCCGCCGAAGGAAAACATTTTGAACTCAATGTACCAGCTATGGATTCTCGGTGCGTTGGATAACGTCGGCGGCTTGACAAAACTTGGTTCGAAAATGGTCGAGTTCCCCGTCGATCCTCCATTAGCCGCGACTTTGTTGAAAGCCGAATCGCTCGGGTGTTCCAACGAAATCTTAACCGTCATTTCTATGCTCTCCGTCCCTTCCGTTTTCTTTCGCCCGAAAGATCGCGAAGAAGAGTCCGACGCCATGCGCGAAAAATTTTTCGTTCCAGAAAGCGACCATTTAACGCTTTTAAACGTCTATCAGCAATGGAAAACGAACGGTTATCGCAACGATTGGTGCAACAAGCATTACATTCAAGGTAAAGGCATGAAGAAAGCGAGAGAAGTACGCGCGCAGCTCGCGGATATCATGAAGTCGCAAAAGGTGCAGTTGACCACGTGCGGCTCGGATTGGGATGTCTGCCGACGCGCTTTGTGCGCGTCGTATTTTCATCAAGCCGGTCGTTTACGTGGTATCGGCGAATATGTAAACTGCCGAAACGGTATGCCGTGTCATTTGCACCCTTCCTCTGCGTTGTACGGATTAGGTTACACTCCCGATTACGTGTGCTACCATGAAATCGTAATGACGAGTAAAGAATACATGCAATGTGTGACGGCGGTGGAGCCAGAGTGGTTGGGAGAATTCGGACCCATGTTTTACACGCTGAAGAAATCACACTCGTCGTTGGCGCAATCGAAAGCGAAGCAAAGAGAAGAGAAAGAGAAGATGAAGATGGAAATGAAGCAGAAAAAAGAGCTCGAAAACGCAGAGAAGAGGAAAATCCAGGAGAAGATGGAGGCAAAGATTGAGAGAGAGTCGAGAAAGATCGTCACGCCAGGAGGAACTGGTTTACGCGCGAGTGGTGCGTCGTCTGTTTCCGGCGGTGGTGGCTCAAAGTTTCGAACGCCGTCCTCGAAACGGCCCGGGACGGGTGGGAAGACGCCGAGACGTTTCGGGTTGTAACACATTGACGTATTCGTATAAATATAGAAATTGTAGAAAGCAGTAGTTAAAAGTTTTAGTAGGAAAAGTAAACAACGCTGAAGCTAAATATTAATATATGTAGATCTATGCGGAAACGCTCAACCGTTTCAAGTGTTCCATGAACACTTGCAAACTCACGTCGTCGGTGAAGATTACATCGCTTCCACCGGCGTGTCCGTAAGGCGAGCCTTGCGAATTGTGCGTCGCGGACGGGTTCAATTTAGCTAACAAAAATCTCGCCTGCGACCCGTTTTGATCGCAATCGACCAATCTTGGTACCGGGAACCGTTGGTTTAAGATGTAATTCGCATCTTCTTGCGGCATTTTTAACAACTCCGCGAACGCTTTGTGTTCTTCTTGTTCTTGATATTTCGCCTTGCGCCATTGCGCGATGGTGGAGCCGTGGAAAACAACGACGGAGAAGTACGCGTCTAAGAGTAAGATTCTATCCGGCGCGACTGAACAGACGTCCAACAATACCGGTTCAGGAGGCACATTGAAGGAATACGCGGTCAATGTCGGTTGAATCATGACTAAAGAATTCAACACGTTTTCGCGCCATAACACTACTCGAAAATACGCGGTTTCGTCCGGCGAGTTGTTGAACACCTGCACGAATTGCGATCGACGCAAGTTGAACATAAACTGCGGAAATAAAGAGAACTGCGGGGCTAACTGGAAAGAGTGCGGATCTTCTTTCCTATACTCGCCAAAGCGTTGACACGCGCCTATTAATTTTCTATCTAACCACCTCGTCGCAGCTGGGCCGTCCATCTCGTCGTCTTGTTCCATTTTCCACGTCAATTGTCGAGCGATCAACACAGCCGCGGCTTCTTGGTCGAAACCCATGGAGATTTCCGGAATGTTTTGCCCGTTCGTCCATCTGCGAGTGGTGGTGATGACTCTCAATCGAGTTTCACCGGTCGGTAACGTTGACGTGCAGTGAAACTGTAAGAAAAACTGAGGCGCGCTTTGATATTGTTGCGGCTGACCGCAGGGGTTTTGACTGTACCCGCCTCCACTAGCTCCGTCTGGCTTCTCTTTCGCGACCTCGAAAAACACCGCCAAAGTCGTGTTCCTAGTCAGCGCGCACATCTTCCAAGCGGTAGTTCCTCCATACCCAATGCTCACATCCGCGACATTTCCTAAATGTCGTCTCGCCGTATCCAACGCCGCGCACGGACCGACGCATCCCGCAACCTTCACGTCTCTCGAGGTGATCACTTCGAAAATTCCATTCGAGTGCACTTTTAGCGGCGTCACTTCGTCCGAGGACGACGAAACGCTTTCTGGACTTGGTTCTGGTTTGTTTTGACTCCCGTATAATTTCACAAACGATTTCTTGAACACCACGTGCGAGAACGATTCGGCTAAAACAACCGCCCCACCGGTTTTTTGCGCGCACCCTTTCATTTCGGCTAATCCAACCTGATCGAGCGCGCACGCAAACACGTCTAAAGAGTGGCCATTCGCGCACAATTGAGTAGCAATCGCGTTGTATTTTTTCTTCGCTTTTGTAAATAAAGGCGCTTTATCTTGCGCGATATCTTTGTGCGATCGAGTCGCATTTTCCAACGCTTTCGGCACGATGTTACCCGGACCCTCCGTACACGGCCCGCCAACGAACAAGCACGCGCGTGCCGGGTGACCGGAAGGACATCCTAAAGACAGCAACGTGGATGCGACGGCTAACGCGGTCCCCGTGGCACGATTGTGTCGACTTTGTGGCAACGGCGCGAACGGGTCTCTCGCCAACTCTTCTAAAATCGCCGAGAACGTAAACTCGCACTCAGACAAAGGCACTAAAAACGACGAAGCTGGATTCATTTGTTGATACGGTTGTTGTTGTTGTTGCGTGTTTGGATTTTGATTCTGACTCTGATATTGTTGTTGATGTTGTTGCGGTCCACCCCCACCTCTCGAAAATGTCAACTGATCCCTAATCTGCGCCGACGTGTGCTCCTTCCCGCCTCTAAACACGTACGATTTCGGACAGTCCGCAAACTGCAACTCGTGCACGTGCACGTGCGTCCCGAACGATATCAACCCGACTAAAGAATCTTCCGGCAACAAACTCAGCGCTTGCGTCAAACTCGCTTTTAAACTCGCCAACTCTTCATCCGACACGCACACGTCCACCAGGAACAAATACGCCGGCGGCGGCGTCACTTTGTTCGGGTTGATCGTATAATCAATCACCAGATAATTCGGAAACAACTCCGCGGGTAAGTTTTGCTCGGTAATCCCCGCGTAATGTGGCGGAAGATTGTTCCTCGCGTGGCAAAACGGACACACGAACAGTTTCGAGTTGAAGTCGATTTGCGCGTAGGGGTTCAAACACGCCGCGCACGCTTTACACCGCACCGGTTCGTAAGGCACAACCTAAGTATTGAGAACAGACGAATTGTAAAGTCAGAAAATAACAGAAACGTACACGTTACGAGACACCAAAAATATGCGCGAGAAAGAGAGAAAAAGAGAGAGGTATTCATCGGATGTCGATGCGCGCTCTTTTTGCTCTTTTTGTCCGTTTCTCTCTTCTTCTTTGGAGGATTGGATCCAATTTAATCTGCTCTTGAGATTGTTCTCAAAGGAGTGAGAGAGAGAGAGAGAACGAGAGCGAGAAAACCGAACCACGACACGCATCATCGCGCGACGACGGAGCACTCTCTCGCGGGAATAAAGAAAGACTGATGATGATGATGATGCTATCATCGTCTTAAATCATACGTCTTAAAACGTACCGGCACTTCCTCGATGTGTTTCAGCGGCGTCACGAGCGCGCCTAAAGGCACGACGCATTTCTGCGCCGATTGGCGATCGTCCGGCCACGCGTTCAAGGAGAACCGAACGCCGTCTTTGTTTTCCAGGTCCGACCAACTCGTCGTCATTATTTGTCTTTAATACGTCTTTGTCTTTATTGAGCGATTCAACGGGATTAATTTTGAAGACTTTCACCCAAACAGAGGTGCCTTAAACGGACCAAAAATGAGGCAAAAAACGGTTCAATTTTACAGACAGAAAAAAAAAAGGATTGACCAAAAACCATGTACACATCATTCATTATTTATTAAAGTCGCGCGGTATTATTCATTAAATGGGGAAGAAGCAACAACTCTCCGGCGCAGGGAAGAGAAAGAAGAAGATGGAGAAAGAAGAGCTCGCCGCGGAAATGGAGCGGTTGAAGCTCGGGCCGACGGCGATTTGGACGGGATTGGTGTTGCATCACAAGGATGTGTTTGTCTCGCATGTCTTGTCGAAATTGAATGGGACAGATCGGTTTTTCTTTTCATTTGTCAATACAGAGAGTCGGGGTGTGCTTGAATACGCCGGGGTGAACGTATCGGGATTAGAATACAAAGTTTACGAATGTTTATTGATTTCGACGTTGGAATGGGCGTGGAATCATACAAAATGGGGAAAGAAAAGTAAAAGTGGAACGGTGATAGAT
>Ga0114997_10003057_pt1 | contig 13246 bp, 21 predicted proteins | sample ArcticOcean_MG_C_2_FD_87045 | JGI IMG/M metagenome (GOLD analysis project Ga0114997, IMG submission 87045) | Marine microbial communities from western Arctic Ocean - ArcticOcean_MG_CB4_136 | ecosystem: Environmental > Aquatic > Marine > Oceanic | place: Arctic Ocean: Canada Basin | collected... | reverse complement strand
ATGATCGAATCCATCTATGGCTCTAAGATACCCTAATGCGATTACTTTCGCTTCAGCAACTGTTTTAACAACATATCCTCTTGCTTCTGATACAAGCTTTTTAGTCATCTAAATTTTTCCATTCCTCATCAAGCGTTGCCTCCCATTGCCATTGCCGGATATTTTCGGCTTCTTCATCAGTCATTTCATCGGATTCAATGACGTCCTCGAATTGAGGACCGTCATCAATCCGACAAGGAATATCAGCCATTAAGCTACCGCCTTTTGCACCAGACGGCGTACTGTCTGATAGCTGCAATCCCAACCAAAGCGATACTCTATCTCTTCGCCAATCTCACGGAATGAGGCACCCTCGTCACGCCGATCAAGCATAATGTCTATAGCCTTGTCGCGTAGTTCATGCTCGCGTAGCACGGCTTTTCTACCGACACCTTTAACAAAGAACCCGAATGGCACTAAACCACCAGCATAACCGCCTATCTTGCGTTTTTCCTTGCGGGCATTACCGAGGCGCTCGACTATCCTCATGCGTTCTGTTTCAGCGAATACAGCGAGGATATTAAGGATTAATTTGGCATGGGTGTTGTTGTCATTACATACATCACCCAGGTCCTTGATGATTAACTTAACGCCGATTTGCTTGAGGTGGTAGATGTCGTTTAGGCAGTGCCTAGTGTCGCGTGTAAAGCGATCTAGGCTGGATACTATGATCGTATCGCCTTCGGCGAATTCAAGGTCCTTGATGGACGGACGAAGCATAAACTCCATAGCACCAGTGACGCCTGAATCTTCTAGGTAAGTATCAATCGTTAAGTCCTCAGACATAGCCAAGCCAGAGCAACGCCGACGCTGTGCGTCGAGCGATGTCTCTGTGCTGTTGTTGAGATAAGAGGTACGAGTGTAACCGTATATCATTACGCCACCTCCAATAGAACCATCGCTTGTTTAACGATGGCACGTTTGCGGTGGTATAAGAATGGTAATGGAATAATTGGCTCCCAAGATCGATTAGGTTCTTTAATAAGAAGGTCAACGCCTACTTTCTTAAAATAGTAATTGTCGATTTTAGCTATCATTGTGTTCCCCTTAGTTGTAGTTATTAGTTTTTTGTTACAATGTAAGAGTACACCTTTAGGGTAACAAAGCAAACAAATAAATAAAAAAAAATTTTACTGTGAGTATCTAGTCCATATCCCCCACCCGGGCTTTGCAGCAAGGGGGGGCTAAAAATGTTAATAACTGCCAGAATCCCTGTATCCCTTGCTATCAGTGGCTCGCGCAAGGTCGTAATATATAGGTTGTTACATTCATAAAAGATAGTATGAAGCATATATAGGGTGTATTAGACTATAAACCTATAATAATCAATAACTTACAGGGTTATCTTCACTTCCGAGGCACTTAGCCTCTATATTTTACTGTGTAAAAACTCATATCCAATTCTTTTGTAACCTTAAAGTGAACACAAAGTACATCAATCTTTGCGCTTCTTCTTACCGAAGATCCTATCCCATTCATCTTCATACTTCTTCTTGTCCTTCGGTCTTGGTGTCGAGCCTTTACTCATAACTTATACCTGAACACCGGAGCCCCATCACTCGCAAATACATCCAGTACATTCTTCTCCAGGTACAACCTCGCCGCTTCGCGGCTCATGTTGTTATCTTTAGCCGTCATCACAATCATCTGGTCGTAATCATAGACATAAACCTTTTCACCATGACGCACGATGTAACCTTGGATAGCCTCATTGAATCCCTCAATCTTTATTAGCATCGTCATCCTCATCGACGTTCAACAACGTCGGCTCATGCTCAATGACACTGATATTCTTTAAGGCCTCCAAGTGCATATCATTGAGATTAATCTGCAAGGTCGGTGATTTCTTATCGCCCCACTTCTCCGGGCTAACACGAGACGACCACCACTTCCTCGAATCAATCCTGAGCTTCGCCAGGTTCGCTTGCTGAGGATCCATATCGGCATCTGCAATATCCAATATCTCATCTGCCAGAAAGTCTGCTGCTAAACGTCTTGCCTCATAGTACCGAGTTTTACGTCCTTCCACTTGACCGAGCCACTTATAAAAACCACGATTGCCACAATTATATTTGGCATAGATTTGCTTCAATGTATTACCGACAGTAATCAATTCAAATATCTTATCTTCACCGACTTCATTCAAGTACCTAACTTGAGCACTTAATATCTTTTGTCCCGCCATGTTAATCCTCCAAGGATGTACCTAAACTTTGAATAATATCTAACGCTTCCAAACGATCCGCAGACTCGCCTAACGGCTCATGCAGATCGTCATAATACTTATCCACCTTATTGGTGTAATTCTTAGCGGTTGTCTCTCGCTTGGGTTTCTTTTCCTTGATGTAGAAACGCTCTACCGTTTGCCAACGGTGAGAGCATTTCTTACAACAACGCTTACGAAAAACTGCCACGTTTTTCTTGGAGCTCTCTAAGACTTGTGATGCACCACGACATTTAGGACACTGCATGTTTGTCCTCCTGTTGTTGCCCTTCACACTCAATCAACCACTTTAAAAAGACGTGTGCCTTCTGCAACGATTCCACCCCACCCTTATCCTCATACCGATACAGGTATTTTATAACCGATCCTTTTAGATACCCGGCAAACGCCGCATCACTCATAGAGGAACGAATGCAATCAATACACTCTGAATCCCCTGGACGTTTAACCGTATAATGATCCGGATGATGTACGTTGTCTTTAATTCTCATAATAATTCTCCAATTGCTATTTGTTTAACCCACCAATGAAACTCACTCTCAGTCAATGAGCCACGCATCTTATTTACCGCCGAACAGACCAAACGAATATTCTCCACCGAGTACCCTTCATCATTGTTTAACCGATCGATACTGGCATTCTTTAAATCATTGATGTCGCCGTGATGATTCATATATAAATTAGTAACCGCACAACGACCTTCTTGCCGATGCCAGAGATTGAGTACATCATCCGAGGTAATCATCCAATCCATTTTGGGATTGTATTTACCTCTGGCATGTTTGAGGTTCGCTGTTTTTCTGGTGAAGTACGATTCTATGGTAGAGAGGTTTGATATACGTTTACTCATCATTAAACTCCACATTAAACTCTACATATTGCTCCAGAATGATAGCCTCATAAATCCCTCGGTATTGCTCTAACGTGGTGAACGGGATACCTAATCGCATGCGTTCTTTACGATCAATGTTGTAGACCGTCTCTAACTGCTGTTCGGTATAAAGAATCATTCTTAGGCCTTAACCTCCAACATATCTTGCTTGAATTCCTGATAGTCCTTTTCAAGTTCCTGAGTAGCTTTTTGTTCGTGCTCCTGATGTTTCTTATACACATTAACGAAATCGTCATACGGCATGTGACAAGTGATATCGTGTCTATCGACGGTGTTACCGACCACCCACTGAGCCGGTACTAAAATGCACCACTCTGTGCGATCGAACCTGTAAGCCAAGAGCGGTAGTAACCGCTCAGGCTTAACAGCATCGACTACCTGATCCCACCAATCCAGTTGATATAAACGACCACGTTTATAGCGTTTCACTTCAACACCGAAACCGGGTAAGCCGATCACATCAAATCCTGATTTAGCTGCTTGCGCATAATTACGAGAAAAATCATGCTCAGGGAACGATTGAGATAAAATCTTAATAAATTCTAGTTCTCCATTCGCTCCTTTACGACGACTTGTAGCTCCCATCTTTTCCTACCTTTATCGGTTTATACCGATCTTATTAATATTTCTTTGTTACCCTTTAGGGTATTTACAACAGGGCTTTTTACTTTTACGCTTAAACACGCTTGGTGCGTTTTAGAGCGTAAAAGCCTTATTTAACCCCATCTGCCTCTTTATCTATTATCTGTTTATGGGCGAACAAATTTTGCTGTGAATTTTTTTGGACAGTTTCCAATCTGGCACAAGCAATATCGAAATACTCTCGTTCCATTTCAATGCCTATAAACTTAAATCCTTCCAGTAATGCACCTTTACCTGTACTGCCAGAACCCATAAAAGGATCTAAGATCACCCCACCCTTCGGTGTGATGAGGCGACACAAATAGCGCATCAACTCCGTTGGCTTGACTGTTGGATGTATATTTTTGTATGCAGTATTACGGCCCTCAGATATGCTACTAGGCTTACCACTAGCGCCATTACCAGTTTGCCATTGAACCCATTTTTTTTCAGAAAAACTATCTAAACCTTCATCTCTATCTTTCTTACTCGCTTTCGCACAATAGAAGTAACGAGATGCTGTGCCTTCGTCACCCAAACCACCTAGATTTTGACTTTTATGACCTTGTTTATATTTACCATATATTTCACCTGTTGCTGATTTTTGCGAAGAAATACCGCTACCACCACTACTCTTGCCAGTCTCTGGAAATATCTCCAACACTTCCTCAGAACCATCGTGCATGACATTGGCTGGGAATCTGCCTTGTGGTTGCTCGTATTCTATATTTGGGTTGTTGTTTTTAAATCCGCTTTGCTCTTTCCATTCGCCCTCTTTTCTTTCGCCACCAGAGTATGCGCCACCCATCAAGTTATCTTCTGTTCCAACTCGACACCCATCTATATTAATCCCACCTGTACCATGCTCTAGTACATTGTTAGCCACAGTTCCTTTAAAGGGTTTCCTCGCCATGACTATCGGCTCATGTGCTGGCTTGAGAGCTGTACCCCAACCTTCGTATTCGCTATTGCCTTTGGTTAGCCTAATTTTTGGTTTAGTTTCCCAGCCTTTTACACCAAACTTGGCTTTACCGCTTGATTTCCTACCCTCTCTCCCAAACGGCTCGTATTCCCCTAAATCTTCTCTCTCATTCCCTTGCAACTTATCAACCGCCTTACCTATGTTGTGCGACTTTGGAAAGCCACTGCCATACAACCACATCAACTGATCTCGTATCTCAAAGCCAGCATCTTCGATGGGTATGACTCCTCTGTGATAAGTGCGTGAACCAAAGAAGGATAACAGGTGTCCACCTTGCTTGATGGATTGATAAACCTTTTCCCATAGTTCTTGTTGTGGCACATCGTAATCCCATTGTTTACCCATGAATGACAAGCCATAAGGTGGATCAGTAACGACTGAATCAACATTTTTTATCTCTGAGAGAATTTCATTACTATCGCCACAATAAAGGGTGGCATTTCCAATGATTTCTTTAATCATTGATAACCCCGCCTCACCTTCGGCTTCAATCGATACTCGGTATTCTGCCCAGTACCTTGATGCTCAATATGTTTGTGATTCACGATTTGCAACCTAATCTCTCTGGCAATGGCTCCATCAATATCTAAACCCAAACGATTGCATTGCTCGGCAATGAGAGTATTGACCTCGTATGCCGTCACCCATTCTCGGTGTGATAAATGCCGCATAACCTCTGGCAACATTTGTGGATGTTTAACAGCATCCACAAAGTTCTCTAATCGCATTGAATCTGGATTTAATTTGACGAGGCGTTCTTCCGGCCAAGGACCATTCCGTGTTAAGAAACTTAAATTAATGGCACTGGAATTTGCAGCGGTCATTAAAATGCCTGAGTCCATCCACCCGGTCAGTGATGATGCTCCACGAGCACCATCAAACCCATCTTGAGTAGTAGCTCCTTTTCTCGTGTGATGTACTAAAAAGACACAAGGTGGTGCGTCCATTTCTAAGGTTGAGCTTGAGAAAAGTTCATTAAGCTGCTTGAAGAAAATAGCAACCTCGCTGTTTGAATTTTCTTCGCCAGTAAAATAATTGGCTAAAGGATCTATACATACAATGCTGGGCTTAATTCTTTTGACTAATGATTTAAGACGATTGAAATTAGATGCCAGGTCTAAATCACCCCGCTCAGTCCAATAGAAATTCTCTCGGATGAGCTCTTTTTCTTTATCATTAAATGACTCAAATAATGGACGTAACCGTGAACCAACATAGGCGCCACGAATCTCTGCTTGCAGCCAGATCACTTTATGTGGCTTATCCCATTTCATATCTAACCACTGACCGCCTACTGCGGCTGTGGTTAGCGCCTCCAATACTAATTGTGATTTACCAATCTTCGGGGCACCGACAACAAAGACTCTGAATCCAGCAGCAATAAACCCCTCACCTAAAAACTCTGGTGGTTTACGATGCTCTAAATCAAATGCGTCATCTATTCTTAATACTTCTATCGGTCGATCATCAAAAGTTGGCGTCCAACCTTTTTGCCTGGCACCGATAATCATCACCCTTATCTCTTCGCGTGTTTGTGCGTGTGAGTATCCGGGTTGAGTTAGTGTCACACAGTCGCGCAGAATGGTGTCATCACCTAAACCTTTTGCTACCGAACGTGCTACCCATCGTAATGCCGTGTCATGCCACCCATCGTTATGTTGGGTATTAATAGACGTAACATTGGTTTTACCACGACGTCCTTCAATGGCTCTTAAATGTTTATCCTCAAGTTTTGGTAAATCTGAGAACATGTGGAAATCTTCTTGCGAGTCTTGCCAATTCCATTCGTAACCTGGGCCATTAAAAATCACATAACCGCCTTTGTTCCTTATATCGATTCCAGAGCCAGCACTCACCGTAATATCTTCTGGTAATTTGCTGTACATCCAGTGCTCACCACCCGAACGTGTTTTGGCTACTAATGGCGTCCAAGGTAAATTCTCTTTTGCCCAGGGTATTAACGATTCATCTTGATAGGCATCCAAATCTACGACACCGAAAGATTTACCGGTCAGAGCGCCCCACATACATTCGGGGTAGGTTTGAGCCCATCGCTCTATTTGTTCCTCAGTAGGTTTAGTGTCTTGATATTGCTTCCAAGGCACGAGCGGTCGTTTATCTTTGCCGCAAGGAATGACATGCACATCAAACTCACGAGATAACTCAATGATGGCGTCTTGCACGCCCTCTTGAGTTTTGGGTTTATCTAGTAGCATTAATCCCATAAGTCGGGCCGTAATTTAGCTCGATTAATACCTGTGATTTTTTCTACTTCAATCGCACGAAGCGGCGGTATGCCATTTTTTCTTTTTTTCCATGCGTAAATAGATTTAGGGCTTATGCCGATTTTTTCGGACAGATCAGCAATTTTTATATCTTTCCATACGTTATCTGGTGTCACTTTATTCCCCTTTAGTAAACAACCCGAAGATAACTAATGTATTTTTATTTGTCCACCTTTTGGGTAACAAGTTGCACATAAATATATTTTTACTGCAATCTTATTTATTAAGTTCATAACCAGATAATTAATAATATTAATAATATGAATGTTGATAAGTATTTTTAATTAGTGTAGTGTGTTACCCAATAGGTAACTTTTAATAATTGATAGGAAAAGGAAATGAAAGATGAAAAGAGGTATATCCACGCAATCTCAGGACGAATTGCGCAGCTTCGCGCTAAAAACAAAATGTCGCTCAGAGCGTTAGCTCTGCTTGTAGGTCTTTCACCAAATACTATTAAGAAATGGTGCGATGGTGATTCAGTTCCAAGCCGAAAGAACCTAGCAGCAGTCGCCAAAGTGTTTGATGTGTCACCCGCTTTTTTAATGTTTGGTACCGGTAAAGGCTCGCGCAGAAGTGGAATAGATCCACTCACAAAAATGGGCACTGATTTATTCCAAGTATTAAGCACTGATAATCAACGCACACTCATTAGTTTAATGTCGTCGTTATTAGAATCGACAAGAAATGAAACGGAAATAACAAAGCAAGGAAGTGAAAATGGACAAGAAGGTAGTTGAATTAATCAATGAGCAACGACAGCTCATTGCAAACATAGTTTTGTGCCATCGCCACTTGGATGAAGTTTCAGAACAATTTACAAACAATAATGACGCTCCTGATGATTTTGAGATCAACATGAAAAAAGGCAAAAAATGGAGCACTGTCTCTCGTACGTTATATGTCTGCCCTAAGTTAAAAAAACGATTGGATGCACAAGGATTGACAATAAAAGCATGGATGAATCATTTAGGCCGTCCAGCTTTGCATCGAATGGTACAACATTTTTTAACAACGCTGCCGGCTTATGATAAAGATGCAGAATACCCGTCTGGTCAACTAATTAATTTCTTAACCTGGACGGAATTTAAAACAACTTATGGTTATTTAATTTATCAAAAAAATTCTTTCACTTGGCAAATACCAAAAAACCTTAATGAAATATTTATACGTTTTTCAAAAGAAAACAATCGCCATTTTGAGTGTCGGCAAACACATGATGGTGAGGTTGTTATTGGGTTTTTAAACTTCGTGCCAACAGTCCAGCCAGATTTACCATTGGTAGTTCCTAACTCAGATCGCGATTTTCAAACATTTGAGGATAGACTTAGCCTGTGCAGTAAGAAATCTCAGGTTCAACAAGTAATTGAAAATCAGCTTCACATGCACGGCTTAGATGCGTGTCATACTGTTCCGGACTTGCAGTACACTTCTGAGAGAGATAAACAGCTAAACGTCATGGCCAAAAAACACATTTAATAGCCAATTAAATGCAAAAATCACACCACCTTATCGGTGGTTTTTTTTTGCTTAAAATAATTATTTATAACCTTATAGTTGACAAGGTTCACAAGTTACTATAAATTATTTTCCATCAACAAGGGGAGTAATTATGGATACTATTGAAGAAGGTATCTCACAAATATCAAGTGAAATAAGGGATCAGGTCGGCGATACCGCTTTTCCTTTCACTAGACAGTGGCGCGTTAAATCCCCGGAATCATTAAACCTATTTAAACAGGAATATCCAGAATTGTACGCTCGTCTAATGTTTGCAATTAAGCAAGCAGAGCAAGCGTACTGTCCAACTTGTAACGAATAATTTAACAACAACGGGAGTAATAATATGGCTATCAAATTAGTCAAGGGAAGAGTAGAAACACCGCTAAACATCGTAATATCTGGCGTCAATGGCGTCGGTAAATCCACATTTGCTGCGGGTATGCCAAAGCCTTTATTTATTGATTTGGAAAAAGGCACCAATCATTTAGAAGTGGATCGAGTACATGCTCAAACCGATATTGAGGTATTGGATATCTGTCACGAGCTCATTGACACTAAACACCCATATAAGACGTTAGTTTTAGATTCCCTGGATTTCTATGAGGCGATGGTTCATAAATCGGTTGTACGCGAATTCTCGCGTAAAAAAGAAGGCATTGAAGACATTTCTGATATTGAGTATGGCCGTGGCTACTCTCATGCTCTCAAGAAAATACGTCATACCTTAAACATATTCGATAAGGTGATTGATTCTGGCATGAATGTTTGCTTGATCGTGCACACTCACACCATCACTCATCAAGATCCATTGCTTGAGCCGTACTCTAAATTAACTTTAAAGCTACATGCTAAAGCTAGTTCACTCGTCAAAGAGTGGACCTCATTTCTCCTGTTTGCCAACTATCAGGTTAGAACGGTATCGCGTGGTGAGGGCTTTAATAAACGAACCGTTGCAGTAGGTGACGACTCAAGGGTTCTATTCACTCGTGGATCAACCGGGTTCGATGCGAAATCGCGACGCCCGATTGTCAATGAGCAAGGCAAACATGAAATCCCATTAGATTTTAATGCTTTCATAACTTCATATAAAAACGCTTTTAAAGCAGAGGAAACAAAATGAACCAAGCAATACCATTCGGTAGTATATTAAAAGACATGCCAGTCCTCGGACCTGGTGAATTTCCACCACCAAAAATCTTAGATGCGGGTACTTACAAAGTAACCGTCAGCAAAGCAAGACTCTTGGTCAAAGAGGACTCAACCACCATCTTAATTGCAATGGAAGAATTAGATTCTGGTGCAGAGATCGTGAGTTGGATACAAGTCTGCACTAATGAGGTTGCACAAAAAGATAAATTACTGATTTTGAGATTTGCTTTTGAGTGCTTTGGTATAGATGTTCCAGACTCTATTGATGAAGATGGCTTGGGCCAACTCATCAATAAGATGGGTACCGTATCCACTTATGTTTATGAGCCAAAAAACGGTAAGCCACCATCAAACCGAGTCCATCGTTTTCTTCGGGAATCAGCGACAACTGCTGTCGCACCCAAGGCTGCACAAACCAATGCTAAAGAGCTTGATGATAGTGAAGTTTTATCTTCAACTACTGAAACTAACGACAGTCCATCGTGGTTGGAGGATTCTGCTTAATGAGCATTGAATCCATTATGGAAGGTGTTGACGAGCAGATGGGTAAGCCAATGAGTCGCCGAGGTTATCTCGGTGGCTCTTCGTTGGGTAAAGAATGCCCACGGCAATTATGGCTAGATTGGCGGTGGTGCAATGCACCGCTCGCCGATGCTAGATTGGCTCGTATTTTTGCTTTAGGTCATCAGTTGGAAGATAACATCGCTGAGTTCATTCGCAAGTCACCAAAAGTAAGATTAATTACTCACGAAAGAGGTGAGCAAATTGGCGGCTCTTTCTTTGGTGGTCATTTACGTTATCACATTGATGGTTTACTTACTGGACCAGACGGTAAGACTTATTTGTGGGAGTGTAAGACCGCTAACAATAGAAGATTTAACCGTCTTAATAAACTCGGTACTCAAGCCAGAGAAGCCGGTGAAACAAAAAATTTAGCATACAGCGAGTGGGATGAGACTTACTCGATGCAAGTGCATTTCTATGGTGGTGCTTTAAAAGAGCAATACCCGGAAGAAAATATAAACGGTGCCTATATTACCGTTTACGATAAAAATACAAGTGCCATCTACTCTGAGCAAATGGACCTTGATGAAATTATTTATAATCAATTAAAAGATAAAGCCTGGTGGTTATTGAACCTAAAAGAACCGCCACAAGCGGCTTATTCTAAGTCGGCATTCCAAGTTAAGAATTTTATGGACGATGAGGAACGTGGTATCTATTTAGGCGAATTAACGCCTCTGAACCCACTCTGCCGTACTTGTAAGTTTTCGCGTCCTAACCTAAGCGATAAGCAAAAACGCGGTCAGTGGGGCTGTACGCGCACTAAGACGATTATCAATCATAAGCAACAACTCAAAGGTTGCTTGGATCACGAGTGGATTCCAGGGCTAGTACCAGCCAAACATCTCGGTAATAACAAGTATGAAAAGAATGACGTGGTGTTTTATAACGTCGGTGCCAGTAACCCAATGACCGAAGAGCATAGCTACACTTCCAGCGAGATAGCGTACCTGTGTCGTAACGATTTTAACTTTGAAGATAACGATAAGATCACTGATGCACGCAAATTGTTTGACGTGAAACAACAACTAGAGGTAACTAAAAATGATAACAACAATGAAGATTAGAAACTTCTTTTTAGTCTCATGCTTGGCTGCAATTTACTTGTATGCAAGCAATGAAGATTACAAAGACTTAGTACGTCAAAATGAATTGTACTGTGAAATGATCATGAGCGGTGAGTTCAATTGGAGGAAAATTGATTGCAACACTTGATGGTATAAACGGTATTAACCGCGATCACTTTTATAAACAGCTTCCTTTTACTATTCGTGGCACTAGAGCCTGGGATCAGCAAGAAAAGATTAGGAAGAAATTAGGCTGTTATTGCATTTGTTTAGGCGCGATACCTATCCATGCGGCTGCTGGCGAAAAATGGCAATTTAAAAATAAGTTCCACATTATAAACAATAGATTGAAAAGGAAGAGATAATGGCTGATGTACAAATTGATTTTATGACATTAAAGAAATTTAATGAAACCTATCCAGATTTACATGCGTCGCTGCCTTCGTTAAGAAACGAAGCAAGACGACGCTATGAGAATGGATTATCTGATGATGGTGTTATCATTGAAAAAAGAGCCGGGTCAAATCCCAACATTAGATCGTCATTATTAATCAGCCCATCAAAATATTTTAAATGGTTGAGCTCTAGCTAAACATCTTTTTCGATAAACTCTTCGCACGTTTTTGCTGAGGTTTCATATACCGATCAAGCATGTTTGTATTCTTCCATCCACCGAATGATTTGACTTCATCAACATTAGCGCCCTTCTCAAATATATATGTAGCCCAAGCATGACGAAAATGATGTAAGACAATCGTTTCTTTATGTACCGAATCTGGCTTATCTAATTTAGCCACTTGCTTTATCATTTCAAACTTACCAGTGAAGTGATTGGCCCACTCTTTTGATTGCGGTGCTGGTGGAAACACTCTATCACCCAGAAACAATGCTTTTTGAGTTTGCAGTTTTAATGCTATTTGTTTAGACACATAAATATATCGGTCCTCATTATTCTTGGTATCCTTTAGGAATATTTCAGCACCATCATCATTAAAAGTAATTCGATCCCAAGTAAGCATAGCTATCTCATTTCTTCTAGCACCAGTTTGCCATAAGATTTCTAAGTACAGCGGTGTAAACTGCCATACCCAACCTTTTTGCTCTAAATGTTCCTTGTCTCTTGCTATTTGATGCGCAGCTTTGAGCAGAGCATCAAATTCATCTTGAGTAACCAATCGCTTACGTTGATTAATTACACGACTTCGATTCATACCATCAATAGGATTAATCAAACACCATTTCTGCTGTAAGCAAACTTTAAAGAATGTATCTAAAAAAGTCTCATAATCGTATTTTGTTTTTGAGCTCCAGTTACGTTCTTTTTCTATCTCGTATAAACGATTAGTTATCTCATCAGTTGTAAATGTTTTTACTGGAATACCACCCCAATGATAATCCAATAAAATACGATACCCGGCAACATAACGATTAAATTGATACTCTGATTTATCGCCATTGATATTTAATGATTGTGGATTTTTTATAATCCAATTTACGGCCTGATTAAACGTTACATTGTTTTGTAACTTTTCTGGTATTGGCTCATTAGCTCTGATTTTATTTTGCAGTTCATTAATATATATTTTGGCTGCGCGTGAAGTTTTAAAATATTTATTAACTTTTAGTCCTAATGATGTTTTGTTCAACCTTACTCGATAATAAGTTACGCCATTTTTCACCCATTTTTTTGGCTTAATTATCATAAATATCCCCTTATTAATAATATGATTATATTTGAGTATACATAAAACAATCAAAAATGTGGATACTTTTTGGATACTTTCACAAAAAAACCCCTTCCCTAATCTTCCAAAGAAAATCAACAAAGAGGTTTAATGTAATACTATCAATAACTTAAGATGGTGCCCAGAGCCGGAATCGAACCGGCACGTCCTTTCGGACAACGGATTTTAAGTCCGT
>Ga0114997_10003056_pt1 | contig 13247 bp, 17 predicted proteins | sample ArcticOcean_MG_C_2_FD_87045 | JGI IMG/M metagenome (GOLD analysis project Ga0114997, IMG submission 87045) | Marine microbial communities from western Arctic Ocean - ArcticOcean_MG_CB4_136 | ecosystem: Environmental > Aquatic > Marine > Oceanic | place: Arctic Ocean: Canada Basin | collected... | reverse complement strand
CTTCAAATCCCGAAGGTAATCCAGGAACTAATTTATTTTCTTTATTCATTTTTTTGGTACCCGGGCTGAGAATCGAACTCAAACTTAAAGTTCCACAAACTTTCGTGCTAACCGTTACACCACCCAGGCATTCTTTGTTTTTATATTATTTTTGTGTGGATTTAAAATTATATTATAAATAAATAGCCTAAAGGCTATGCAAACACATTCTATTAGTGTTTTTTGAAGTTTCTCTATATGTAATATTTATAATCATAATCAATCTTTTAGACAAAAATTAGAATTTTTCAAGTCTTATAGTAAAATGTGGTGGTCCCGGGTGGACTCGAACCACCGACACACGGATTTTCAATCCGATGCTCTACCAACTGAGCTACAGGACCATGATAACCTATCCTCTAAAAATTATCCTACCTTTTGTAAGGTCGTAAGGTGTCATTTCTATTGTCACATTATCTCCTTGCAATACTCTAATTCTATTCTTTCTTAACTTACCAGCAGTATGCGCTGTAACAGTGTGACCGTTCTCAAGCTTAACTCTAAACATAGCGTTTGGAAGTAAGTCCATCACTTTTCCTTTAAACTCTAGTAAATCTTGTTTTGACAAATCTATTTTCTCCTAATTCTTTTTTTTATAGATTGAGCATGTCCAGCCAACCCTTCATAATTTGCAAGTGTTATAACCGATGGCCCAAGACTTTCAATACCCTTTTTTGATAGGTTTATATAAGAAATTCTTTTATAAAATTCATTAACACTTATACCGCTAGAATATTTAGCTGAACCATTAGTTGGTAATATATGGTTTAAACCAACGTTATAATCAGTCATTGCCATTACGGAATATTTTCCTAAACAAATAGATCCTGAGTTTTTAATTTTAGGAACAAATGATTTATAATTCTTAACATTTAGTTCCAAATGTTCTGGTGCAATTATATTAACAACTTCAATTATTTTTTTATCAGAACCAATGTGTATTAAAATTCCATTAGTTATTAAACTTTTTCTAGCAACAGATTCTCTTGGTATTTCTTTAAGTTGTTTGAATACTTCAATTTTAACTTTTTCTATTAGACTTTTATCTTTTGAAATTAATATGCACTGAGCAAGGTTGTCATGTTCTGCTTGACCAATTAAATCACTTGCAACCCATTCAGGATTTGAAAATTTGTCACAAACAATTGTAACCTCTGATGGACCTGCAGTCATTCCTTCAATTCCAACGTCACCAAAAACTTCTTTTTTAGCGGCAGCCACATAAGAGTTGCCAGGTCCTACAATTTTATTAACTTTATTAATTTTCTTAGTTCCATAAGCTACTGCTGCAATTGCTGATGGACCACCTATTGAATAAATTTCTTTAATTTTACATTTTCGAGCAGCATACAAAACTGCTGGGTTTTGTTTTCCTTTAAATCCAGGATTAACCATTACTACTCTTTTAACACCAGCAATAATTGCAGGAATAGCGTTCATTAGAACACTTGATGGATATGAAACTGTTGATCCCGGCACATAAATTGCCACTGACTCTATAGGTATATACTTGTATTCTAATTTATTCTTTAATTTATCTGTGTATGAAATATTCTTTAATTTTTGAAGAGAGTGAAATTTATAAATCCTACTATACGCAAGATCAATAGCTTGTTTAACTTTTTTGTCTAAAGAAGATATAGATTTAGAAATCTGCCTTGAGGTAGGTATAATTATATTATTTTGATTAAATCTTTTTTCATATTTTAATAAAGCTTTGTCATCATTTTTTTTAACATCCTCAATAATGCTTGTGACTGAAACTGAATTAGATTGTATCTTTTTTTTTCTTTGCTGAAGCAAACTGTCTAAAATATGATCAAAATTTTTACTTTTACTATCTAGTATTTTCATTATTCTTTAATTTAGTTTTGATCTTCTAACCTTACTTCAATTGTTTCTGTAGTCAAAGCAATGTGAACATTATTATTGAAAATTAAATTAATTTCATAATCATTTTTATTCTTCATATAATCTATTGCTATTAATTCTAAAACTAATTCATCATTTTTTTGATTAATATTTTTAGATTTTACCTTGTCAACAAAATCAAATCTACAAACACTATTAATCTTTTTATCCTCTTGATCTGTTTCAATTTTAGTTCTCTCGACTGATAATAAAAAAACTTTATTTGATGCAAGATATTTAATATTTGCAATTTTCACTTTGGCACCAGCTGTACAAGCAGAAATCATTTGCAAACCCTCATTATCTGTTGCTATGATTTGTGCTAAATATTTTTTATCCATTAATTTACTCGTCTTATCTTTGCCCCAACTCTTTTAAGTTTTTTTTCTATATTTTCATATCCACGATCAATATGATAAACTCGAGATACAACGCTTTCACCTTTTGCTGCAATTGCAGCAAGAACTAATGCTGCGGACGCTCTTAAATCACTAGACATAACTTCGGCCCCGATAAAATTAGTATTACCCTCTATCGTAGCCTTGCTGCCTTTAATTCTAATTTTTGCACCCAGTCTTTGAAGTTCCATGACATGCATAAATCTACTCTTAAATATATTCTCTGTAATTGAACTTATTCCGTTTGCTTTACATAATAAAACCATGAATTGTGGTTGCAGATCAGATGCAAACCCTTCATATTCTTTCGTAACTATATGGCCTATTCTTTTAATTTTTTTAGGACCTTTGATGTGAATTTGATTTTTAAAAATTTTGATTTTTGCCCCAGTTTTTTTTAATAAATCTAATTCAGTTTTAATTAGTTTGGGATCAAAACCTTTTATCAATAAATCTCCCTTGGTTAAAGTTGCTGCTACACAGAAAGTTCCTGTTTCTATCCTGTCGCCAATTACAGAATAGCTTGTTTCTTCAAGCGAATTTACTCCAGTAATTTGACAAGTTCTTTTTCCAATCCACTTAATATTTGCACCAGCACTATTTAGAAAGTTAGTTAAATCTTTTACCTCAGGTTCAATTGCACAATTTTTTAATATTGTTTTTCCTATACATAATACTGAGGACATTATTAGATGCTGTGTTGCTCCTACACTAATACTCGAAAATTTCAGAGACTTTCCTTTTAATTTTCCTTTTGATCTTGCGTTAATATACCCTTTTTTAATTTCATATTTCATTCCAAGTTTTTGTAATGCATCTAAATGTAAATCAATTGGTCTACCAGAATTACCGTTTAAAACACAACCACCCGGGAAAGATGTAATAGACTTTTGATGTTTTGCAACCAAAGGACCAAGAACTAAAATACCTGCCCGCATAGTCCTAAGAAGAGAATAAGATGCAAAGTATTTTGGTTTTTTTTTCTTCGAAATTTTAACTTTTTTTTTATTATCAAAGTATTCAATTGTAGAGCCAAGAGATTTTAAAAGATTTAACATCGTATCAATATCTTTAACTCTTGGAAGATTTTGTAATATTACAGGTTTATCAAATAAAAGTGTTGAAGCTAAAATAGGTAGAGCTGCATTTTTGCTTCCTGAGATTAAAACTTCACCCTTTAAAATACTGGGACCTTTAATCAGAAATTTATCCATAATTTATTTTATTTTAGCAACTTGGATGGTAGTCTGACCTTGGTATTTACCTTTTTTAGATTTGTAAGTTGTTTCGGGTTGAGTTTCAGATTTGAAAAATAAAAACTGCGCTATACCTTCGTTAGAATAAATTTTTGCAGGATTTGGTGTTGTATTTGAAAGTTCAATTACAATATTTCCCTCAAATTCATTTTCTATAGGCGTTACATTACAAATCACTCCTATTCTTGCGTAAGTACTTTTTCCAACACAAATACACAAAACATCTCTTGGTATTCTGAAATATTCTACTGTCTTTGCTAATACAAATGAGTTGGGAGGAATAATGCAGTGTGGTCCTCTTCTCTCAACAAAGTTATCATCAGAAAAATTTTTTGGATCTACTAAAGAACTATTTACATTTGTAAAAATTCTATATTCATCAGAAATTCTAACATCATAGCCCATACTACTTAATCCATATGAAATTTTACCATCTGAGACTTGATGATCTAAGAAAGGGTCAATCATATTATGCTCTTTACTCATTTTTTTAATCCATGAGTCTGGTTGGATAGACATTATTTATTTTTCTTTTTTATTTTTTTTTGAAAAATCTTTCTCTTCTTCAAATTTTTTTTTAAGGCTAAACTCAAACGCTCATTTTTATCTTTTGGATTCATTCTTTATCTGGGTTTGTAAGGAAGTCTAAAGTTATAGGCTTAGAAGCATCTAAAGATTTTGGTTTAGCCACCTCTTCTATTGGACCTTCTTTTGCTAAACGCTTAGCTTTTTTTTCAGCAAGCTTTTTTTCTCTCTTAGCTTGCTTCTCCATAAGCTTATTACCTTTAGTAGATTTATAATCGTAATGAATTCCCATAAAATTTCCTGATGTAGATATAAATCATATTACCCAAAAAATTAAGGCAATATTTTGAAAAAAATGCTTTATTATCAATAAAATATAAATTGTTTATTAGCTCCTATAGATAAATGGTATATCAAGTCATTGGTAATGACTAATTTCCTGGTCAGTACAGGGTGGGAGCACCATAATTAGTTCTTATAAAAAAATTTTCTAAAAATTATTGTAAATATAATTAATCCAAAAAATATTGATATAGGAATATAAATACTCGGAGAAGCAATTACATCTATAGCTCTTGGTGCTTCTAAGTTTTGATCTACTATTTTTTCTATTGCACTTGCGATTGAAGTAAGAACAAACATTTGAGGTGTCAACCCTATCAAGGTAGCCAAAAAAAAATTAGAAATCTTTACATTAAACATACATGGCAAAACATTTGATAAAGCAAAAGGTATTCCGCCAACAAATCTATAAATTAACAAAAATAAAAGTTCAGACTTTTTAAATTTTTTTTCTAGATTTATAAATTTACTTAAAAATTTTTTTTTAATAAAATCTTTAAAAAAATAATTTGCAAAAATATAAACACCCGTTGCACCAATCGTTAATCCTGTAACTAAAATAAATGTACCTAGAAAATTCCCAAAAACAAAACCTGCAAATAAAACTAACGGACTTGCAAAACCAGAAGCTAATGTCCAGATTATACAAAATAGAAAAAATAATCCCATAAACAATATAGGTTTTGATTTTTTTATTTCAAAAAAATAGTCTCTATTATTTTTTATAAATTCATAGCTAGTAATTTCTTGAAAGCTATATTTTGAAAAGAAAAAGTATAAAAACAAGCAAACAGCCATTAGATAAAATAACCCTACAAATATTTTAATATTTTTCACTTTTTCCATTAATTACAATGCTAATTCTAAAATCTTCTATTTGCTATTTATATATTTAATTACTATAAAGAGCGAAATTTAATAAAAATTAACCACATTTATGAAACGAACATATCAACCATCTAACGTGAAAAGAGCCAGAAAGCATGGCTTTAGATCAAAAATGAAAACTAAGGGTGGACAAAAACTGTTGGCTAGAAGAAGAGCCAGAGGAAGAAAATCGTTAACTGTATCTGTTTAGATAAATGAAAAGCAAAATACTTGCTCTTTCAAAAAACGAAGAATTTAAAAATTTACTAAAACAAAAAAAAATCTCAAATAAATATGTTACAATTTTTTTTGGAGATTTAACTAATAAAGATAATAAAAAACTAAATATAAGTTTTGTTACTAAGAAAAAAATTGGAAATGCAGTGAAAAGAAATAAAATTAAACGAAGATTAAGAAACATAATTAATGAAGTAGTAAAAAAAATATCAATTAAATTGAATTATTCATATCTTGTTATTGCTAAGCCAACTATGTTAAACAATGAATATAAGAATATAAAAGAAACTTTATTTCAGGATATAGAAAAAATTAAATAATGAACGTTTTCAAAAATATTTTAATTAAGTTAATTAAAGGATACAAGTTTTTAATCAGTCCTTTGGTCGGTCAATCTTGCAGGTATTTACCAACTTGCTCAGAATTTAGTATCGAAGCTTTGAAAGAGTTTGGTTTAACTAAAGGGGCTCTTTTAAGCTTAAAGAGAATTTTATCATGCCATCCAATTAAATTTTTAGGGGGTGGTGGTGGATTTGATCCTGTAAAAAAAGAGATGAAAGCTAAAAAATAATGGATACTAAAAACGTTATAGCAGCCATTTCTTTATCGGCAGCTGTTATAATTTTGTACAGCCTATTCTTTGCCCCACCACCAGTAACAAAGGAAAATTTAGCTGAAAAAAATAAAGCTGAACAAAGCACTGATGCACCAAGCATAGATAAAAAAGAAAATATAACAGAAATTTCAAGAGAAGAGGCTCTGAGTAAAAGCAAAAGAATTAAATTTGAAAATTCCAGTATAATTGGATCAATCTCCTTAAAAGGTGCTGCAATTGATGATCTAACTTTTAAAGAATATAATGTTAGTTTAGATAGTGATGAGAAAGTTAAGCTTTTATCTCCAAGAAATACTAATGATGGATACTTAATTGAAAGTGGCTTTATAACTACTGATAAAAATATTGATATTCCAAATTCAAACTCTACCTGGACGATATCAGGAAATAGTAAATTGACTGATCAGTCCCCAGTAAAATTATCATGGACCAATGATCAAGGAATTACTTTTGAAAAAGAGATATCTCTAGATGATAAATTTTTATTTACTATTAAACAAAGAGTTATTAACTCAACAAATAAGGCATATGATTTTTATTCATATGGACAAATTATAAGAAACAAAATTCCTGAAATATCAAACTTTTATATTCTTCACGAAGGTCTTCTTGCAACATTAGATGATGAATTAGTTGAAGAAGATTATGATGATATTCAAGAAGAAAAGTTTTCAAAAACTTCCCAAAAAGGCTGGCTTGGAATTTCAGATAAATTTTGGATAACTTCATTAATCCCACCGAGTGGCAAAGAATTTAAAACTACATTTGACTATAAGGATAAATTTCGTGCAAATTTTGTTGGTACAGAACCTTTGGAGCTAAGAGGAAATTCAAGTATTGAAGATAAAATGCAAGTTATAGTGGCCGCTAAAAGAGTAGACGTAATTGATGGTTATGCTGCGTCCTTGAAAATAGATAAGTTTGATTTAGCAATTGATTGGGGGTTTTTATATTTTATCACTAAACCTTTATTTCATGGCATAGACTACTTCTTTAAATTATTTGGAAACTATGGTCTTGCTATTATTGCAATTACTTTTTGCATTAGACTTGCTTTCTTTCCTCTTGCAAACTTCTCGTTCAAAAGTATGGCAAAGATGAAACAGTTGCAGCCAGAGATGGCAAGACTTAAAGATCTTCATAAAGAAGATAAGACGAAATTGCAGCAAGAAATGATGGCCCTTTATAAAAAAGAAAAAGTCAATCCCATGTCTGGTTGCCTACCTATTTTAGTTCAAATACCTGTGTTCTTTGCATTATATAAAGTTTTATTTGTAACTATTGAAATGAGACAAATGCCTTTCTTTGGTTGGATACAAGATTTGTCAGAAAGAGATCCAACATCACTGTTTAATTTATTTGGGTTATTGCCATACGATGTACCGTCTTTTTTAATGATTGGTGCATGGCCAATTGCGATGGGTGTTTCTATGTTTATACAGCAAAAACTAAATCCTGCTCCAACTGACCCTATGCAAGCAAAAATATTTATGTTCTTCCCTCTTTTCCTAACAGTAATATTGGCTCCATTCCCCGCCGGATTAGTAGTTTATTGGACAGTCAACAATGTTTTAACTATGGCTCAACAAGTGTTCATAATGAAACGAACTACTATCAAAACAACAACTTAATGTTGGACATCAAAGAAGAAGAGTTAAAAAAAATCCTACCATCTGATGGCCCTTCAATTGATAAAGTTAAGAAATACTTGGAAAAATATAACGATGAATATATTGTCATGAAATGTGGTGAAAGTGTTTTAGTTGATCAAAACCTTTTTAATATTTTTATTAAAGACGTTGCTGTATTAAATAAGCTTGGTTTTAATCCTATTATTGTTCACGGGGGTGGAAAAAGAATTAACAGTAAACTTTTAGGACTTAATATTAAAAGTAATTTTATTAATGGGCTAAGAGTAACAGACAAAAATACTATCAATATAATTGAAGATGTTTTGATTGAATTTAATAAAGAAATTGTTGACGCTTTAAAAAATCAGTCTTGTGAAACAAGAAGAATAACTTCAAAAGAATACAATATAATAACTGTAAAACCAGAAAGTGATCAATTGGGGTTTGTTGGCACTCCCACTAATATTAAAACTAATGTTTTAGAAGAAATTATTAGAGTTAATGAAGTTCCCGTTGTGGCTCCCCTAGGATTAGATAAAAATAATCAAACTTTTAATATCAATGCAGACACAGTTGCTGGTTCAATAGCCAAAGAATTAAAAGCTAGAAGATTAATGATTATTAGTGATGTAGAGGGCGTGCTTGATAATGAAAAAAAACTAATACCTGAAATTAACTCTCAAAAAGCTAAAGATTTAATTAATCAAGAAGTTATATCAGGTGGTATGATACCTAAAATTAACAATTGTCTCGATGTAGCAAGCAATGGTGTTAAAGGTGTAGTTATAATAGATGGTAGAAAAAATCATTCTATCCTTTTTGAGCTATTGTCTGATAAAGGTTCGGGAACTTTAATTAGACAATGAGAGAATTAGTAGACATAAAATACTGGATATTTGATCTGGACAACACACTCTATAGCGGTCAAACAAAAGTTTTTTCTGAAGTAGATAAAAAGATGTCTTCATTTATTTCAAAAAAATTTGATGTAGATCTTCTAAAGGCAAGGGAAATTCAAAAAAAATATTTCTATGAATATGGCACAACTCTTTCTGGCCTAATGAATCATGATAATATTGACCCCCAAGAATTCTTAGAATTTGTTCATGACATTGACATTAGTTGGCTACCTAAAGATAAAATCTTAAGAGAAGAATTAATAAAGATAAAAGAAAAAAAAATTATTTTTACCAATGGTTCACATGCTCATGTTGAAAATGTAACTAAACAATTGGGAATAGACGGTTTATTTGATGGTGCATTTGATATAACAGATGCAAATTTTGTTCCAAAGCCTCATTTAGATCCCTATGAAAAATTAATAAAAAAATTTGATATCAATCCAAATCAGTCAATTTTAATTGAAGATATTGCTCATAATTTAGAACAAGCTAAAAATTTAGGAATGAAAACTTGTTGGCTAGAAAATGATGAGTCTTTTGCAAAAAAAGACTCGAATAAAAATTATATAGACTATAAGATTAAGAGCTTGCCTTCTTTTCTTCAAGAAATTAATATAATAAAAAGTAATTAAACTAACTATAAAAAAATATGAGTGATATAGAAAAAATTATAAATGAGGCCTGGGAAAATAAAGATAGTGTAAACCAAGATTCGGAACAGAGTTTAAAAGATACCATTAATCAAATGATTACTGATTTAGATAGTGGTAAAAAAAGGGTTGCAGAAAAAATTAATGGTGAATGGGTTACTCATCAACATATTAAAAAAGCTATTATGCTAAGTTTTAGAATATACCCAATGGAAACTTTAAATGGACCATACAGTAGCTGGTACGACAAAGCACATTTGTTAAAAGGTAAAACAGCAGATTGGACTAAACAAGATCATGAAAAAGCTGGATTTAGAATGGTGCCAAATTCTCCGGTTAGAAAAGGATCATTTGTTGGAAAAAATGCGGTACTAATGCCATGCTATGTAAATATTGGAGCATATATTGATGAAGGCACTATGATGGATACTTTTAGTCGTGCTGGTAGTTGTTGCCAAATAGGTAAGAATTGTCATATCTCTGCTGGGAGTGGAATTGGTGGTGTTTTAGAACCCGCTCAAGCATTACCTACTATCATTGAAGATAATTGTTTTATTGGAGCTATGTCAGAAGTTGTTGAAGGTGTTATTGTTGGAGAAGGATCTGTTTTAAGTATGGGGATGTATATCGGACAATCTACTAAGATAGTAAATAGAAAAAATGGAGAAATTACTTATGGAAAAATTCCTCCCTATTCTGTAGTAGTGCCAGGATCATTACCTGACAAAAATAATGCTTCTGCTCCTTCACTATATTGTGCAGTAATAATCAAACAAGTTGATGAGAAAACAAGATCTAAAACTTCTGTTAACGATCTATTAAGAGAGTAGATTTATAATGACTAATATTAATGAACTTCAATTAGCTAAAGAGCTAATTAAATTTCCAACTGTCACTCCTATAGATGCTGGAATTATGAAGTTCTTAGAAAAAAAACTTAAAACTCTTGGTTTTAAAACTAAAGTTTTAGAATTTAGAGAAAAACATAGTAAGCCAGTAAAAAATCTTTATGCAAGACGTGGAAATAAAGGTCCAAATTTCTGTTATGCAGGCCACTTAGACGTAGTGCCGGCAGGAAATTTAAAAAATTGGACTGTAAACCCATTTAAACCCTCAGTTAGAAAAGGTTACCTAATTGGAAGAGGTGCTAATGATATGAAAAGCTCAATTGCTGCATTTGTTTCAGCAGTGAGTAATTTCGTAGCAAATAAAAAAAAATTTAATGGCTCTATAAGTCTTTTAATTACTGGAGACGAAGAAAGGGTAGCAATGAATGGCACTAAAAAAGTAGATGAATATTTAAAAAAAAAAAAAGAAAAGATAGATTTTTGCTTGGTGGGTGAACCCACTAACCCTAACAAATTAGGTGAAATGATCAAAATTGGAAGAAGGGGAAGTATGACCGGTAGACTTTCAATTATAGGTGTTCAGGGTCATGTGGCTTACCCTCAAAGAGCCAATAATCCATCTACAGCACTTGTACAAATTCTAAAAGAATTAAAAGAGATAAAATTTGACAATGGTACAAAAGATTTTCAGCCAACAAATCTTGAAATCACTAAAATCAATGTTGATAATTCTGCTGATAATATAATACCAGGATTAGCAAATGCTACATTTAATATAAGATTTAATAACAAACATTCTTCGAGTTCTATTAAAAAAAAAATTGCTAAAATTATAAAAAAAATAAGTAATAAAAATAAATCAAAACACAAAATTGAGTATAGTGTTTCTGGAGAAGCTTTTCTTACAAAACCAAATAATACAACTTTTATGATACAAGATATCATCAAAAAAATTACAAAAATTAAACCCCTACTATCAACAACAGGCGGAACCTCTGATGCAAGATTTATTAGAAAAATAGCCCCATGCTTAGAATTTGGTTTAGTTGGTAAAACTATGCACAAAGTAGATGAGGCTGTTTCACTGTCTGACTTAAAAAAACTTACTTTAATCTATTCAAATATTTTAAAAAAATACTTCAAGTGAAAACTGGTTTAATTACCTCGGATAGTTATCAAAATCATAATACAGGAGACGGACATCCGGAAAAAATAGATAGGGTTAAGGTGGTCATTGATAACTTTAAAAAATTGGACAACAAAAACCTCGTATGGAAAAAACCATCAATGTTTGATCAATCTTTTTTGATCAATACTCATTCATCTGAATATATTAATCAAGTTAATCAATCTTTTCCCAAGGACGGTTTAGCTTTTCTTGATGGCGATACAGTTGTTTCACCAGGAAGCAAAGAAGCAACTAGAGATGCTGTTGGTTCAATTATTGCAGCAATTGATGGAGTACAAAATAAAGAATTTAAAAATGCATTTTGTGCTGTTCGACCACCAGGTCATCACGCTGAAAAAAATAAAGCAATGGGATTCTGTATTTATAATAATGTTGCAGTAGGCGCCAACTACTTAATCAAAAAATATAAATATAATAGAGTTGCTATTATTGATTTTGATGTTCATCATGGAAATGGAACACAAGATATATTTTATAATAATCAGAAAGTTTTATATATTTCAACTCACCAATATCCCTACTATCCAGGCTCAGGTTCAGAAAAGGAAAAGGGTAAGTTTAATAATATTTTTAATATTCCACTTGAAGCAGGAACAACAGCAGAGGAATATTTAAATGCTTATGAACACGTATTAAATAAAATTAGTGAATTTAAGCCTGAATTTTTGTTATTTTCCGCAGGTTTTGATGCACATATTGATGATCCTCTGGCACAACTAAAATTAGGATCGGAAGATTTTTATAAAATTACTAAAAGAACATTAGAACTTTTAAAATCATTTTGTAACGGAAATGTTGTTTCAATACTTGAAGGTGGTTATGATCTTAAAGCTCTTCAAGATAGTACTCAAAGACATGTTGATGCTTTAATAGAATTTAATTGATAATTCTCTCATAAGCTCTAAAAAATCGATATGAAAGCATATAGAATTAAAAAGTCTGATATTGATAAAAAAGGTAGGGGACTTTATGCCACAAAAGATATTAAGGAAGGCACAAAAATAATTGATTATTTGGGAAAATTAATTACTAAAAAACAGACTGAAGAATCTAATAAATATGATAACAGCAAACCTATCTATTTATTTACAGTAAACAAAAGATACGATCTTGATGGAGACTTTTCGTGGAATACAGCAAGATTAATTAATCATTCATGTAATAATAATTGTGACTATGATGGTAAAGGATTAAAGTTATGGGTCAAAGCAATTAATGATATTAAAAAAGGTGAAGAAATTACTTGTGACTATGGGTTTGGATATGATGAAAATTACAAACAATTTGTTTGCAAATGTAAATCTAAAAATTGTTGCGGCTACATAGTAAGATCAGAGTCAAGATGGCGTATTAATAAAAAATTTGCAATGAGCAATATAAATAAATTAATAAATAATTCTCACTAAAAAAAGTCCTTCAGGAGGTGCTGGTGGAGCACAAAGGACTCTCTTGTTAGACTTAAATACTTTATCAAATGTTTTCAAGTCCCATTTTTTTTCACCTAAATATTTTAAGCAACCAACCATAGACCTCACTTGTTGCTGTAAAAAAGACTGTGAAGTAAATTCAATTTCTATTTTATTTTTTGACGATTTAATCTTTACTGATTTAATTGTTTTAATTGGACTTTTGGCATGACAGCTTGAAGATCTAAAAGTAGAATAATCATTAGTTCCGATTAATTTTTTTGCTCCCCTTTTGATTAAATCTAAATCCAAAGGTTTTACAACATGCCAGCCTCTTTTTTTTTCAATTACGGGAGCACTTATCTGGTTAAAAATTATATATTTATAAATCCTTTGCTTTGCAGAAAACCTTGCATGAAAATTTATATTT
>Ga0114997_10003053_pt1 | contig 13256 bp, 10 predicted proteins | sample ArcticOcean_MG_C_2_FD_87045 | JGI IMG/M metagenome (GOLD analysis project Ga0114997, IMG submission 87045) | Marine microbial communities from western Arctic Ocean - ArcticOcean_MG_CB4_136 | ecosystem: Environmental > Aquatic > Marine > Oceanic | place: Arctic Ocean: Canada Basin | collected... | reverse complement strand
TGGAAGTTAATGTCATGAAGGGATCGGCTTCTATTGTTGGTTCGTAACAACGACTATTTATTTTATCTATTGTTGATTCTAAATCCTTTCCAAGCCTGACATTGTTCAAGAGTTCATAAAACTCATCGTCTTCCTCCTGTCGAAAAGATTTAGTAAGTTCAAAAAAAACAGGATCTTCTATTTCTTTAAAACTGTGTGCATCAAAGAAATAGACTGAATCATACTTCTGATAGATTGTATTTTCTTCGTGTTGCTTCACCACTGGCGGTAATTGGAACAAATCCCCACAAGCCAGTACGCTAACCCCTCCAAAAGGCTCCATATTATTTCTGTGAATTTGTAGTGACTTAGAAATAGCGTCCAACATGGGTGCTCTCACCATTGATATCTCATCAATAATTAACAACTCTAAGTTTTTCAGTAATTTACCAAATCGTGGGTCTTTGGATTTAGTTATTTCAGGTATTGTGTCAAAGCCAATTCGGAAAGCAGAATTGATAGTAGTTCCACCAATATTCAAAGCAGCTATGCCCGTTGGGGCAACAACCATCTTCTTCTTATCCACTTGATTCTTGACGTGTTCAAGCAAGGTAGATTTACCTGTACCGGCGGCACCAGTTAAAAATATAAAATTCTGCTCTTCAGTATCTAAAATACTGATAATTTCTTCTTTGATCTCTTCAAATTCCATTTTTTATAAATATAAATTTTTTTAGCTAGTCTTCAAAATAGAACCCATTTTCAATTGCAGTATTATAGACCTTATAAAGACCTTTTTGTTGAGCATCTGAAGGGACTCTATGTGGGGGTTTGTGCATAGCTATTATCAGATTTATAAATGATATCTCCTTGTCATTATCTGAAAATCCAGCGTTTCTTTGGAAATCTATCAAGGCTAGCCATTTACTAACTTTAATCAGCAAAAGTCCTTCGATAGACTCAATTGCTTGACTTGCTTCTGAAGACTGACCATCGACTACTTTTTTATCTTTTAGCTCTTCCTCATTCAAAGTATCCGTTTGCTTGATGTAATTGAATTCCCAGTCCATTTCTTTAAACTTTTCCCAGCAAGCTTCCATTTTGCACCACTCACCAGCATTTGCTACCTCTACTGACCCTATGACTCTAAAACTCTGATCATCAATATTAGATTTGATGGAGCTCGCCAGATGATAAATCTCTTTCGTCAAAGAATCAGATAACGCCTGATTGTCCCATATATTTGAAAGGTTTATTTCCTTGCCTTGTTTCTTTAATAAATATCTCAGAAGAGAAACTGTATAAGTTACAGCTTGAGCCTTCATTCCTGGGGCTTGCTTGTACCAATCGGCAGAGAAAATAATTTTATCAGTAGATTTGAATAAAATAGTCTTAGCAACTATGTCTTTAAAATAATTGTCCCTGAATTCTTCAGGCTTCTTTTCAAATTCTTTTGCTAGGACAGTCCATATAGCTTTAAAATTTTTTGATGCTCCTTTTGACACCACATTTGGATTCATTCTCCATGAGTTTTCAAACTTAGCTAAATCGGTTTTATTAAAAAGCTGGCTTCGAGGGAACTGACGATCAAATTCTTTTTTCTTGGAATCAGTTTTTCTTTGTCGCTTAGTCGTTAAGTACTGCCCCCTGACCCTTTCATAGAACCATTTGGTCTGTATTCCTTCTTCATTAGGTCGGGTGAGTGTTCTTTTTGAATACCTATCAAGTGAAACCTGGTAAGGATGATTGGAAGTAAAATCATCTGAATTTACTTTATTTTGAGTATTGGCATACTCAGCAATCCTAGACTTGAAATCAGGTTCGGGGTCAAAATCTTCAATATCCTCATCAAACTCTTCCTCTGTAGAAATAATAGATAGCTTCATTTGAACAAAGATCTTAGAAAGATCGATTGTGGTATAGTTTTTTTCCCTTGGAGCAAAATAAATAGCAGATGTTGTCTGGCCTCCATTGACAATCTGAAGGTTTTCAAGCGAAGTTATTTTGATACCAGAATTATTAATCGTTTTAATGCCAGTTGCAGTAGCAGTTAAACCGTTGTTATAAGCAAAAAATTTATCTGGCTCATCTCGTAGTGTATCTCGTAAGCCTTTATTTACATTTGATCTAAAATCTAAAAAGGTTCTAACATTACTTTCCAGAAGTCTTTGGCCATATTCATCATATATATCAGACAGAACTGTCCCTGGCATTACAACTAAATAAGATTCAGAGCCATGCACATCTGCTGAAAGAGTATTCAACCCTCCATTATATTTTTGAAAATCTATTTCAAAGCTCTCGGTTTCTAGCTCAGAGTCTTTAAGTTCTAATAATCTAGTCAAGTCCCAAGCTTCACAAACCACCCTCTTGTCAGCTATGGGAGCGCTCTTAATCTCTCTAACTCTTTTACTAAATAGTCCGTCTGTAATAAAAATTATTCGGATTTTAGAAAATTTTTCAAATTGTGTAGCATCATTTATAAATTCACTTGCTTCAAATCCACTATCAGTTTCCTCTAAACCAGACCTAAATCTTTCATTCAAAGATTTTTCGATGAATCTAGAAGCTCTTGAAATAAATTTCATTACTTCTGACTCAGGCATTGGATTGACCCACTCTTCCTGTTGGCACTCAACTATAAATATAGAAAGTGTGCCGTCTATCTCTGAAAAAGAATGACCATCAACCCTAATTCCCAAATTAGGATTATTAAAAAAAGCTGGGGTACAGTCTCCAGACGTCCCTGCCTCAGATAAAATGTCACAAGCATTCAACAAGAATTCTTCTTCGGTAAATTGACTACTTGTTAAGGAACTTATTTCAATTTCATTTTTTTGCTCATTTCTAAATTCTGCTATTTGTTTAAATCTATCACAGCAAAAGTTTTCGCCTTTAAGAATGACTTCATTGGCACAAAAAATACAGTTCATCTATTGTTTATTTAGCAGCTCATCAAGACTTTCTTTTACTACAAACTGATCTATAAAAGACTTTTCAATTCTATAGCTGACACTGTCAAGATCTATACCTTCCGATATATTATCGGGAGTTAATTTTGGAAAAGAATCATTAACTTCATATAGCGTTAAACCAGTTTCATGAAAAGCAGAGGTCAATTGTTCTTCAGAAGCTTTTTCAGTTTTTTCTAAATAGGAATTTTCAAAAAGGTCAAAATACATTGGGTCATCAATTAATAAACTTAAAATTGATTCCCTCAACCCTGATAAGGATATATTTTCAGACGAATCAGTTGTAGATATATCTAACTTTATCAAATATAGGTTTTGTGTTTGTTTATGCAGCTGTTCAGCAGAAGAAATTGTTATTTTGTCTGCAAAACCGCTTCGATGCGCTTTAACTTCAAGAGAAAAGTCATCAAAAACAAAATCTTGTTTTGCTCCCTCAATGCCTATCCAAGAGTTAATGGCAACTTGAGATCCTTTTGCAGGCAATATGTAATTTTGAAGTATATACAACTCTCCTATTAACCCAATCAATTCATGCTGAGGAATACCAGATCTAGAAGGTGAAATGAGCTTAGACCAAGAGACTAACTCTTCTAGAGTTCGCCTTACCAGCATTTCACCGTTTAGTGCTTTAGTTTTTTCAGCTATATGCATACAAACAGCTGAAAACTTATCTGCATTAATTTCATCTTCTAATGCCAACGAAAGGATGGAGCCTCCTCCCTCTTTTTGAGATAAATTTGGTTCAATACCTCTAAGATTAGGTAATTTATCTAGAGAAATTTCTTCGCTAAAGGAGGCCACTAAAAGAGGCCTATTAGAAGCGTCTCTGGATTTAAAAAAATGCGGATTCTCAGGATGAAAGCCTTCCCCTTCAGGAAAATTAACTTTTATATCTTTCCAATCACTCATCAGGTTCCTCTTCTTCGTCAACAGCATCTTGAGGTCCACCTTTATCAACACTATTAACTAAATAAGATACTTTTATATCTTTATAATTATCTTCAGCTAATGGAAAGTGAACCGTATAAGTCAAACTAAAAGGCTCATGGTTAACTTCCTCTTTGTTGATATATAGAGGATGAACTATGAGAGTTGGATTGTCTAATTTTGCCCTGTATGCCCAACCTGGTGTACTTTTCTTATCTGTATTATTTCTTAAATACTCTTCACTTACTTTGAAAGCCTTCTCTTTGTCTAACAAATCAGCATCATCTTTAGCATCACCAATGTTGTTGTTGTTAAAAACTATTTCATTATTATTGATAGAAATACCCTCGGTTCTTTTTCTTGGGTTTAATTTAATTGTATTAAATTGTTTTTCTTCTCCCGACTTAAGAGAATAAAACCATAAATTCCATTTATCTAAAAAGAGGTTCTCATCCTCTAGCCTCTTTAAGAAATTAAGAAGTAAAGAGTCTTTTATATCAGTAGGAGAGTTAAAATTTTGTATAAAGCTTCTAATTGAATTAGAAGGAACATCTCTCCAAAATTTACCCTTATCTAAATCCCAATCTTCCCTTTCTCTTGCAGATTTTGTTGCAGTGACAATTAGCTTCTCTAATAATTTTAAATTTTCTTTATTTTTATTCTCATCTAAAAACAGCCTAACCTTTTGATGCTTGACTCCCCAAAAAGAAAGCTTTCTAGTTTCAGAACTTCCAGTTCCTATCTTGTTTCTGGCTGTTACCTCTAGCCCTCCGGGGTGTTCGCGGACCTTTAGACCAAAATCCTTTGGGCTTTTTCCCAATCTTTCCATCTCTTTTATCTCATCATTTAGCTCTTCTATTGTTTGAGTAACTTGAGAGTAATAAGTTTTAGCAGAACTAGTTATGAATAACCTACACAAATCTTCATAGTTGGGTCTGTAGCCAAACCATCTGGCCATTTGGAGAAGAGTATCTGAAACTTTTGTATTTCTTGTGAAATATGAAACAGAAAGTCCTTCCAAAGTGAATCCTCTTGAAAGACTATGGCCACCTATAGCAATAACTGTGCGTCCATTTGGATATTCCTTTTTACTGTAATTAAGTGCATCTTTAGATTTTCCATTTATAGCTAAAACCTCCAAAGTTGAAGCTGCCTGAAGATGAGGAAGAAGATCTAAAAAATCTATCTCTATATTATTATCTTTCTTTATAAATTCTGCATCAAAAGTATTTTTTAAATCTTTTATATACTTATTCTGAAGGCTCTTTGAGGGTTCAAGCTGAGCATATGCAATACAAGCTTGATTTATTCTATTTTTAAATTCATACACATAATCTTTTAGATCCTGCTGAATAAGAGTATAAAAAGTTACGTTAACTAGCATAGAATGATTTTCACCTACTTGTCCCCTATGAAGTCTTATAGCCTTAATGACAATGAATGTTCGTATGGCATTCTTTAAAGAGTCTGAAAGTTGAGTTATTTTGAAATTTTTATTGTGCTTGTAAGGAATCATCAATTCTAGGTCATCTCTACCTTTATTCTCATCATCAATTACCTTTACAAGTCTTTTATCGGGGTCGGAACCAAAAAATTTTTCCGGTCCACAATAGGCATTAGAAGAGTCAAGTTGAACAATAAAATTAGCTGGGAAAAGATCATCTTCTTCGGAAGGAATATCATCTTCTATGATTGTATTAAATTTAGCATCATCGGGGTCAATAAAAATATTTGCAAAAGGTGTTGCGGTATAACCTATGTAAGTTCTTCGACTAAACAGCCTTAAGATAGTTCTTATAGATCTATTAATTTTAGTAACTTCATTGATTTTATTGCTGGTATTGATACTTGCATTATCTGCTTCATCATCAATAAGCAAAAGCGGCTCATCCATTCTTTTATTATCATCAGTATTACTTTGGGCCCAGTTAACAACTGCCTCAAGAACCTTAGAATTTTTCTTAAGCACCATATAAACCGGAGATTTAAGAGTATTAAGAACAGGCAGAATATCTTGCTTCATTTTATTGAAATCACTTTCAGAGGTTGTATAAGGGATAGGAAAGAAGGGTTCAGCTTTCAGTCTTCTTGATGGGCCTACGCCTATATATTTTTCAAGTGTTTGTTGAGTTTTTCCTGAAGTTACTTTTCCACCAAACCCTTCGTCTATTCTGATTTGTGTTTGTTCTCGTAGGAGATTATGAATACCCGAAAGGATGATAATAATTTTGTAACCAGCATCAGACGCTTTATTAATTAAACCTAAATAATTTGCCGTCTTACCCGATTGAACAGAACCCATAACAAGTCCTCTTCTGGACCAAGGTCCCTTGTCCAAAGGATTTCCAGATTTATCTAAAATTAAGTTTGTTGAAGAATCAAGTACATTAAATGAACCCCTATCGAGGTCTAGCATGTGAACCTTGTAAAGCTCCCAGTCTTCGAAAGATAAGGTGTTATTTTCTAATCTTTCCATTACCCATGGCTTTGATTCTTTATCTTCTATAATTGTTGTTGTACCAGAAATCTTTATAGCTCTTTGGTAATTGATTTTCCCCATCACCTGATTGAATAGTAAATCCTTGTCTGTTCCCTCAGGAAGCGATCCAAATTCTTCTTCGAAATCAATTAATTTTTTAGCTGCGTTTTTTAAGTCATCATCTCGCAGTGATGGGTTGTTTTGTAAATACTTATTTACAAGTCTAAATATTTCTTCAACTATTTTCATTTAAATCTCTCAGCAATTTCTCAAGTTCTATTTGATAACTTTCCTGCCCTCTTTCTAATTCAATCGGTTTATCTGAGTAATCATGGTAGATAGCTTCAATTGGAAGGTCGTTGGAAACTTGATTGAGCACCTCAATCAATTTATTTTTGGCAGCTTTAGGTACTTCATTAATTAAATCTTTTATTTTTTTATTTGTTAAATCAATTTCATAACTTATGGACCCGTCAGTTGTAGTCTTTGACCATATTAAATCTTTTTGAATAATCTTCTTTTTTCCTCTCCGTCTATATACTTTTACTGATCTACCAGAAATTGTTTCGATAAGTTTCTTCATTGCTTTTCTTACTATCAAAGGTGGACTCATCCCAGCCTTATTGACTCTTGTAATCCATTCATTGTCCAGTGAATTTGGTATATCTACCTTTACTCTTGCTAGCTTTGAAAGTTCCTTGAGCCCCTGCAGGCCATGCCATCCGCCATAAGATATAAGCCTTTTCTCCCTATAAAAATAGAAACCTTGTCCTGCTGTTAGACCTTTCTTACCTTCAATTATTTTTTTTTCTTCAGCATTGAGTTTACTGTGATGAGGTAAAATGAACGCCTGTAAATTGACTACATTTTTTCCTTTACCTATTTTTTCATCACGCAGTCTTTGTGTTGCACTATTTGATTCCAGAAATGGATCTACCGGGTGAATAAAATTATTGTTTAAATAGATATTAATTTTTCCTTTAGATTTATTCTTGGAAGTATTAATAAATCTATGAAATATCAAAGCAAGATCACCTCTGATGGTTAAAAGACGTTCATCTAAATCATTAGATCTTTCTTGAAGCGTTTTACCTTCTATAGTATCTATATTTTGCCAGATAACTTGCGTGCCACTTCCATTAACTTCTCTCAGATCATCAGGTAAGTTTTTAATATCTGATTTTTCAAGTTCGATTAAGGACCACGCATTATCTTTTTCAATAAGATCCAAATCCCAACGAGCAGCAACGAGTGGATAATTTTTTTTCTTACTAACTACTGTGAGGTTTCTGCACTGCGAAAAGCTAGAGGTCTTCAGACCTAAACCGAATCTTCCTAAGTCGCCAGTTTCTCTATTTTTTTTTGGGTCTTTCGCACCAAGGGTCATGGCAATAATTAGTTCTTTTCTAGTCATTCCAAAACCATTATCTGTGATAGAAAGCCAGTGATCTTTCTTGGCAGGGAAACAATCTATCCAGATATTTTCTGATTCTGCACTGATTGAATTATCAATTAAATCCGCTATTGAAGTACTCGCATCATAACCATACCTTCTAAGTGAATCTATGAAATTTTTTGGATTTGGAGGAAGGTCAATTATTTTACTCATCGCGTATTTATATATCAAGACCTTAACAAATATTATAAATTAGTACAGAGCTTTGAACTCAACATCATAGTAAAGAAGTAACTATAAAATTAGGTGTGAAATGGATTATAAAAAAATAAATGAATCAATAACTAAATTTACCGATGAAAGAGATTGGGATAAATTTCATACGCCCAAAAACCTTTCAATGGCTTTAAGCGTAGAAGCTTCAGAGTTAGTAGAGATATTTCAATGGAAAGAAGGTGATGATTTTGAAGATCCTAAAACGCTTCAAGCAGCCGAAGAAGAGTTGTCAGATATTTTTTACTACACTGTGAGGATGTGTCAAAAGCTTGACATAAACCTGGAAGAGGCTTTCCATAGAAAAATGATAAAAAATAGACAGAAGCATCAAGTGAATACAGTTAAAGGAAAGCTACCAAATTAAATGGAAAATTTGGTTAATAAAGAAACAGTTATAGATAGTTTTTATAAAATTTTTTGCACTGCTACTAGGCAGAGCCCAGATGAGAAAGTTAAAGATAATGATTATTTTAAAAGAAGAATTTTAGGGTTCAAAGCAGAATTAGAGTTTGAAAATTTAATTGAATCTAACTTTAAGGAATACAATTTTTTAGCAGGTGGTCAGTTTGCAGGAGAGCCAATTAATCAGAATAAAATAGGAGCAGGATTATTTATTTATACAACTTTTGATTGCTTACCTGCAGAAGCATATATCAAAATTTATAAGAAAATTTCTAACTGGTTAAATGTTAGAGATCTTATATATATCAGAATCATTAAGGATGATTGGGGGCAAGAAGAGATAAAAGTAAAAAAAGATAAAGAAGCTAAAGAACTTTCTAGCACATCTATTCTGAGTCCAAAATATATTTTTTTTAAGTTTAATAAAGAAGAGGTTAAATTTGAGGAGGATGATTCAATTAATTTTTCTACAATAATTAATAATTTCAACCCACCCAAGAATACTCCTTCTACTTCTCCTTTGAGATCTAGAGAAAAATTTAATTACTTAATAGATTATGATCTTGACTTACTTATGAAAATCTATGCAACTCGTTATTTTATGGATTTTAAGAAGAGAGAGAAGGCACATTTAAATTTCTTGGATTTAGATGGATTCTTGATTAAAAAAGATGATGATGAAGATATAAGATTATTTGAAATTAAAGAAAAAACCCCTATAAGGACAAAGGGAAAAAACAAAACTATTCTGGATCAAAAAGATTGGAGTTATGGTTGGGATATTCGCAGGCTTTTATGGTATTTATATTTAAAAGGTCAAACTGACTTAGAAATAGTTTATGCCATAAGGCAGATAGAAGAGAGATACCAAAGAAAATTTATTCAATGGGATGCTATTACTATAGAAGGCTTTCTTCAATCAGTAGGCTGGAGCTCAGAAGTAGGAGGCGGAGGAGGAAGTGGAACTCTGCAAGTTCCTTATCTTCATTTTCAAAGACTAACTAAAATTATTTAAAGGTACTTATTCATTTCTTTAGCAATCGCTCTTATAACATTAACCGAGACAGAGTTTCCAAATTGCTTGTACGCCTGTCCTTTACTTACAGGAATGACGAAGTCCTCAGGAAAACCCTGAAGTCTGGCCGCTTCTCTAGGGGTCAACATTCTAGGGTTCTTGTCTTTTTGTTCAATCAAGATCTCTGAGCCATCTTTGTAGTATCTTGCAGAAATTGTGCTTGTGTAAATTGCGTCTCTGTTAAACAGGCTATAACCGAAACCGTTTCCTTTTGCCCTGGCTCTCTCTTTTCTGCTTTGGTGACTTGCCCATATTCTGTCTGAAATCGTGTATTGATCAGAAGTTTTCTTGTGAAGAATACTTCCTAGCCGAGTAGGTGTCATTGGTGCCTTTGGAAATTGGAAGTTAACCACATCTTTAAAACCTATTATAAAAATTCTTTCTCTGTTCTGAGGCAACCCAAAATGTTTTGCATTGAGAACATCTATCGACAAGTTGTAGTCCATATCGTTTAAAACTCTGACAATTGTTTTAAGGGTCTCTCCGCCATTGTGCCCTCTTAAACCTTTTACATTCTCTAATAGGAATGCTTTGGGTTGGTGGTATTTAAGTATTCTTGCTATATCGAAGAATAAAGTGCCTCTCGTATCATCAAAGCCCCTCTTTAAGCCGGCATTACTAAAAGCTTGGCATGGGAAACCGCCAAGTAAAACATCGTGAGAAGGAATTTCTTTCTCATTAATAAGAGTTATGTCACCGCTTGGCATTTCTCCAAAATTTGCTTCGTAGGTTTGTTGAGAAAACTTATCAAATTCGGAAGTAAAAACACAACTTCCACCAATCTCTTCAAAAGGAATCCTAATACCGCCTATGCCAGCAAATAAATCTATAAATTTAAAATTCTTCATAAAAAATTATTTTAATAATCCATCATCAAGACCTTTCCAGATGTGCCTTGAAAGCAATGTTCTGTATGGACTGAATTTAGTTATTATCTCATTTTGAGACTTACTATGCTTACCTAATACTAAGTTAATGCCCTTCTTAAGGGCGGAATCATTAGAGGACCATATATCTAGCGAACCAAAATAACCCAGTAAAATCATTTCGGCAGACCAGGGACCAAAACCCCACAAATCTGATATAAATTGTTTGAGTTCTTGTTCTTCAAATTTTTGAAGCTTTAAAGTGCTGATTTCTTTTTTTTTAAAAGATTGGTTTAGTGCAATCATTGCTTTTGTTTTATTTTTAGAAAGGCCACTTCTTCTGATAGTCTCAAAATAATCATCTTCACATAGCTCTGAAAGCTCCATATTATTTTTATTACAAATATTTTCTAATCTTAACCATATGGTTTGAGCTGCTTTTGTAGACAATTGCTGACCCGAAACTATCCTACACATAAATTTAAACAAGTTTCTTTCAGAGCTTTTTTTTACTTTTAATACTCCATTTAAGTTAATTACATTGTGCAGTCCAAGATAAGGAATGGCTTTATCTAGTAGGTATGAATGAATTTCATCCCATTTTTTTTCCATAACAACCTTACTCTTCGTGTAAATTCGTATGCAACAGTTTGAATTTATTTGATTTATAAGACCATAATTCAATCTCAGTTCCTTTTAAATCTTTTCCTGTTGCTTCAGGATTAAGATTGTTTTTCCAATTAAGCAATATCCCCTCGCTGATGCTCTTTAATTCTTCAGATGAATTTTTTGGTAAGGAAATAAGGTAATTCTTTAATTGAAGATGTGCATCGTTATTAAGCTTTGAAGACGCCTTAGTTTCAATCACTATTGGGCTCTGTAACTGCCACTTTTTGTTTTTCTGAGCAGGTATTAAAAAATCCAGTCTAAAGAGGCCAAGACTTTCTTTTTTATAGAATATTTCTAAATGAGTTTCACGCAGATATTTGATACCTGCCTTCCTGAAAGATATTGCAAGAGCCTGCTGCAAAGTATCTTCTTTAAAACCAGAACCAAGTTCTTTATAAACTTCTTCAGCTAATGACAAAATATTATTGGTGCAATTTATTAAGTCTTTGGAGTTATTCATTTCTTATTCCTTATTTTCTATAAAATCTAAATCGGTGTCATTTGATGAGAGAGTATCCACAGACTTAATTTCTGGCAGTCCAGATTTAGGGTCAAGGGACAATAAAGATTCAAATTTACGAGCTTGTGGCATTAATCTTGAATCAAAAGAAGATTTTGCACTATGAAATCCTGATACCGCATTACTTAAACCTTTTTCAATCTTAGAAAATTGTGTTAAAAAAATATTGAGTCTTTTATGCAGCTCATTTCCTGCTATGGCTACCTCTTTGGCATTGTCTTCTAATTCTCTTTGTACCATTGCAAGCATAACTGTTTTTAAAGTTGCATAAACTAAAACAGGAGGACAAATGACTACTTTAAGTTTTGCAGCTTGTTCTACTAGATCGGGGATTTCATCTATTGCAGATATAAATAGTGCAACATTATGTAAGTACATGATTGTAAAATCTGGAGAGCCTCCATCTAAATCTTGATATTTTTTAGATCCCAAATCTTTCGCATGACGCAATAGGGATTCAGCGTGCTTTTTCATGAGTCTTTTCTTTTCATCTTCGTTTGGTTCTTTCATAGCATCCTGAAATGCATTAATGGGAACCTTACAATCTATAAAGATTGTTCCGCCATCAGCTGTATTAATAGTAAAGTCAGGCCTGTATTGATCTCCCTCTTCATTTTTGAAGGTCTTTTGGACTTCATAACTTACGCCTTCTACAAACCCAGCATCATTTAATAGTGTTTTAAGTGACTCTTCGCCCAATGAACCTTGAACTCTTGTATTGGAGAGCGCTTCGGCCCAAGCTGTGTGAGATTTTGTTAACCCTTCAAAGCCTTTATCAAGTCGTTCAGATTGAGTTTTCCAAGTTGTATCAGCTTTAGTTAAAGCTTTTTCCAGATTATTTAATTTCTCTGAGATAGATTGTTCGACTGATTGCATGTTAGCTGAAATAACTCTTTGTTCTTGGGAAAGTTTATTAGCAGCATTTTCTTCTTCTTTCTTTGCAACACCCTCTAGAACTGTTTTTGCGGTATCTGAAAATAAGCTTTGGAAGGTTCCTTTTAATAATTTTGGAGAAAGATAAAGTCCTAAAGCACAGCCAATTAATAGGCAAAACAAACAAAGAATAAAAATAGTCATGAATTCCATTAACCTATATTACCTAGTTTATCTATATGTTTGAGACATTTTATTAGCTACTTCTTTAAACTCTTTTCTTAGCTGGGTAGGTCGAATAATCTCAACTTGACTACCAAATCCTAATAACCACCATCTCAGTTGGGACGTATCAGGCAGTTTTGCCTTGAGCATGTAACGTCCATCTTCCAGTTGTTTTAGAATCTGATTTTTTGATATGGGAGTCTCTGTTAAATGGAATCCTGCCATCGGTTCAAATATTACCTCAAGACTTAAAAGTTTTTTTGATACTAAGAAGCCTATGTTTTGATTTTCTATAAAGCTATCTAGGTTAAAATCTTTTGGAGCTGATGCAGTCTCACCGTTCCACTCAGCAGATTTAAATCTATGGATGGGTAAATGCCTTGGTGATTCTGAATCTTCACCCATAGTACATATGAGTCTATGAACCACTCCCTGCAAAACTATTCCTAACGGATTAACAATTCTCTTATCTGCCTTAACTTCTCCTCTTTTTAAATACTTAACTTCAAGCTGCTGACCTTTAAGCAAAGCTTCATATATGGCAGCTTCTGCTTTCTCATTTATTGAAGGAGCAATTAGGGTTTGCCATTGCGGTAT
>Ga0114997_10003052_pt1 | contig 13263 bp, 13 predicted proteins | sample ArcticOcean_MG_C_2_FD_87045 | JGI IMG/M metagenome (GOLD analysis project Ga0114997, IMG submission 87045) | Marine microbial communities from western Arctic Ocean - ArcticOcean_MG_CB4_136 | ecosystem: Environmental > Aquatic > Marine > Oceanic | place: Arctic Ocean: Canada Basin | collected... | reverse complement strand
TCTTCAATTGCTTCTACTTCCATAGCTACTTCTGCTTCAGTTGCTTCTGCTTCAGTTGCTTCTGCTTCAGTTGCTTCTGCTTCAGTTGCTTCTGCTTCAGTTGCTTCTGCTTCAATTGCCTCTGCTTCAGTTGCTTCTGCTTCAGTTGCTATTCTTTCAATTGGTTTAGTTTCAGGTTTGGCAATTCTTGCTGTGAATTTTCTTGAAGCGGGTTTTTCCATTTCAGATTTTGAAAGACCGCCTTGATACATTTGTCTAAAGGTATCATTAGAAGCTTCTTCAGTTTCAACTTCTTCTTCAACATAGTCTGGAATAAGTCTTAGTTTTTCAATTATACTATTAGTGAGCTCCTCTTCAGTGATTTTTAATTCTGCAATTTCTCTAAGAGCAATCACAGGTTTTTTATCATTATCTTCATCAACTGCAGGTGCCGCACCTCGCCCTAGTTGTACCGCACGTTCTTTAGCTAATATTACTAAATCGTACTGATTATTAATAACGGTGATACAATCTTCTACTGTTATTCGAGCCATAATTTTTTACATATAAATTGAAGTTAGAAGATGTTTTCTATTGATTTATAAGAAAAAATCAAGCAAATCTATCTTATTAGTTCAAATCCATGTATTTATTATTGGAAAGCCTCAGAATAATGAAAAAAAAAAAATCAAATAACTTTAGCCCATGTGTCAAAATCTGTAAATATGATGCAGATTTTATGAGTGCTATGGTTTGCGTTGGCTGCTTCAGAGAACAGTCTGAAATAACAAATTGGCGAAGGATGACTTTAAAAGAAAAAGAACAAGCCTTAGTTGATATTGAGGCAAGAAAGAATATATTTATTAAAGATGAATAGTATTAAGTGGAATTGTAAGCATACATGGAAAGAGAGTGCACACAATACTATGTGGTGTCTGATAGGTTGTAGTATAGGCGACTTTGGTACTATCTTTTATTTTCAAAGTATTGATCATACATTTCCTATTTATCTAGTAATGGCAATTGCTATTATTAACGGTCTACTTACAAGTATTCTTTTAGAAACTCTAATCTTGCTCAAAAAAATGACATTAGGTTCAGCTTTATCAACTGCTTTTGGAATGAGTTTAATCAGTATGATATCCATGGAAGTAGCAATGAATCTAATTGATATTATTTTTGCAAAAGGCGTGATTACTTGGTGGGTTATTCCAATGATGCTGGCTGCTGGATTTCTAACACCTTGGCCATATAATTATTGGCGTCTTAAAAAATATGGTGTTGCTTGTCACTAAATGCTTCAGTATCAAATTCCTTATAAGGGAAATTATTTTAATGCCTATTCTCTTAATCTTGAACTAGACCAGTCCTCAATCTATTTCTCACATGCAAATGGCTTTAATGGATTAGCATACCAATCATTACTTAATAAAATTTCTGATAATCAAAAAATTATTGCTTATGATATGCGTGGTCATGGCAAATCGACTATTCCAGCAGAACCAGGAAAGTTAAAATCTTGGCACCGCTATAGTGATGACCTCATAGGTATTCTTCAAAAAAATAAAACACCATCAATACTAATTGGTCATTCATTGGGTGGAACAACAAGTTTATTAACTGCCTTAAAAAGGCCTGATCTTGTATCAAAGATAATATTAATAGATCCTGTTTTGCTTCCTTTATCATATTGGTTAGGTACCAAGGCAATCCAATCGCTAGGTTTAATTGAAAAAATCCATCCTATGGTACGAAGTGCACTGAAAAGAAAGAAAACATGGACAAGTAAAGATGAAGCTTACAAATATTTCTTAAGTAAAAAATTATTTAGAAAAGTTATTCCAGAGGCAATTAGTAATTATATTGATGGTGGCATAAAGAAGATTGATAAAAATTTATATGGCTTAAGTTGTGATCCAAAATGGGAAGCAGCTACTTTTAGGTTAACAGCAGGTGAAATTTGGTTTAATCTTAAGAAATCTGATATTCCTACAAAGCTGATTTTAACACCAAATAGCTTTGTCTGTAATAAAAAATCACAAAAAAAACTAGCTCAATACCTATCAATTATGGATATTGTAACTTTAAAAGATACAACTCATATGTTGCCACTTGAAGATATAGACGGTGTAAGTAATGAAATATTGAGCTTTTTATAGAAAACATAAATATCTACAAAATTTTTCACAAATAATATAATGTCATGACCAATGGATAATTTTTTAGAAATATTAGTCTCTATTTGGAATGAAGGTGTATTTGGCATTAACTTTAATAATATTGTTATTGGTATTTTAATTCTTCTAGTTTTTGTATTTTTTAGATCTCTATTTTCTAAAGTTGTAGTTAATCGACTTAAGGCTTTTGTAAAGCGCTCAGAAACAAAAATTGATGATGAAGTTCTAGATGCTTTTTCTGATCCAATTCGCTTCATACCAATAGTTTTAGGGGTTTATATTAGTACTGCCTATATAAACTTAAATCCATCATTAGAAATATTCACATCGAATTTAAATAAATCTCTTATTACAATTCAAATTTTCTGGTTCCTATATAAACTAATTGATCCACTTTCATTTTTCATGAACAAATATGAAGAGTTGCTAACTAGTGACTTAGTGGATTGGGGCATTAAGCTTTTAAAATTTTTTATATTTTTTATTGGAGTTGCTGCAGTATTAGAAACATGGGGCATTAAAGTTGGACCTATCTTGGCTGGACTTGGATTATTAAGTGTTGCAATTGCACTTGGTGCACAGGATTTATTTAAAAATCTAATCTCAGGTATTTTAATTTTACTTGAAAAAAGATTTAAAAATGGCGATTGGATTAAAGTTGATAATATTGTCGAAGGCACCGTAGAAAGAATTGGTTTTAGATCGACTCTAGTTAGAAAATTTGATTCATCTCCTATTATGGTTCCAAATTTTAATTTTGCAGAAAATGCAGTTACAAACTTTACAAATATGCGTAACAGAAGAATATACTGGACCATAGGATTAGAATATAGGACTTCTCATGAACAATTAAAAAACATCAGAGATAGAATTGAAAATTATATAACCTCTAACAATAATTTTGTTAAAGCTACTGAAGAGCCAACTTTTGTAAGAATTGATAAATTTTCAGATAGTTCAATAGACTTGTTAGTTTACTGTTTTGCTGCAACTAAAAGTTGGGGTGAGTGGCTTAAAATAAAAGAAGACTTAGCTTACGAAGTAAAGCAAGTAGTAGAAAGCGAAAAAGCTGGATTTGCTTTTCCTTCAACTTCTTTATATCACGAAAATACCCAAAACTAGCCAACTTGACGATCTTTGCCAGCCCAATAAGGTTCCCTTAATACTTTCTTAAGAATTTTTCCACTTGGATTTCTTGGAATGACATCAATTAAATCAACTGATTTTGGGGTTTTATAGCTAGCAATTTTGCTTTTACAAAACTCAATAATTTCTTCTTGGGGTAATTCTTTTCCATCCTTAGTAACAATAAAAGCCTTTACTGCTTCACCAAATTTTTCATCAGGAACTCCAATTACTGCCGCATCTGTTATTTCTGGATGCTCCATTAATGCACTTTCTACTTCAATTGAATAAATATTTTCACCAGCTGATACAATCATATCCTTGATACGATCCTCAATATAAACATATCCTTCCTCATCCATTCGTCCTGCATCGCCTGTGTGTAACCAGCCGCCGGCAAGCGTTTCTTTGGAAGCCTCTTCTTTTTTCCAATAACCTTTCATAACTTGTGGACCTTTTGCACAAACTTGTCCTATTGTTCCTCGAGGAACTTCTTTTTTATTCTCATCTCGTATTTCGATTGCAGCACCTTCAACTGGCTTGCCACAAGATTTTAATAAATGAGGTTTGCCTTCTAATGCTTCTTTATGATCTTCAAAACTTAAAAAGCATAAAACAGCAACATTTTCTGTCATCCCAAAACCTTGACCAAAGTCACACTTAAATGCGCCCATGGCTTTAGTTAAAACTTCAGGTGATATAGGTGAACCCCCATAAGTAATATGATCTAAGTTTGCAAAATCCATCTTATCAATATCAGGAACCATATAAACACACGCCTGTATCATTGCAGGCACCATTACGGTGTTTGTAACTTTTTCTTCCGATAATGTTTTGGCAACTTCAACAGGATTAAAATCTTCATGAATTATATTTTGGCCACCTCTTGCTATAGTTCCGAAGTGGTTGATTGCAGCCGCTGCATGGTATACTGGAGCAACCAATAAATTTTTTGGCACTGGTATTCTTGTTGCAATATATTTATCTACCTGGTTTATATTTGCTATAACGTTTGATTGTATAATGATTACTCCTTTAGGCCTTCCTGTGGTGCCACTGGTGTACATTTGATAAACAGCATCATCATCTTTAATATCCTCTTGGTGGTTTTGATCTGACTGAGATTGTGTCCAGTCATAAAAATCTGTCCAACTATCATCGGGTAATTTTGCATTAATTGATATGCATTTTTTAACCTGCGTTAAATTTCCTTTAAATCCATGTATCCTCTCAACAAACTCATCACTTCGACAAATTACAATTTTTGATTCAGAGTTATTAATAATATATTCCCACTCAGCATCAGCAAGTCGATAGTTTAATGGAACGGGTACAATACCTACTTTAGATGCCGCATAATACATAAGTGCATATTCATCTGAATTTTTAGACAAAAAAGTAAAGCGATCACCCTTATTCAAGCCTTCTTTTTTTAAAGCAGCAGCAAATTGATTTGCTATAGCATTTGCCTCATGATACGTAAGCTTCCTAGATTTAAACTCTGAAAACACGCCATGTGGTGTTTTATTTGCAAAGTCTTCAAGATAATTGTGTAATAACATTATTTTCCCCTATAAATATTTATCAGTTAATAAAAATATTCTAATCTTAAAAAGACTATCACTCAATGAGTTTTCTTATTAAAAAAAGTTTTTTTTAATTTTTCACCAACAAATAAGTCCATTTGATCATCATAGTGGGGAGAGTTCTCAACTGTGCTACTAGATCCAAACTGATGAATGCTTAAAGTTCTTTGCTCCCCTAATTTATCCCAATTTACATAAATATATAAACCATCACCAGCAACAGCATTAAGAATTCCATTATCTGATCTTGGTGAATAAATAGCTCTCAATACATCGGGCCCGCCTTGCACAGGTAAGCTCTTCTTGCCTCGCTCCAAGAAGTTAACTTCAGACCATTTAATATCTAATCTGTTAAAGTTTTTTTCAAATTCATTGATACAATCTTTAAATATTTTAATTGGGTCTGGCTGAGATTCCTGTTTAATTTCTGCTAACCATTCTGGACTTAAAATGCAAATTCCAAAAGCAGCATGTAGATTTTCACTGTCTGTAGCTAAGTCCCAATCTTGTATAAAATTTTGCGCCATGACTAATCTGACATCATCTTTAAAGTCAAAATCAAAAATCTTTTGTAAAAATTTATATTGCCTTGAGTCTAATGAATATTTATTATCATGCTTATACTTATCTAATTCTTTCCAAGAAATACTTTTATCATTATCTAGTAATTCAAAGGCGCGGTGTGCTCTGTTAGTTATCCTAGATTGAAAACCCATTGTTAAAGGAAAATCTTTTTCATAAAGATTATCTGCCTGTGCTGTAACAAAGAACGGAGATTGATTGGTGCTAAATAGATAACCAGATTGAGGGTTTAAAATTTTTGGCAAATCATCATAGGAATAAAAATCATTCCAAATTAATTCACTTTTATCTCCAGGTAAAACACCTTTCCAGTCATAATTATTATTTCTTTTGGGAGATTTCATATTATGTACAAATAAAATATTGTCTTCTTTATCTGCATATAAAAAATTTAGACTAGCTATTTGCTGCATTTTTAATGCTTCTTGCCATTCAGTAATATTTTTTGCCTTATTAATTCTAAGCCATGCAGTGGCTTGATTTGCATCGTCCATTCCTACATATCTTAGTGCGTAAGCTTTCTGGTCATTTTTCATGACAGGCCCATGATCAGAAAAGTACATGTCTATTGGATAAGATATGCTAAATGGTCCAAATAATTTTATTTTAAAAACTTGTTTAATAATCTCTAAATTCTTCCAGCTTCCATCTAATAAATATTGATTATGATTTTCTGGATTTATAGTTAACTCATAGATGTCTGCTAAATCTGGTTGATTAACTGTAGCACCCCAGCCTAAATATTCATTAAAACCAACATGGATAAAAGGTGATCCGGGAAAGGTGCCTCCCATGATATTTAGTCCATCCTTACTTTTTATGTGTGCTTCATACCAGGCAACTGGTCCTGTTAATGGCTGATGTGAATTAATAACTAACATTGTCTCATTATCAAGCGATCTGCTTTTAGCAACTGCAAAAGCATTTGATCCAGATGGTTTAAAGTGTGATTTAATCGCCGCAACTAACTTATTATTAGATAGCTCATTCGTTGCAACAAGCTGTTCATTGGGCTCAGATATCAATTTGATAAGTTGATCAATATGATGATCTAGCCCATAAAATAAGGGCATGCGAAAAATCATACCTACCAATAAATCATCTTCAGTAACAGGAAAGAGTGACTTATCAACTTTTTGTGAATTTAGTGCTGCCCAATAATTGATGCCATCAGCATACCCTCTTAAATACGTTAAAGTTTCTTTATCTACAGTATCTTTTAAGCTTAACGCAACTTCTTTAGTGTTTAAAAATTTAACTAAATAATCAATTTCAATTCCTTCTATAGCACTGATACTAGACATAATATCTCCTGTACCTGTTGCTAAATTAAATAAATCAACTAGGGCGCTGAATGAAATATTAAGATCAGACAATTCACCTCTTGCCATCTTTATTACAAATTCAATATTTTCATAATCATCTTCAGTTTGTGCAAAACCAAACCCAAATGCTGCGTCATGATCATTATTACCAAAGATATGTGGCACACCATAAGTATCACGTTCTATTTCATACTCATAGTTAGTAGAAATCTTAATAAACTCTTCTGAAAGGAAATTTTTATTTGCAATAGCTGTACTATAAAAATAAATCACTATAAATATCACTACAAAAAAAAGAGGGATGTAATAAAGTTTCTTCATAATTAATTTTCTACTTTAATTATTATTAGAAAAATTATCAGCAGGCAAAAAATCATTGCCTAAAATATGGTCTGAAATTTTATCAGCAATCATAATTGTTGGGGCATTGGTATTTCCACCAATTAATGTAGGCATAACTGAAGCATCTACAACTCTTAAGTTTTCAACGCCCCTAACTCTTAGCTTATCATCAACCACAGAAAATTCATCATTACCCATTTTACATGTACCTACAGGATGATAAATTGTTTCAGCATTAGTTTTAATAAAATCACCAATTTCTTTATCTGTTTGCACATTTGATCCTGGCATAAGTTCTGTTCCTCTATACTCATCAAATGCTTTTTGATGAATAACCTCTCTAGACAATTTAACTCCTGCAATCATTACATCTAAATCTTTTTGTGTTGAAAGATAATTTGGCTGAATAATAGGTTGAGCTGTGGGGTCTAGTGATTTTAAGGCTATATAGCCTCTGCTCTCTGGCCTCAGCATACATACATGATTACTAAAGCAGTGTTGATCAGGTTTGGTTTTTCCATGGTCTTTAAGGAGCACTCCAACAAAATGCATTTGAATATCTGGAACATCTAAATTCTTATCAGTTTTCATAAATGATAGGCCTGCTAAGCCAATATCATTGCCTGGACCAGTCCCAAATAATGCCCACTGCCCTAGAATCATCGCCTGCTTAGCTAGGCCCCAACCAAATGGACCCATCATATGTCTTGCGTCTGTTACTGGCTGCGTACACTCATAGTGTGACAATATATCTAGATGATCTTGTAAATTTTCACCCACACCTGGCAAATCAGAGACAACGTCTAGGCCCCATTTCTTAATATAGTCACCTTTACCAATACCAGAAAGTTGCAATAGTTGTGGAGAATTAATAGTCCCACCACAAACTAAGACTTCACGCTCAGCATGTGCTGTATGAATTTTTTTATTTTTAATATATTCAATGCCGATACATTTATTGTTTTTGAACAATAGTTTATTTGAAACAGAATGAGTTGTAATAGTTAAGTTATTTCTACTTTTTACTGGCTTAATAAAACTCTGACCAGTGCTTTCTCTTTTACCCTTCCATATGGTTTGTTGTGCTGGGCCAAAACCTTCTTGATCAGCACCATTTAGATCTTCATTATAAGGGTATCCGGCTTCAACTCCTGCATTTAAAAATGCTCTATGCAAAGGATTGTTTTTGAATACTGGATTTGATACACCTAGCTCACCATCAGCACCATGATAATCACTTTTACCATTTTCATTTCTTTCTGATCTTTTAAAATATGGCATTACCTCGTCATACGACCAGCCTTCATTTCCTAACTGTCGCCAAATATCATAGTCGCGTGCATGACCTCGCACATAGAGCATACCATTAATATTGCTAGAACCACCAATGCCTTTTCCACGCGGTGTAAAAAGTTTTCGATTATTTAAATGGGGCTGTCCTTCTGTCCAAAAACCATAGTTATAATTTTTTCCAGCTCCTTCACCGGACATTAACTCTAAAACTCCAGCCGGCATTCTCACAAATGGGTGCCAGTCACTTCCACCAGCTTCAATAAGTAAAACTTTAATAGATGGGTCTTTGGATAGACGGTTAGCTAAAACACATCCAGCAGATCCTGCGCCAGCAATTATATAATCAAATGTATTAGTCAGGTACTTCTCCGAATAAAATTAATTTTGTTGAATTAGATTTTTTTTAAATCTTTTCATATTTTCTACATAATGCAAAGCACTTAAGTTGATCAATTTAATTTCCATCTCTGTAAGTTCTCTAATAACTTTACCAGGTGAACCCATAATCATACTATTATCTGGGAACTCTTTTCCTTCAGTTATTAAAGTATTAGCTCCAACTAAACAGTTATTTCCAATCTTAGCTTTATTCAAAACTGTAGAGCCCATTCCAATCAAGGAGTTGTTGCCTACTGTGCAACTATGTAAAATTACCATGTGTCCAACTGTAACGTCATCTCCTACTGTTATTGGCATTCCATCATCAGTATGACAAACAGATCCATCCTGAATATTAGAATTTTCTCCAATAATAATTGGATCATTATCACCTCGAAGTGTAGTGCCAAACCAAACGCTTGCATTAGCTTTTAATGTCACTGAACCAATAACAGCCGCATTAGGCGCAATCCAAAAATCATCATTACTGGTTACAAGTTTCTTTTCTCCAAGAGTATAAATCATATGCTTTTATTTATTTAAATATTAAGTTAAGCTATAATAACTAATAAATTAAATCAGAAAAGTATTATTATGCCTGCCCTTACTACGCCGATATGTAATTTTGGATGGAAAGCTACAGAATTTGATTTGCAAGGAGTTGATTTAAAGAATTATAGCTTCTCAGATGTTGCTGGTCCAAACGGCACTCTAGTGATGTTTATTTGTAATCACTGTCCTTATGTAAAATCTGTAATTAACAGAATTGTTGAAGACTGTACAATATTGCAGGATAATGGAATTGGGATTATAGCCGTTATGTCTAATGATGTTAATGATCCAAAATATGGACACGAAGACTCGTTCAATAATATGCAAAAATTTTCATCTGATAATTCGTTTACTTTTCCTTATGTCTACGATGAAACTCAAGATATTGGTAAAAAGTATGAAGCTGTATGTACCCCTGATTTTTTTGGCTTTAACAACAAGAATGAACTTCAGTACAGAGGCAGATTAGAGGCATCTCAACAACAGTTGGTACCTAATGCTCCAAAAGAACTTTTAGAAGCTATGCTTTTAGTGGCAAAAACTGGAAGTGGCCCCAAAGAACAAATACCTAGCATTGGCTGCTCAATTAAATGGAAATCCTAAATTAAATAAAGTGATTATAATTACTACTCAATGCTTCTTTCCTGAAATAGGTGGTATTGAAGCTTTGGTGACTGGCATGGCTGACTCTATGTCTATTTTAGAAAAAGTAATAGTTATAGCTGATGGCAAGTCAACTTCATCTGATAGTAAAAATAAATATGAAATAATAAGATTTAATGATTGGAAGCCTATCCGCAGAATTCGCAAATCAAATTATATAAAAAGATTATGCAAAGATAATAATATTAAAGCTATATATGCTGACTCCTGGAAAAGTATTGAGTATTTATCTAAGATTAATACTCCAATATTTGTTCTGGCTCATGGCACTGAAATTCAAAAAAAAATAAGTACTTGGAATTTACATAAATACTGGAAGCAAAAAAGAATTCAAAAATCGTACAAAAATTCATCCAAAATAGCTGCTAACTCCGCCTATACAAAAGAACTAATCATAAATTCTCTTAGAATCGATAGTGATAAAGTTAAAGTTATTCATCCAGGTATAGATATTTATGATAGCTTTATTGATAGTAGCACAACTATTAAGATTAAGAATCTAATAAACTCTTCAAGTCCTGTGCTTTTAACGCTAGCCAGATTAGAACATAGAAAAGGACATATAGATATACTCGAGGCACTATCCAGATTGATTTCTAAATACCCTAACTTGTTATATTTTATTGCAGGAGATGGAAACTTTAAAAAAACTATTAAAAATAAAATATCTCAGTTAGGTTTGAAAGAGAATGTTAAATTTCTTGGCTGGGTTACTGAGCCTGAAAAGTCAGTGTTGCTTAAAAATACTGATTTATTTATAATGACACCACACATAGAGAAAGAATCAGTTGAAGGATTTGGTATGGTATTTATTGATGCTGCATTTCATGGAATTGCGACTCTTGGAACAGATAATGGTGGGATAAGTGATGCTATAATAAATGGTAAAACAGGCCTGATTGCAAAAACTTCTGATCTAAATGATATAACTTCTAAAATTGATGAGCTGCTTTCTGATAAAACAAAAAGAATTAAGCTTGGGTTAGCTGGACAAAAAAATGCTTATGCTAGATTTACATGGGATAAAAAAGTTCTGGAATACTTAAATTTAATTAAAGATTCTGGTAGTTATAGGCTATAAATATTAAACTAATACTAGAATAACTTATTTGTCCTCAAAATTATGAAGAATCCCAGGATACCTTAATACTGTCACTAACCAAACCAAGGCTAGCATTAAAGATTGAAACCAAAAACTGGTTATAAAATCTGAGCCAAAAAAGTTATCACCACGAACAATGTGATATAAAATCACACCACCTAAGTGGGCACTGAGTGCTAGGGCGCCAAGTATACTTGTTCTAGGGATGGTAAATAGAATTGCAGCTGTTAGTTCTCCTAAGCCAATCCAAAATACCCATCGACTCATGAATTCTACCTCTGCCAAAGGACTGATACCCAAAACTTTGGTGCCACCAGCAAGTAGTAAAAATAGCAATATTGGAATCACCATTATCCATGCACCAATACGCATGGCTTTAGTTGATTTATAATTCATAAGCATTCTTTTTGTTTAAATAAAGCTTTTAATATGGTAGCGGAGGAGGGATTTGAACCCCCGACCTAAGGATTATGATTCCTCCGCTCTAACCAACTGAGCTACTCCGCCAAAGAGATATAGTTAGGTAAATTAATTAAGTAGGATTTGCAAATATAAACTACTTTTAAGTTTTACTAATTAATTTCCATATTAGTGGAATTAATGATGCTGTTAAGGCAAGTTTTAGTAAGTCTCCAACAATAAACGGAGTTAAGCCCCAAGCAATGATGGGTTGGTCCCAACCATACAACTGACCTAACCACAATAATCCTGGAGCATAAATAAGTACATTGGCGACAAAGAGCGCAACACCTAATTTAAATATATTTCTATCCCAGTTCAATTTTGCAAAATAACCAAGAGCTATAACTGCAAAACAATAGCCAATTAAGTATCCACCAGTTCCACCAAACATATAACTAATGCCATTAGCTTCAGCCGATGAATTGGCAAAAACATCAAAGCCAAGCATACCTATAAGCAAGTAACCAAATACCGTAGTCAGTCCTAAGCGCTGACCATAAGTTGTGCCTATAGTTAAGACTGCAAATGTACCCATAGTTATTGGTACGGGGCTGAATGGTAAAACAAGTTTAATTTTAGCTGTTACTATTAAAAAGACAATTCCAAGTGCAACTAAAATAGCTCTTTGCAGCCAAATAATTTTTTCTTTTGGTCTCCACAAAGCCTCAGTAAGTAAGTTTGTTGAATTTGAATGTGTCATAATTTTTATCCTTATTTTCTTATATAATATGACTGGGATTGATAGTCTTTACGTGGCCCAGATACATTCCACGTTACTGAAAAATCAGTTGGTAAGTTTAATTTAAAAAACCCTCTATAAATATCATTGTTACACTTATGATATACTTGTTGATCACACATTACTAGTTCTAGATCATGAAAAAAATTGCCATTGAGGAAACTAATTTCCCAACCTTTTGGCTTTAAAAGCCAACTATAAGTCTGATGTGCTTTGCTTTGAAAATTATCAGATTTAATAATTCCAGTTTCATTACATACATAAGATGCATTATTTTCCGTAAATATAGAAATACCAATTAAATTAAATGTTTTATCATTTAATTTATCTTTAATATTTCTAGTTAGTTCCCACTGTCCTAAAATATCAGAGTGTTGCATATTTTAAGTGGCTGACTTTATCCAACCGCCACCAAGTAGGCGTGTGCCATTACTATCATCTTTATAAAAAACACAAGCTTGACCAGGCGATATAGCTGCCTCAGGCTCATTTAGCTCGATATTATAATAGTCATCAATACTTGTTATTTTAGCAGTTAACAATTTTCCAGTTGAACGCACCCTAACAGAAATATTTTCTAACTTATCAGTTGTCAGCAAGTTCACTCGCTCAACTTTTATATTTGAAGATTTAACAAATTCTTTTTCCGCTACTACTACTCTATTGTTTGAAGAATCAATTTCTTTTACATAAAGTGGATTAGTTTTAGAAACACCAATGCCACGTCTTTGGCCAATAGTAAAATTATAGATCCCATCATGCTCAGCTAGCACATTATTTTCCATATCAACAATCTCTCCAGTTGATTTTATTTTAGATCTATTTTGTATAAATTTTTTATAATCACCGTCTGGAATAAAGCATATATCTTGACTATCTACCTTATCATGCAGATGTAACTCTAAATTTTTTGCAAATTCTCTAATTTCATCTTTTTTATACTCTCCTAGTGGAAATT
>Ga0114997_10003048_pt1 | contig 13280 bp, 9 predicted proteins | sample ArcticOcean_MG_C_2_FD_87045 | JGI IMG/M metagenome (GOLD analysis project Ga0114997, IMG submission 87045) | Marine microbial communities from western Arctic Ocean - ArcticOcean_MG_CB4_136 | ecosystem: Environmental > Aquatic > Marine > Oceanic | place: Arctic Ocean: Canada Basin | collected... | reverse complement strand
CTCTCGTGTTGTTCTTTTTATCCATTTATTAGAACAAACGAAGAAGACAACAACAACACCAACAAAGAAGAAGAAGATGGCATTATTCGAGGACGAACAACCGGAGTCCGAGTACGGCGCGGTGAAAAAAGTCTCCGGCCCAGTCGTTGTCGCGGAGAACATGTACGGCGCGGCCATGTACGAGCTCGTCAGGGTCGGAGCGGATCAACTCATCGGGGAGATCATTCGGCTCGAGGGCGACACGGCGACGATTCAGTGTTACGAAGAAACGGCGGGTTTGACCGTTGGGGATCCGGTGCAACGGACGAGACAACCGCTGTCGGTGTCCTTAGGTCCGGGCGTGATGGGGAACATCTTTGATGGGATTCAGCGGCCGTTGGAAACGATTGCGCAATTGAGCGGCGACTGCTTCATTCCGAGAGGGGTGAACGTGCCGGCGTTGGACATCGCGAAGACGTGGGAGTTCCAACATCCAAAAGGCGGAGATAACAAGAGGTATAAGGTTGGCGACCACATTTCTGCCGGGGATATTTTCGCGGTCGTTCCGGAAAACGTGTTGATTAGTCACAAAATCATGTTACCGCCGAACGCGAAAGGGAAAATCACGTACTTGGCGGAGGAAGGCGAGTACGATTTGAAAGAGAAAGTTATCGAAGTCGAGTTTAATGGCGAGAAGAAGGAGTTTACGATGTTGCAACAGTGGCCAGTGAGAGCGCCAAGACCGACGGCGGAGAAATTAGCCGCGAATCATCCGTTGTTAACCGGTCAGAGAGTGTTGGATATTATGTTCCCTTCGGTGCAAGGCGGAACGTGCGCGATTCCAGGCGCGTTTGGGTGCGGAAAGACGGTCATTTCGCAAGCGCTGTCGAAGTATAGTAACTCTGACGGGATTATTTACGTCGGTTGTGGTGAACGTGGGAACGAGATGGCGGAAGTGTTGTACGAGTTCCCGGAGCTGACGATGACGTTGCCGGACGGTTCGGAAGAAAGCATCATGAAGCGAACGACGCTGGTGGCGAACACGTCGAACATGCCAGTCGCGGCGAGAGAGGCTTCGATTTATACCGGGATTACCTTAGCAGAGTATTTTAGAGACCAAGGGTATAACATCTCTATGATGGCAGATTCCACGTCTCGATGGGCCGAGGCGTTGAGAGAGATTTCAGGGAGATTAGCGGAAATGCCGGCGGATTCTGGTTATCCGGCGTATTTAGGCGCCAGATTGGCATCGTTCTACGAGAGAGCAGGGAGAGTGAAGTGTTTAGGTTCGCCGTCGAGAGAAGGTTCCGTGACCATCGTCGGCGCGGTTTCTCCTCCGGGCGGGGATTTCTCCGATCCAGTCACCTCCGCAACCTTAGGTATCGTCCAAGTCTTTTGGGGTTTGGATAAAAAGTTGGCGCAGAGAAAACACTTTCCTTCCGTCAACTGGTTGATTTCGTACTCGAAATACAACAACGCGTTAGAACCGTTTTATGAGAAGACGGATCCGACGTTTTTGAAGACGCGCGCGAAAGCTCGGGACGTTTTACAAAAAGAAGACGAATTGAACGAAATCGTTCAATTAGTCGGTAAGGATTCGTTAGCAGAGAGCGATAAAATCACGTTGGAAACTGCCAAGTTTTTGAAGGAGGATTTTCTTCAACAAAACTCGTTCACGCCGTACGATAAGTACTGCCCGTTTTACAAGTCCATCGCGATGTTGAAAAACATCGTCTTGTTTTACGATTTATCCAACGCCGCGGTTGAGAGAACACAAATGACCGACGGAGCTAAGATTACGTTCAACGTCATCCAAGCGCGAATGGGAGATTTGATGTATAGAATTGCCAGTCAAAAGTTTGAAGACCCGGGGGATGGAGAAGACGTGGTGCAACAAAGATTGACGCAATTAGAAACCGATTTGATCGACGCGTTCAGAGCGTTGGAGGACGAGTTTAGATAAAAAAGAGAAAGAGTGAGAGAGAGAGAGAACAATAAAGAGAGAGACAAAACACCAAATGTAATTATATACACGTATTATTCCATAACATCGTAGATTTTATACTTTATATTACAACAGAAAAGAATGCTACTAATATATTTTATAGTTTATATGGGCAACTCCTTGATCTCGACGCCGGTGGCTACGAGAAACTCAAGCTTCCGTTTTAAGTCGGATTGAGAAATCAACCAGTCTCTCTGATCGAGCACAGGAGGGAGCGTGGTCGTGTCTGGAATTCCAAAGGGGAGTTTTTCAATCCAGGATTTACAACCGCCGTACTTTTCCACGTCCGCCGGTAACGCGTACTCGTCCTTCGGCAGCACGTACGCTCTCACCTCTAAAATCGAATACGGTTCGTTCGGTTTATAATTCACCCGAGATACGATTTCATCCTCTCGCAACGCGTGAAATTTCTCCAAAGCTTTAATCACGCTCTTATCGGAGGTTTGCCACGCTCGAGTTATTCGACAGACGATCGAAAATGGCACCGAGTCGCCCTTCTTCATATCGGGCGCCGCGTCGCTTTCGCCCCCATTATTGGCAGAATGAAAAGATGTCGGGAATATAACAAACTGATTCTCCAAAATCTGAAACCCACTATTGTTGTTGTCGTTGATCCCTCCTTTTCTGAATAACAAGACTTGTTCGCCTCGTTCGATCGCTTTCTCTGTTTTCGACCACTCTTTTAAGGCTGTTTTCGCCGTCACGCACTCTATCAACCCGATGGATTTGTTTCCTCTTCTTAACTGTCTTCTCGTAAAAGACGACGTGGAACGAGCGCCACGAGTTTTGTTCAAAAAGCATTCGACATTCTTTTTTCCTCCTCCGAGATGACGACGAGGAAGAAAAGAAGAAGCAGAACGAGAAGACGCGCCCAAGGTGGACATTCTTAGTATTGTTATTATTTCTGAGGAGAAAAAGAGATCTCTCTCTTGTGTTGTGGTTTCGTCAACGCGTAATACCAATAAAGAATCTCGTCTCATCACTTCCGTATCTTTTTTGGTTTTTTGGTTGAAAAAGAAGCAAAAAAACACACAAATCAGACAAGTTTGATAGGAAAACAACAAGCGTGTTTTGGACTTTTTTTAAATTCCACACACTTTATTTAAACTCTAATTGTCAATATATAAAAATGAAAGAAGACAAAGAACATCAAACGTCGATGATGTCGCTGTTATCGTGGCTGAGTGAAGTCACGAACCAACGTCCCGGGGCTCTCCTGTCCGTGAAAGAGCTGAAGTCGTGCTCGGTGCTCCTCGTTGCGTGCGAGAATTTACTCTCTAAAGAGCAGGATTTGACGAAGAGAACGAAGACTACGAACGACGATGATGATGATGGTGATAATAATAATAAAAGCACCACCGGCGCTGGAAAACCGTCGGATTCGGTGTTGCTCCACGTCGCGTTGGACGAGTTGAACGTTGGCGGAGAATACGTGAAAGCGGTGTTAGAGGAAGACGAGTTTGGTATTCTGGAAGTTATTCAAAAGTTGAAAGAGAAGTACGATTTGAGGGAGGAAGTTGAAAAGTTATCGAAGGATTTTTTGCACGGTTACGACGACGACAAAAAGGGAGAAGAAGACGCGAAGGTGGAGGAGGATAATGAGGAGGAGGAGGAGGACGACGACGATGTATTTGGAACGAGAGATGGAGACGCGTTGGACGAGCTCGATGATTTAGGCTTTGATCACATCGTCGCGCCGAACGTGAGAGGTTCGTCTTCTACTTCGTTACCTCCCGCTCCTCCAAACGTCTCGTCGCCGGTGAAGTTTATCAACGCGTTTTCATTGTTAGGCGGTGAGAGGACGTTCGAGACGTCGCCGCCGTTTAAGAATTCAAATGTTAACAATATTATCACGCGAAGAAATGATGAGGAAGAGGATAGAGAGGAAGATGGGAATGATTTGTTTAAACGAAGATCACCCATACAGCGTGCGCCGAGTTTTATGCGATGGAATCGAAGCACGGAAGAAGAAGGAGAAGAAGAAGAAGAAGAAGAAGAAGAAAACGAAGAAAATCAGGTGTCGAGCGTTTCGAAAGTGATGAGAAACCCCGAACCTTTGGCGTGGTTTTCGCCGCTCAATCCGGACGAAGCCGCGGTATCGAAAGCGGAAACGAAACTCTCGGTTTCTGAGATTGCTTTGCTGAGACGAGGAAAAGCGTCTTTATCTTCGTCATTTGCGTCCGGAGAGAAGAAAAAAATAGATAAAACCTCCTCTCCGTATTTTACGACGAAGAGTGCCGAGGGATCGAGACGCGCTTCGTCACCATCGGTATCACCATCCTTCTCAAAAGCATCGGCAAACGTTGGAAAACGAACGAACGCGTCTGAAATTAAAATAGCGCTGAAATTTGGAGCCTTGGGAGGCGAAAGCGATCAGATGCAACGTCTTCGAAACGAAGCGTTGCAAGCGTTGGAAGCGGAAAACGCTCCCGGGGCAAAGCACCAATTCATAATCTTGTTCTCAGAAACGAGCGAAAACTCGAAAAGCTATCGCGGTTTGTATAAAGTGAGCAAAAGCGAAAGTACCGGCGGCGATGGAAGAAACATCGACGGCGTCGCCTTGCGAAAAATCCACGGCACGAGCGAGAAAGTTCCAGATGCATTGCGCTCCAGTCGAATCTTGAAAGCGTTAAAGTTCAACCTCGCTTCCAAAATGTGGCACGCGCTGCACGACGAAGTCGACGCGAACGCGATGGCTGTCGTTTTAAAAGAAAAGAAGAAAAAATGATGATACTACACACACACTGCGCGCGCGCGCGCGTTATTAGGAGAAATTTATAGAATTTACTACACGCACACGATTGATCGTAGCGGTTGATGCGTTAGCGAGACGATACTGGTAGCTCTGTTTTTAATAATAATAATAATAATAATAATAATAGTATTACGAGCAAGGAAGTCTGGACACCGTTACAAATGTGAACACCTAAGAAGGAAAAATTCAAAAAACCTCAGAAGAAGAAGAAACGATGCCCATCCACACCTTCGCGGACTTCAAGAAGAAAAATTCCTACAACAACAACAACAACAAGTATAAGAAAAAGAAACCAAATCCACCGTCGAACGAGGTGAAAAATGCCCCGTGCACGCGTTGTGGACGTTCCACGCACCTCGCATCTTCGTGCGCGAATAAAACACACATCGACGGTTCGAAAATCGCAAAAGAAGAGAAATATTGTCGAGATTGTGGAACGAACATCTCTGAATCGCCAAAGCATCACAAGCAATGTTACGATTGTTTCAAAGGTGTAGAGAAGCCGGTGTGGGAAAAGTTGAGCAGAGGGACGAGAGTGAAAAAAGGCGCGAGTTTAATGACGAAGGAGGAGATTCGAGAGATGGAACGAAAAGACGAGAATAAGAACGATGAAATCGATAAGGAGAAGGAAAAGAAGGAGAAGCCGAAGAAGACGAACAACGCGTTCGTGGACATGTTCGATTGGAGCAGACCGAGTAAGAGTTTGGAGAAGAGTTTGAAGAAGAATGAGAACGAGGAGGGAGAAGAAACGGAAGAAGAGTCGCCGATGTTTGCAGGGAGAGACGTCAATCGAGAGAAGTTGACGAAATCGTACGAGCGAACCGAACTCGCTTGGAACGAAGAGAGTAAGAAGAGAAAGTTGGAGGAAGATATGAAACCTATTGTGATAGACGACGACGTTGTTGACGAAGAGAAAGAGAAGGAGAGGAAGAGGAAAGTTGAGAGGAGGAGAGTGATGTTGGAACGCGCAAAGAAACGGTTGCTTGGGTTTCGAGAACCCGCTGACGAGAAGGACAAAAAAGAAGAAGGGAATAGGAGCGCAGAAGAGTGGGATGCGAACGAGAATCCGTTTTGGCAGCCGCCCATGTACATCCCTGCGGAAGGGCCGTGCGCGGAAGATTTTCAAATATCTACGGACGAGTACGTAGAAGTTCGAGACATGGGATTGCAATGGTTGGGTAAGTATCGTGCGTGCTTGGATACCGGGAATGGTGGGTGTACGTTGATTCAAAAGCACATCGCGCAAACGCTCGGTCTTTGCGATGCATTAGGACGTCCGACTGAGTCGAGATGGGAGAAACAAGCCGTGCAAGGTGTCGTCGCGGGTGCGTCAGAAATGATTTACTGCTGCACGTTGACGTACCGATTGAAAGGAAGAGAAATTACTTGCAGAGCCGGTATTACGCACGCTCGAATTGGTTGCGATTTGCTCATCTCGAGGCGAGAAATTCAAGAGTTTGAGCGGTCGGGATACACGTTCAGGGCTTGAGCGGAACTCCTTTTTGGTTAAAAGGCAAACACAGCGACAACAACAATAACAATAACAATACCAGTACCTGTAAAAGAAATAGATTAAAGCAACGCCGCGTCGAACAGATGCGTGTAAATTAAAACAATACAATAATAAATACGTTTTCACGAAGTAATAAATAAAGCTAATGAAGCAAGAGAGGGAACGATCCGACGATGCATCCTATGGTTACTCCCGTCATCGCCCCGCCTAATCTCGCCACCACCACCCGCATCTCTTTCGCCTGGCCCGTCGTCATCGTCACCTCTTCCGTCAATCCAAACTTTGCGCACCAATACTCAATCTTATTCGCCAACCCGACGCCGCAGACGTCGGACAACGTGTTCCCAATCGCCGCGGCCGCCATCGTTGATAAACCCAACGACAGTCCAACCGATGATTCAATGGTTTCCCCAAACGCAAGCATCAAAGCGTTATCTAAAAAACCAAACCCGATGAACGGGTACATCTGCGAAAGCGCCACCGATTTAAGCTGCGCGTAGGTGATCTCTTTACTACTCCCGCTACTCCCGCTACTCCTCTCCTCTCCGTCGTCGTCGTTTCCTACTTCCGGCTCCTGTTGTAAATGTCGCCACAAAAATGCCCGGTGAAAGTTTTGAAACTCTTGCGGCGTTAACACTTTATCCCCGTCGCTATCGAACGCCGCGAACAACTTCTGTTCCTTCTCGACTAAAATTTTCCTCTCTTCTTTTCCTTTTCCGAACAGACTTTGAAACACGTCTCGTTTCTCCTCGGCGGTTAACGATAAGAACTGCTTGAGGATATCGTCGACTTTATTATTAGTATTAGGAGAAGAAGAAGACGTCGACGCTGACGAAGAGGAAAACCTCTCATGTCTCCTCCTCCTCCTCGCGTCGTCGTTAATGTTGTTAATGTTGTTCTCTTTTCTCATCATCATCGGGTAATAGGTGTTGACGCTCTTCTCATCATCATCGTAATACACATCACCTCTTAAACCCGTCGTGAAGAAAGAAGAACTCTTCTTCACCAGAGAAAAGAACAACTCGGAGGACGACGAAGCAGCAGCGGCGCGTTGTCTTCTCGACGCACTTCTTAACATCATCGTCATCATCTTTTATTCTCCCAAGTAATATATTCTGGGGAAACTTCTTTGTATCGTCACTTGAAATCACACATCAACATCAATCAAATGGCGCGAGGATTATCTCGCGACCTCGCTCGCGAAAAGAGCGCCAAGAAAGGCAGCGGCGATAAAAATGCGAAAGGGAACAAAGAATCGTTAACGCCCGCGCAAAGAGCCGAGCGAGACGCGAAAGCGATGGCGGAGAAAAAAGCCGCGAAAGAGGCACAAAAAGCGAAAGATTTAGCCACCGGGAAGTTAACTCCGGAACAAGTGAAAGAGGAAGAGATGAGGAAGGCGAAGATGCGAGAGAAGCAAAAGTTGAGTCAGTTTGCGAGTAATAATCCGCTGTTGGCGAAGAACTTAGTTAAGAAGTGATGCGATGTGATAACTCTCCTCCTCCTCCTCGCGCGTTTATGTAATAGAAAATTGAATTCTCAAGAGTCTTTTCGTCACAAAATACGCGTAAAGCACTTAAGCGCGCTAAACTCTGATTCTCTCTCTCACTCCCTCTTTCTTCTCGAACCAAGATGAACGCGAAATCAAACGCCCATCAAAACGAAACGTCCGAACACGCGTCGTCTGAAATGTTTCTCCCTTCGCGACTAAACGCCTTGCGCGAACAGCTTTTAAGAGCGGACGAGAAAAACGCAGAACTCGAAGCCGAGAGAAAGAGGAAAAAGGAAGAAGAAAAACTCTCAAACGAACACACGCGTGAACTCGAACGCGAGTTGAAATTTATGCGAGAACTCAACGCGAAGATGACGAACGATTTCATCGAAGTCAAAGCCGGGAGAATGCGATTGAGAGCGGAAGTCGATCGGTTACTTTTCAACGAACAAAGAAAAGAGAAAACTCTCCAAGTTTTGAAAGAAGAAGTGGAAAGGAAAGCGGAAACGAACGCGAGAGAGATACAAGAGCAGATGGAAAAGGAGAAAGAGAAATTGCGAGGGATGATAGATGGGGATGTGCTCGTGAATGCTCTGATAGGGACACTTTTCGCGAAGGATGAAGAAGAGTTGGAAGAAGGCGCTTCGTCGCCGAAAGCGGGAGAGGAGGACGAGCGAAGCGAACGTCTGCTTTTCAAACGCGCTTCATTCGAACACACGCAAACCGCTAAACTCGTCTCTGATCTCGAATCACAACTTGTGCTCGCCAATAAACGCCTCTTCGAGTGTGAAAAATTTCAATCCGAAACCGATTCGCAGCTGGTAAAGGACAAAGCCGAACTCGCCGCCGCCGTCGCGCGGTTACAGTCTTTCGTCGAACGTCTCTCGAACGCGGAGAAGACGAAAGACGACGAGATCGCGCGGCTCAGACAAAAAAGAAGAGCGTTGGAGAAAGAGTTGGACGATTTGAGTCTGGAGTTGGAAAACTTCAGACAAAAAGCATCTTGTGTTGCAAAGTGCGAAAGAAAGTCGTAATAGCGGTGTGTGTTTGTTATTTTAGGTAGGATTTTTGCATCACATTCGGCATTTAATTTCCCCCTCAAAAACTAATTACGACGCGACCTTCCACGCACGATGTCGTCGTCGACTCCGGAAACGCATCAGCAGCGAAATACGAACGATGTTGTCGTCGCTTCCACCAGCTCTCCCTCGACGTCTTGGTACTCCTGGCTTCCTGCGATTTCATCCCCGTTCTCCTCCTCAAATTCATCCAATTCTTCGTCCGCCTTTGCGTCGTCGAATCCTTTAGGATCGATGATGATGAACGCTTCGTCTTCTCAACAAGAAAAACAACAACAACAACAAAACAGACGTCAAATTGCGAAAATGGACCAAGCCATCGCGAACAGATTTAAAAAAAACGGAGAGAAGTACAACGTGAAAGTCGTCTTGAGAGGCGATTCAGCCACTGGGAAAACCGCCTTGTTGAGGCGCTTAAGAGGAGGCGATTTCATCTCCGAGTACGCGCCGACGAACGAGATAAAAACTGCGCACGTGGAGTGGAAAGCGAAAGGATCTTTACGAGACGAAATCATGTTGGAAGTGTGGGACGTGGTGGATAAAGCGAACGCGAGGAAAATTTCGGAGAGTTTGACGTTGGCGCACCGCGCGGCTTTGATGAACGGGCCGGTTGGCGAGGCCAACGGCGGGATCGAAGAAGGCGCGCACACGTTCCCGCTAGACGCGACTATGATTGATGTGTATTCAAACGCACACGCGGCTATATTTTGCGTCGATCCGAGTAAGGTGTGGACGTACGAGTACGTGTTGAGGGAGATTGAGAAAGTACCGACGCATTTGCCGGTGGCGATTTGCTTGAATTTTAGAGATTACCCGGCATCGAAGAGGCTTTTGCACATAGACGACGTCGAGCAGGAAGTGGCGAGATTGTTTTCTGAGACCAGGCCAATCAGACCGTTTGTATTTGAGACGAGCATGTTGAATAATTTCGGGTTGAAAGCGTTGAGCACGTTTTTACACGTCCCATTTTTGTGTTTGAAACGCACGAATTTGGAGAGTCAGTTGAAACAGAATACGTCGCACATAGTTCAAGCGCAAGAGGCGTTGATGACGATGAAAACGTCGAGCTCGTACGAGCAACATCAGAGAAATATTGAAGATTCTCATGAGGCGAAGATGGCGCATGGACGAGGTAGCGTTGGGGATGGTGAAGCACCTTCGGCGGGAGTCGCGGCGCCTGCGACGGTGCGAAAGCAAAGTAGTTTTAGCGGCGGTGGTGGTGGTGGTAGTAACAAGGATAAAGATGAAGACGCGCTTACGTTTGCGAAGCTATCAAACACAAAGATTGGTGAAGTTCCATTGGTTTTAGCGTCGGCGGCGATATCGTCGGCGTACGCTGGCGTTTCAGCTGTCGCTTCCCAAACGCCCGCGGAGCTCGCCGAAAATCTCGCGAAGAACGCTAAACAGTTTGCGACGCTTGGTTTAGCCGGAGATGGTAAACGGAAAAACCCAAACTTCAAAGAATCGACCGAAGAGGAGTTGAAGGTGAAGGTGCTGCCACAGTTTTCGCATTTGCCCGGCGGAAAAGTAAACGCCGTCGGCGGGAAGCAAATCGAAGAACCGCTCGGCGCGATGGAAAAGCTCATTTTGGACGCGGCGGAAAAGAAGAATGGAGGCAAAGACGACTTTTTCGACGACGACGACGACGACGATAGCGATAATGATCGAAACGGAAGAGACTGGGACGAGGACGGAACGCCGAAAAAGTCCACTGCGATTCGTATGGACGGATGGGACGATTCAGACGACGATGACGATGAAGAGAAGACGAAGAATGCGACAGCAAACGTGAGTTCGCCAACGAGCGCGGAGTTTATTCGAACCGTTCCAAAAACAGATCCGTTCTTTGGAGGCTCCAAATTAGTGAAGACACCCGCCGATAAGGCGAAAGATGCCGAAGAGACGCGGTTGAGAAGACATCGCGAAGAAATAGCCATGAGTGCTGGTTTGAAAAGCGGCGGCAAAGACGACGACGAAGAGGAGATCGACCAACTGGCGAAAGCTTTCGAGTACGAGGAAGTGAAAGATCCAAACTCGATTGATTCCTTTGCAGACGCTTTGCAGCCGACGCTCGGGTTTAAAACCAAGAACTCTCAGAGCATGTCTTCCACGGATTCTGTCTCGAAGAAAAAGAAGGAAAAGAAAGAGAAGAAGGAGAAAAAATCTAAAAAAGCCGCCAAGTGATGATGATGGTGAGAGTAAAAGAGAAGTAGTTCGCAATTAGTAGATGATGATAATAATAGCATAATTTAGCCGTGTAACATAGCTAGCGTATGTGTATTTAGCAAATGGTGTTTTACATTTAATCCAAATTTCCAATTTATTCTCTTTAAAAATGCGCGTTTCTCTACGAACGTCTAGGATTACTAGTGGTGGTACATTACTTCTCCTTTTTTGCGTGCGCTCATAGCAGGTTCAAAGCTCTTGCTACTGCCCGAGGTCCTTTATATTTCTTGCCATCTGGTGAAATAAAGTAATTTTCTGAATTGCCGTTGCGATAGTAGTGGATGTCGACGTCGTTCCATCCTTCGGGCAAAGTACCATTGAAAGATTTGATGTATCTACGTAACCCCTCGAGTGCGCGCTGAGCTTTTTCAGAATCCGTAATTGAAGAGGGAGGGGGCAAACGGTAACGAGCACTACCCGGAGTTTTAGGCGTGCCGTTGTCGCCGTGCACTACCCACGAAAGTTGGCCTTTACGACACGCTTTTGCCATGTTCAAAAGCTCTCGATCGCCGTCTTGATCAAACAGCGAAGATTTTTGCTCGATCACATCGAATGATAGTACGGTTGCAACAAACCACTCGGGCGGATCTTCAAATTTCACAGAAATCATCTTTCCCGTCAATCGAGACGATATGTCGTCAGTCGTGAGAAGTTTTCTTCGAGTCGTGAGCGGCGACTTTATTATGGTAAAAATTTTCGCATTCGTCGGTGTCGAGATTGTGAGCACAGGAGGAGAGTTCTTCATCTTTTTAATCACCTTCTCACTTCCTTTCGACGTAATCGCATACGTACCAAGCGATACCCGTTTGTAAATGCCTTTTTGCATGCCTTTTAGCTGGACTGCACGCACAGTGTTCAACTTGACCTTCTCTCTTACAGAGAGATCCTTTGCGTGTATGCCCTTTGCACCCGCTCTGACTATTGCGGAGTGCACGATTTGGTGTTTCAGAATCGACTCATTCTCTCCGTCCTCGTCCTCGCTCGACGAATCCTTCTCAGCGTTTTCTTCTTCGCCCTTCTTGCGCTTTCTATTCTCTTCCTCATAGAAATCTACCATCCGCGTCGTCGACGTTACTTTCGTTGTTTTTCGCGTTCTCTCGACTGTTTTCGCCTTCTTTAATGGCTTTTTGGTGTCGTCCGAGACGAGTTTCACCGTCAACAATTCGTCCGGTTTTAAAACACAGGTCTCCGTGTCACCGAACAACTCGTACCCTTCCTCTTCGTTTCCCTCTTCTTCCACGTATAATCGTATTTCCTTCCCTCGTATTTCCTGGACTTTCCACAGTTGTCGCTCGACAAAGTCGCGTATGGTTGGACAGGCTGACGAATCTATTTTCTCAACGAACTTGATACCCAGTGGCTTAATATGAACTTTAACTCGCGCGAGATACGATGCGGCAGGAGGTTTTATCAGCGTTCTATCAGCGTTTTCGTCGGAGACTTTGACAGTATCGTCTCGAAGAGAGATGACTTTATCTTTGTTCGTCAACATGTTCGCCGGTAAAAATGTGTTCATCGCGTCGATTCGTTTTCCCCATAGATATTTTTATGGCGGAATGCAAAGACATTTATGTTTCAATAATAAATTCTTCGAGCGCACATACTACTAGTACCAGTAGTAGTACTACTACGTTATTAATAATTGTACAAAGTTGTATGACTCTCTCGTTTCTCTCTCCCTCTCTCGCGCTAGCGTGCGCGTGCGTGCGCGCGTACACCTACATCCATCCGTCGTTTTGGTGCACGGTTAACTGCATCCTCTCACCGCTTTTATTCTTAAACAGCGGCGGCAACGGAGACGAGGCGTTGTCGTCTCTGTTGGTATTGTTTCTGCTATTATATTCTCCTTCCTGTTGTTGGTTTATCTTCTCGTCGATGTTGGTGATGGCGTCGGTGATGATGGTATTAATATTAGTAGTATTCGTCAAAAACGAGTCGCTGAGGTTCGTCTCGTTTTCACCTTCGAAGCTTCGTTGAAGGAAATAGTCGGGAGAGGCCTCCGGGGACCCGTACCCGTACGGATCTGCTGCTGTTGTGGCTGCTGCTACTGCTGCTGCTGCTGTTTTATCCGACATTCGTTGCAAATGCGTTTCTTTGCGATTCTTTGGCGGTGGGGTACCGATGTCGTCGTCTTTATTGTACACTACCTTTCTCTTCTTCGCTGATTTCGGAAGCTTTGGGACGTTCAGAGCGCGCGCGACTTCAACTTTCGAGCGATATTTTTTCCCCTCTGG
>Ga0114997_10003044_pt1 | contig 13285 bp, 9 predicted proteins | sample ArcticOcean_MG_C_2_FD_87045 | JGI IMG/M metagenome (GOLD analysis project Ga0114997, IMG submission 87045) | Marine microbial communities from western Arctic Ocean - ArcticOcean_MG_CB4_136 | ecosystem: Environmental > Aquatic > Marine > Oceanic | place: Arctic Ocean: Canada Basin | collected... | reverse complement strand
GCTGCGAGAAGAGTGCTTGCTGCATGTACCCTCGAAACAAAATTACAGCAAGAGGCTTTTTTTCCTTGAAGATGGCGACGTTTTGCAGTGTCGTTGCTTCCGAGCTCGGCGTTGCTACGGCGGTGTTCGAGATGGCCAAGGTGGACGGCGGCGGCGGCGGCGGCGCCGCGACGCAGGAGATTTCTCTGGTCGCGGTGGCGGAGAGACTGCAACAGAAGGCGGTGATAGAGCACGCGGTGACCAGGCTCCAGCAGATGGACGCAGACGACGACGACGCTGCACGAGGGGCACAACAATGGAAGATGTTCAGCTTCGAGGTCAACAGCGACGCGGTTCTCTCGGCCGTCGCGTACCTCGGCGATGCGCCAGCTCGCGCGGCGACAGTGATGGTGCCTGAGAAGAAGATGGCGGACGCGCGGGCTGCGGTCCACTCGGCGGCCGTGGAGTGCGGATGGGACGTGATTCGCTGCTACGAAATACCCGCCCGGCCGGGAGAACGGTTCACCGAGGACGACGAGAGCGAGGTCGAAGAAGGCGAGGTTGCGGGCGGCGGCGGCGAGGAGGGCGGCGAGGAGGGCGGCGAGGAGGGCAGCGAGGAGGACAGCGAGGAGGACAGCGACGACGAGGAGGGCGAGGGTGCGTCTGCTGCGGGCACCGGAGGCGCCGCGGAGGCTGCGGGCACCGGGGACGCCGCGGAGGCGGGAGGCGAGGGGGAGGAGGAGGGCGGCGAGGAGGACAGCGAGGAGGACAGCGAGGAGGACAGCGAGGAGGACAGCGAGGAGGACAGCGACGACGAGGAGGACGAGGGTGCGTCTGCTGTGGGCACCGGAGGCGTCGCGGAGGCTGCGGGCACCGGGGACGCCGCGGAGGCGGGACGCGAGGGGGGGGAGGAGGAGGAGGAGGGCAGCGAGGAGGAGGGTAGCGAGGAGGAGGGCAGCGAGGAGGAGGGCAGCGACGAGGAGGGCCCGTACTTCGCCGGCCGGCTTTCCGGCGGCTTCTTCAAGGAGGGCGAGGAGGAGGAGGAGGAGGCAGCCGACACCGTCGAGCTCGTGGAGGCTTTGACCGCCAACACCGGAGAGCTCATGGACGCCATCGGAGGCTTCCTGTCGGAACTGGGGTCTGCAAGTGCAGCAGTCCCGCTGTTCGAAGACACCCCGGTCTCGGAGAGCTCTGCGAAGCACAGCTCGAGGTCGAAGCGGCGGGAGATGGACCTGGAGAGGGCGTTCCAGCACGTTCCCGCTATTGCCGAGGCCGAGGGCACAGTCGAGACCGCTCTCGCAGCGACACTGCAGGCGGCCGAGAAGCTGGCCGCGCGCTCCTCGGTGGAGACGCCCAAGCTCCCGGACCACGGACACGTCGTGATGAAGGCCCGCCGGCTGCTCAGCGACCTGCCTTCGTTTGCAGCGGAGGTCTGCTACCAGGACAAGACCGTGAAGAACGCCCCGCTGTGTCGCAAGCGCGTGCGCTACAGTACGGAGGAGCCGACCCTGGGCGTGGTCGTATACTTCACCCCGACGAAGAAGCAGTCTGGGCGCTACAAGATGATGTACGTTGATGGTGATTTCGAGGGCATATCCGCGCAGGAGACGCGCAAGAAAGTGAAGCGCTAGACGGGGGCGGGCGGGCGTTTTGATTGACTGGTTGTATAAATGTAACTCATTGGGATTCCGCTCTGCGCTTGCCATTGTCGATTTTTACATGGACGCGAACGAATTGCACACACCCGAAGGGTCTTCGGCGGGGACGCGCATTCTGCCCTGCTGTGCAGTGGCACTTCCCGCGTCTTGCACACCGGCGCTTCCTGCAGGCGCCACAACAGAAGACAGCTCGACCGTGACAAGCCCCCCCTGGCGCGTTACGAAGCTTGTTGGTGCGGGCTGCGGGAGTTGCACGGAGTGGAAGTCCAGGGGGGCGTCGTCCCACACATCCACAGGGACGCGCCGGAATGCGCCCCACGTCTCCACCCGTCGAGAGTTTACCAGTGAAATGCATTTCCACAGAACCACGCCGAACAGAACCAGTCCCACAAAACACCCTGCCCAGAACAGCGACCCGGGGGGCGCCGGGAAGAGGGGGGGGGTGTCCGCAGTCTGCTCAGCCCACCCCGCTTCCGAACAACACACAACAGCGACAGTCGAGCTTTCGTTGTGTGCGTCTGAGACCTGTCCACATCCACCGTTTCGTCCGAAGGTTAGATTCGATACACCACACAAAAATGCGTGTGGGACGACCAGGTTCTCCCACCGACGTGTTGCGGTAGACAACACACACGCGGCCACGGGTGCGCAGCCGGTCGAGTTCATTCTCTATGCAAGGATCGCCCTCGGGTCAAAATGCCCACACGGAAGCCTCGAAGATTCGCCTGTGCATCCTATGCAACAGGTGCGCAGTTCGCATCGAGTCCCGCTCGCCTCGCTGCCTGGCGAGAGACACCCGGCGCGTGGAGCCAGTGCACTCGTCCGCCGCACAGCGCAGCCAGGAGTGCCAGCGGCAACCGCGACACGGGTAGAACGAACGGCGTTGGCATCGAACTGCCGTGTCTTTACAATAGCAGTATCAGCTATAAACAGCTAGTCCGTGGATGCACATCCACACTTAACAACACACGCCGAGGCGCGCCAGCAAACGGACTTGCGACACAGTGCGCGTGCTGCGCGCCTTCCGAACCAACTCGTCCATGTTGCGCGGCCTCGCACCCGCACCCTCCCCGTCGTCCAGTACGCAGGCGCTGCACCCCCCGTGTCGACACTTCGTGCACATCCACCTGCAGTTGTCTCCCGGAACAACGCGAACCCGAGTTCTTCGTGTTGCGGTGGCACCACTCGCAGGGCTCCGGGAACGACATGGCGACGCTTGTACCAAACAGGCGCTCTAGTTTTTTTCATGCACCTCGCTCGGAAGTATGGGGGGTGGGGATCTCTTGAAGGTCGCACCAAGAACCACTCGCAGCTCGCGCGCAAGGTCGGACGAGCAACTGCCGCGTCCGTGCCCCGTGCGGTGGTTGTCGATTAAAAGAAGCAAGCCCGAGCGCCAGTCCACCGGGAGCGTTTCGCGCTGGTGAGCGTCGGTGAGGCAGGAGGCGTCGTCGGGGGACAGGGGCGTGCCCGCTCCGTAAAACATCTGCAGCGGACGGAAGGTGCCTGTTGCGAGCTCCTCCTGCGAGTGTGCTGCGTGGAGGTGGGCGAGACCCGGCCACGAATCGAACCACGATGCCGAGTCGGCCATCGACGTAAACAGCAACTGGGCACCGTCGGCGGGGTCTCGCTCGAATGCCGAGCAGCGGGCTACGGTGAGCACGCCTCCACAAGACTGCCACGCGCAGCGCAGTCCGAGAGCCGATGCAATCCCAGCAGCTGTGTGCCGGCAGTCGGTGCCGAAAGTGGCCTGCCACGTGCTGTAGATCGGGGCGGGGGACGTGGCAGTCGGCAGCCATCGCGTGTACATGACCCCCTCGCGCGCAAGTCGGCGGCCCATGTCCGTGGGCTCCACCCGCAACGAAGCGTTGCGGGTTGAAGAGAGCAGGGTAGGCACGGCCCCGGGCTCTGCGCGGGGGCACCACAGCCCCAGGCCGCGGACGGAGGTGTTCAGATATTGCAGCTCCTGGTGCTGCAACAGGGTTGCAGAGCGTGGAGCCCCGACGTCGAAGGTGTTGTCCGTGCGCATGCTGCGGGGGTTGGCGCCGCCGATGTAGCCGGCCAGCAGCCCGCGCGGGCGGCCCACGACGGCGTGCGTGGCGGCAGAAGCCTCGGCTGCCGTCCAGACGTTCTCGACAAGCGCGGCCCCTCCCCGTCGCACACTTGCAGCCGCAGCCCGTATCCCAGGGAGCGTGTGTGGGTGAACGACACGCAGTGCTTCGCGCAGTGCCTGCGTCATTCTGCGGCAGCCTGTGTCGGCTTTAGCTCGGCTTTAGCTCGTTGGAAAGGGCCTGGGGCGGGGGGGGGCGCAGGTGCACGCAAGCCAGCATCAGAACGTCCGACAGCAGGAGCAGTCGGAAGCACGGTGCGGGGGCGAGCGAGCCGACGACAAGCGCAAGTGCAGCACACGGCAGCGCCGCACATAGCTGCTGCGAGAGGTGTTGTTGGAGGGAGAAGACAGCTGCAGCCGCGTTAATGGCGAGAGGAGCGGCGCACCAGGCATCGGCGGTGACTGCCCCGACAAGTACCGCAGTGGCGGCAGTTGCTGCGACAGCAGTGCCGGCGGTGCGTGGGAGAGGGCGTGTGGGGGGGCGCGTGTGGGGGGGCACGAAGCGTATGCGCACGAACTCGTGCCGACGCACACGGCGCAGCATGCGCAGTGCGCCGCACACAGTTCGGTCGTGCTGTATTGTTTCCTCCGTGCCCACCGGCACGCCCGCCCCGCAGAGCATGGGGGCCGACTCGTCGTCCGCCGCGGAGATAGAATGCACGACGGTGCCATTATACACAATACACACGGCGGAAAGCACGTCGTCGACTGCCGCGGGGAGCATCTCCCCGCTAAGAGTCGAGGGGGTCGCTGCCCTATGCTCTGCCCCCCTGCCTCGGCTGTTCGACGGAGGCTCCCGACACAATGTGCGAACCGACGCCGAACAAAGCGGTGCCTCCTCCGAGCACCGCAGCGATGAAAACCACCACTGCCGACGCGGAAGGTGCCCCGCTTAAGTCGTGGTTTTCGAAGAGCACGACGCACATTGCAACCAGGGTGCCGACGGAAAGCACGCGAAAGAGCGCAGCGACGCCTGTGTGCGATGTTCCCAAGATGTCCTGCTTCGACAGGATGTACGTGGCGACCGCAAGCAGTGCCCACATGTTGGCGGCGTATGCACTGCTTGCCACCAGCAGAAGCAAGAGTGCATTGCTGTCTGATACTCTCCGGATGCGAACTTCGCGGCGGCTGTCGTCGTCTGAACATTCGACCGGGTCGTACCGGGACGTGCGCGCTGCCATGGGGCTGCTCGCCGATAAGGCGTCGCCCGCGTCGCGTGCCACCGCCAAGACCAAGAAACAGACGACGGGCCAGGTGGACTCGACCCCCCACGTCGAGCCAGCTGGCAGCCTCAGGCTCCACCCATCCTGGCTGCGCTGCGCAAAGCACCTCGTTTGCACCCCGGTCTCGTTGCCCGAAAACAGCTCCCAGTTTTCGGGGCGCACCTCGAGAGCAGGGACTGCAATAAAAAGCATGCTTGCAAATGAGATCCACATCCACTTTGACCGAGCTGCGGTTAGGAACCCCCCCGCACCCTGCTTGAGAACCCAGCCCCGCTCGAGCTCGACGAGGAACACGTGCACTGCCAACATGCAGAAGATGAGCGGCGGCACGATCGTCTCCCCGCTCGGGCAGGGTTCGGCCTCTGGCTGCAAAAGCATCAGGGCGCTTTGGGTCGCGAGAAGCACCCCGAAAAGCACGAGCCCGCCAAGCCTCAACCCAAGGTACCACGGACGACTCCCGGGCGAGGCTCCCATTGCGGCGAATCTGCCGACCACTTCTTGCGAAACGAGAGTGTGCCACGTCGCCAGGAACACCCCCAGCACCCCCAGTGCAACCGGGAGCGGGTACGCCTCGAGTCCCCTGTCCGCGGCCGCGGCCTCTGTGCCGTTGACCTCTGTGCCGATGACGCCGGGGGCGCCGGCGTCCCCGGCGTCGACCTGCAGAAACCGCAGGCGCTGCGCCGCAGTCGCCTCTTGCGGCTCCTCCGCCACCTGCAGTCTCCGTGGGCTCGCCGCGCCCGACGACGCCTGCATTCTTCTTCGTGAGTACCCTGCTGATGTGAAGGTCGACTTGATGTCGACGTTGCTCCCGTCGCCTACGCCCAGCAGCCCGACAACGTGTGCGGTGTTGTCGTTGCCATCGTTGTCGTCGAAGAGATGCACCACGTGAAGTGCCGTGGTCGCGGCGTAGTGCGACCACCGCCACCCCAGGCCGCCGTCCTCTGACTCGTCCGGCAACTCTATGCACTCCTGCCCGCACCGGAATACGAACGCATTTGCAACTGAAGGGCAGGGTGTCTCGCCGTCGGCGGCATACGCTACTGCCGAGTCGACGACGCCGACCGTCCTCACTTCGCATTCGCGAGCGAGCTGGGCTTGGGCGTGAGCTATTGGACCCTCTGTGCACGGTACATCGGAACTGTCGCTACACTCTAGCGAAAGTTCAAAGGTAGCCCCATCCTCGCCGCTGCCCCACGCGGCGCCCCCGCCGTCGATCATTGCCCAACAATGGTGGCCGAGCACAAGTGCTCTGTGGAGAAGCTTCACAACCCCACCCTCGTCCGGCACAGGCGCTGCTCGAGGCGTGCCGGATGAGGGCACCACGGCCTTGACGGCCGAGCACGCGTCTGTTTCGACGTCGATCGTGAGGAAGACGTCCTCCACAACTCTCGTGTCTTCGATCCTCGTAGTTATATCCTCGACGAGGTCGATCTCGTGGGCCGCTGCGTATCCAGCGCCGTCCACGACGCCCGCCTGCTGGTCGTCCTCGGGGACGAATATGTAGTCGATCGTAATGAGTGTATCCACGGTGTGGTCTCTACTGTTGTCGAGGAGGGAGGAACACACGAGGAAGAGGTCGCTGTCGGACCTGACGACTGTGCGGAAGAGCCACTGAGCATTGGTTGTGGTGCAAGTCCTTGTGTAGGAGGTGCTGTTCGGGCTGTCGCAGACAAGGGTGCTAGGGAATTGGGAGTTCCGAAAGAGGATCCCATCTGCACCGTTGTCGTTCATAAGGCCCCAGGCATCGCCCCAGCTGCTGTACTCGTTGTACAGAGCGGCGGAAAACTCGTTCTGCGTGGTGGCGACGTCGGAGGAGTCGGTGGTGACCGTGACCGACACATCATGCACCGCGAACAGACAGATGTTCTCGTCGCCCCACAGCATCGACAAGTCGGTCACTGCAGTGGCCTGCGCGCCCTCTGGAAGGAACACGTCCACCGTCGTGGTGAATGAGGGGCTTGTCCACACGTCGGTGTTCAAGGTCACCTCGTGGCTGCCTGCTGCGGCCACGAAGGACAGCTGGTATACGGGCACCCCCAGAGTCGCGTCGACGTCGATTTCCAGGCTGCACGGCGACCCCTGGAAGATGTCGATGTTGGTGTTGGTGTCAGAGGGACACGTGAGCACCAGCAGCACGAGGCGGAGCGTGACGTCGGTCTCCCCGTCGCCGTCATTGTCATTGTCGCCGTGATCCGCCGCCGTCAGGCAGTTGCCCCACGACCACACATCCCAGTCGGTATTGCTGACGAGGGTGTTGTCCCCTGCCACCCCCGCCACGGACGGGGGGGGCGTGCAGCCCCCGAACGTGTGCACGGCAGTCGTCGTCTTGAGCAGACCGCACGCAATCGCGGCGTCGCTGCCGCCGCCGTCGCCGTCGCACTGGACCGTCGAGACATCTTGGGCTTTCAACGCCTCGAGTTGGGCGTCGAGAGCTGTTCGGTCCCCCGCCGTGGGTATCACACGCAAAGCGTACCCCCTGAATTCGGTGGTGTCCGGGAACAGCCCGTGTGCCAACAGACCGGTGCCACCGGATTCGTCCCATCTCAACTCCTCCCTTGTCCCCGTCCAGTCGCCGCTGACCCGGCATCTCTCCTCGTCCTCGACGGTGCCAGCCGGGCATTCGCAGGCGAGCCGCGAGCCGCGCACGTATGTCGCCCCTTCCAATCCGCAGGTGCAGGACACGTCCAACACTTGGTCTACACAGGCTTGGTCGGCGGCCGCCGCAGCGCAGGCCTCGGCCGCAGTCGGGAGGTCGGAGAGGGCCGGGGTGGGGAGCCGGTCCCGGAGTCCCGTCAAGAAGCACTTGTCGATGGCGACGCCCGCGAACATCCCCGCGGAGGTCGTTCTGCCGGTGCCGCTCGCCTGCGACCAATCCCACCCGTCTTTGGCTTTGTCGAAGACTCCTGCAGGGTCGCTTGTAAGCCCCACTGCGTTCCGGAACATCCCCTCGGCTCTGGCGGGGTTGAAAGCTGCCCACCCGCCAACCCCCCACCCTGCAAAGGCAACCGTGTCTGCAAATGCAAACTCGGCGTTGTCCACGGAGGCGACGATCCAGCTGACCAGGTTGGCGTCGAAGGTGCGTGCACCAGAGAACGTGCTCTCGAGCGTGATCACGCTGGACACGTCCCAGCCGCCCACGTCGCTGTTGAAGGCCGCGGCGTTGGCGAACGTGCCCTCGAGCGTGGTCACGCCGGACACGTCCCAGCCACTCACGTCGCCGTCGAAGGCGAGTGCACCAGAGAACGTATTCCTGAGCGATTCCAGGGAGCTCGAGGGGACCCAGTTCTCCAGCCCCGCCCCGGCGTAGACCTCGGCGCCGGAGAACGCGCTGTCGAGCGTGGTCACGCCGCCGACGTCCCAGCTGCTCAGGTCGGCGTCGAAGCTGGTGGCGCCGGAGAACGCGCCCTCGAGCGTGAGCAGGGCGGTCGTGGGGAACCACGCGCCCAGGCCGTTGCCCCGGAAGGCGGTTGCGCGGGCGAACATCGTGCTCATGTCGCCCACGCCGCCGACGTTCCAGGTGGTCAGGTCGGCGTCGAAGTTGTAGGCGTCGGAGAACGCGCCCTCGAGCGTGAGCAGGGCGGCCGTGGGGGCCCACGCGTCCAGGCCGTTGCCCTCGAAGGCCGAAGCGCCGGCGAAGGTGTTCTTGAGCGAGGCCACGGCGCCGACGTTCCAGGTGGTCAGGTTGCCGTTGAAGGCCGCGGCGCCCTGGAACATGCCCTCCATCGTGGTCACGCCGGCCATGTCCCATGCCGAGATGTCGTGCTGAAACCCACTTCTGCCTCGAAACACGTCCGTCATGTCGGTCACGTCCGTCACGTCCCAGTCCGAGATGTGGCCGTAGAGAGAGGTGGCAGTCGACTGGTCGGCGACCCATTCCCCCACAGCAGCAACGAGCAGAGCACGAGTGTTGGTGGGTTGCAGCGCGGCCGCCCTGCGGGTGGCGGCGAGCGCCAACACTAACGGCCAAAAATGCGCCCAGGATGCGCGCATCGGAGCTACGCGGCCGTGCACCACTTTTATCGGTTCTACTTTATGCGGCCGCGCTCTGCCTCCCCGGCCACAGCGTAGCAGTGTCGACGTTCACCGTCGATTCCCACGGCGGCGCACCTGCCGCCTCCTGCAGCAGCTGCGCGAGCGCCCCGTGCGCGAATTCGGTCTGGCGGGCCGCCGCCGACCCGCTGGCTGCCCGCCAGCGCTCGTTTGCCACGCAGAGGACGTTGTTCGGGGCTTCGGTCCGCGGGTTCGGCACGGCCTCGTGCCACTCCGCGTCCTCGCCGTGCTCCTCGGCCATGCGGCTGCAGACGCCCGCAAGAGAGGGCGTCTGCTCGCACGCAGCGCGGATCCAGGTGGCGATGTCGAGCGGGCTGGCCACCTGGCACACCTGGTTCAGGATGCGCACCTCGCGGCCCGGGGCGACGGCCGCGGGGTCCCAGGGCGCAGTCGCGATCTTGGCCACGGCGGCGACTGCGTCCTCGAGGTGGATGAACGCCCGGCGCTGCTCCCCCCCGCCGTAGAGGGGCATGCGGCGGCCGTTTGCCACCATCGCCGCGAAGCGGTTCACCACCGTGCCGAACGTCTCGTCGTATGCGGTGCGGTTGCGCAGGTGCGGGGCCAGGGCGGTCTCGGCCGTCTGGCTGCCCCAGACGATGCCCTGGTGCAGGTCCGTGACGCGCATGCCGTGCAGGCGCGCGAACACGTCGAAGAGCCCCGCGTCCAGCACCTTGGTGGCGTGGTACACGCTGCCCGGGCACGCGGGCGCCCGCATGCAGCGGGTGCGGCCGTCGACCGTCGCGTCGATGTAGCCCTCCTGCACCAGCGCGCCCTCCTGGTGGTCGTAGCCGTACACGCCCATGGTGCCGATGTGCACCACGTGGACCCCCCGCAGCGCCGGCGAGTGAGCCATGCCCGCGAGCAGGTTGCTGGTCGCGACCACGTTGTTCGCCACCGTGAGCTGTGCGGCGCCGGCCGAGCGCATCGAGAAGGGGGCGCTGCGCAGCTCGGCCACGTGCACGACACACGTCGGCGCAAAGGCCTCCAGTTCTCTCACGAGCGCGACGGGGTGCTTCGCGGCGTCCAGGTGCACGAAGGTCACCTTCCCGGCGCACCCCGGGCGGCGCGCGGCCTCGGCATTCGCAGCCGCCACTCGCTGCAGGGGGAGGGCGATGGGGAGAAGAGAAGCGTTGCCGATGGCCACATCCGTGCTCCTCCGGAGCAGGCTGTCGACCACGAGCACCTGCGCCGAGTTCTCCAGGGCGAGCCTGAGCGCGAGCGGCCAGCCGATGAACCCATCTCCGCCGAGAAGTGCTACCCGGTGCATCGTGTGTTGCCTGTGCCCGATGCACCCTTTAATCAGGGCACACCCACCACACAGGTGCCCGCGTGCTATAGCCGGCGCAGCACCGGGGGAGGGGGGCGATGGACATGCCACTACCCAGCGCAGTCGGCTGCACGGTCGCAGGCGTCGACTGCAGCTTCGGCGCCGCCGTCGCGCGCCTGCTCCTCGGGTGGGGCTGTCTCTGCGCGGCAGTCGTCGCGGTCGGCGCCTCGCTGCGGAGGGCAATGTACGAGAAACCCCACGCACAGTGAAACCCCCACGCCACACACTGCAGCGATGCTGCACCCGCACTCCGTCGGAGCCTGTCTGTGGAGCGCACTGCTCCTCGCAGGCACAGCGTCGCTTCTCCCGAGTGCGTCCGTCGCATCTCTGCTTTTCGTGTGGGGCGGGACCCAACTCGCCGTGCTGCAGCACGTCGCGCCGGCGCACGACCTTGTCGCCGCGTGCGTGCTGTTCGGCACTTCGTGGCGCCCGGCGCTGAGCGCGTCCTTCGGCGCGGCGCTCGGGCTGCGGCACCCGATCACGTGCGCGTGGCACCCGGGCCAGCGCGTGGCGTGGAGCGCGTTCGTTGCGTGTGCCTTGCTGCAGGCGGCGCCGTACCCCCCTGCGCTCAGCGTCTGCGCGTGCGCGGCCGCGGTGCTGGGCACAGGCCGCGGCCCCCGGGCCGCGTGGCTCGCGCGGGCCGCCGCCGCGGCCGCGGCCCTCGCCGCCACGGCGCTCGGAGCGGGCCGTGCACTGTCGGCGGGGGCGCCCCCCTTGGCGCCCGGACTCGAGGCGTGCGCAGCACTCGCTGCCGGGGTCGTGGCTGCCCAGCACACCGCGGCCGCGCTGCCGCCGCGACTGCAGCTGCGCGGCGACGCCGTGCGCGTGGGGCTCGCCGCGCTCGCGTCTGCGCCCCTCTCGGCGGTGCCCATGGCCCCGCTGGATCCAGGGGTGCCGCCCGGCAGGCAGAGCCCGGGCGCTACCCGCGCTCTGGCGCTCGCGGCACTGGCCGCGGCCGCGGCGCTCTCTCTCGCCCAACACCCCCTTCTCGCACCCGGCTCTGCGCTGCGCACCGCACTCGCGCCGCTCGCGCTGTGCGCGTGCACGGAGGCCGTGCTCGCGGTCTCCCGCGCCGCCGCGTGCCCGCGGGTCCCTCTGCGGCACGTCTCCGCCGCGCTGGCCATGGGCGCCTGCGCATGCGGCGCGGTCGTCTGGCGCAGCCCCGTCGCGTGCGTGGCGGTGCTCGCGGCGGCAGGCGCAGCGGGCGGAGGGCGGGCCGCGGGCGAGAGGGCCCCTGCCCCCGCCACGCTGCGGCGGCTGGCGGCGCCCCGCGGCGAGCAGCTGCCGTCGGGCGTGGCGCGCTCGGCCCGGGACGCCGCCGTCGTCGCGGATGCGTGGCGCGGGATGGTCGTCTTCGAGCTCGCCGGAGAGGGCGGCTCGGCAACCGCCGCGCTGGCCGCCGTCGCCAAATGGGCCGAGTCCGACACACGCACCGACTGGCTGCTGCTCACAGCAAAGCCGCAGAGCGGACGCGCCGCAGCTGCGGCTCTGGCTGCCGCGCACGTGATGCGGGTGCCGGTGATCCAATCCCGCGTCCGCCGCGATGCGATGCTGGCGCTGGAAAACCACGTGCTGGCCCCCGAGCGTGCGGCGGCGGCGGCGGCGCCGGCGCCGGCGGCGCCGCCGTGTCCGGTTGCCCGGCTTGCCGCGTTCTTCGGCCGCGGCGGCGACGAGGACGACGCGCTTGTGCGGGGCATCTTCCTCGAAACCATGTGCGCCGGAGACCGGCTGCGCATTGGCGAGAAGGTGTACATGCTCGACGACGGGGCGGTCCGCTGCGCCCGGTCCGGCCGCACGCTGCGACGCGGCGCCATCATCGGGTTGCGGGAGGCGCTGGTGGGCCCCACGGACCCCGCCCCGGGATGCCGCGTCGCGTCTCCGGTCGCAACACTGCGCTCCGTGCGGGGAGACGACCTGCACCAGATGGACCGCAGAGCGCTGCAAGCCGCCGCAGCGCTCGCCGGGGGCGCCGGGGGCACCGGGGTCTCGGTGTGCGCCGAGCGCGCGTTCGGCAGCGCCGGCCAGCCGCACCCGGCGGTGTCCCCCGCGAGCTCGTGCGCGAGCACGTTCCCGCCGAGGGTCTAGCCCCTGCCATTGCCGCCGAGGGACGCCGAGGGACATGCAGTCGCGCACACTCGTCGTCGCGTCTGCCTGTCTTGCAATAGCATTCGCGCCGGTGGATTACTCGCTGCGCATTCTTCTGTGCCACATCCTCGTCGGCGTAGTCGCGGCCCCCCCGCGCAGAGTGCTGTCCCTGGAACTCGCGCCCCGCCGCACGCGGCCGAGCGCCCCACTCGGGCGCTCGTACGCGTGCGGCAGCGACGCCGAGCCGGCGGCTACGTGCGCCATCTGCCTCGACCCCATCGTCGTGCAGGGGTGGCTGCTGCCGTGCGGGCACCGCTTCCACGAGAGGTGCGTGCTGCGTGTCGTGCTGCAGTGCGTCTGCGTGCGGTGCCCGCTCTGCAAGGGCGCATTGGTGTCGCCGTTTTAGCGCCCTCGCGACTAAAGCAGGGGCACTGTGCATGCACATGGCTACCGCCACCGTCGCGGGGGCCGTGCTCGCGCGTGTGGGGGGGGGGCTTCTGCACGACTGCCTTCTCGCACACGCGGTGGTGACGGCTGCCGCTTGCAGCGCGAGGCACTGGCGGGATGCGGAGCGCGACCCGGGCGACTTGCACGCAGCGTTGCACACTGCGCAGAGGTACCTCTTGTGGGACTCGGTGCGCACTGCAGCGGGGCTGGGAGAAGGGAAGCGGGGGTTCGTGTTGGCGCACCACGTGATAATGTTCGATGCTCTCGCGGCGGCCGTGGACGCAAATATTAAGCTCGGTCTGCTGCCTTTTGCGACCGGGGAGGCGTGCTCTCTGTGCCTGCTCATGTGGAAGCGCCGGGGGGGGGGGGGCGGGCCGGAAAACAGGCGGCGGGGGGCGCCGGGGGGCGC
>Ga0114997_10003040_pt1 | contig 13290 bp, 13 predicted proteins | sample ArcticOcean_MG_C_2_FD_87045 | JGI IMG/M metagenome (GOLD analysis project Ga0114997, IMG submission 87045) | Marine microbial communities from western Arctic Ocean - ArcticOcean_MG_CB4_136 | ecosystem: Environmental > Aquatic > Marine > Oceanic | place: Arctic Ocean: Canada Basin | collected... | reverse complement strand
TATGCATTATCTCATTTATATTTAGATATTACGTTAGTGCCCCAACATCTTTCATTACATGAGTTATATTTTCTTAGTGATTCAAAATATTCATATCGGTTATTTAAAAATAGGATAAATGATTCAGCCGTCCAACATATTATCCATACCGATTCTTTGACCCCTTCGGTCAATTTAAAATCAAATAACCAGGAGTTCATACTTCAAGATAAAAGGTGCACGTTTGAAGAATTAGGGGAAACGCTCAAAAATAACCTACCAGGATACACAGAACTTCTTGATTCACTACCAAAAAGGATTCAATCTCAAATTTATAATTATTCGGATTTTAAGAAAGCGTATTTATGTTATGGTATTGTGTATTCTGAATTAGACATTCAGAATAGAGTGAGGATAAATGAATTGATTAAAAAGAATATTAGGAAATATGTCCGGGAATACAATAAAACTGTAAAACGACAGGTTATTAAAAATCTCAAAAAGAAAAAAACAATTTTATCGACGAAAGAAAGGATCAATTTAAGTAAATCTTTTATTATGGGTATCCCGATAATCCCTGTACGGAATAATTACCTTAAAAAATTCATCAATACATTTTCCCGCAAACCCAAAACTACCGAAAATCAGAATTATTTGTATGAGAAAAAATCAACTGATAAATTATTATGTAAGCACCACATGTATTCCATCAATATACATAAGGATACGAATGCCTTCAATACATTAAAATCACTGTATGGTGGAGAGGTTGAAGATGGTTTTATTTCATGTAAAATATGTAGAGAATACATCTGTTCCGAAAACCCATCCATACTAGAAGGTTTCAGTGACGGTGTTCCAACTTCCTCAAAAGAAGTCCTGAATACCGATCTAGATGAGTTAAAAACGTTAACAGAAAAACAAACCCGTATTAAAAAACGAATCCATAAAATATCTTCCTTATTTGGAATTGATCTAAATCAATATGATAAACAACAAATCATAGATTATTACGATCTTTTTAACAATGAAAGCATGATTGATGAAAGATATAATATGAAAAAAGCGTTTGAATCCCATCCAAGGGCGATTTCCATAAAAAGCGGCTACAAGTTTGTAAAACCAGCGAAAACACAAAAAGACAAAATTGATAACAAAAAAAAGAAAGAATTAATGATCAATGAGTTATCGTCTCTCAAAGAATATTTTTTGGATTGCAACGAAATATTTATTGATGTCTTTTTTATCTTATTTATCATTCAAACATCGGTACCTTCGTATCCCATTAATTCAAAAATATCAATCAATCTTTGGGACTTTGATCCCCAAGATACATGGGAAGATATTAAACAAAATCCAAATGCAAAAATATCAATCAAAACAATTGAACTAGTTTCTACTCTCATTCAAAAGATTATCCGTTTTAATAGCAGAGATTCATTCTGGTTGAATATTCAAGAGTTATTAAAAGAATCATCCAAATACGAAACACCCTCATTTACTCAACAGTTTTTGACCGTCTCATCCTATATTCTTCAAAACCATAATATCCGAGATAAATTGAAAGACTATGTTTTGTTTAAAATGACAAATCAATCGTCACTGTATGTTAAAGAATACTGGCCGACATACAAACCTTTTTACGGGAATAAAATTGTAATTTCTATAAATGAAACGACCAATCAAGAATTGAAATCAATTAAAAATAATTTATTAAAAGTTGGGGGGGAATATACCTATAGTAATATTTCGTCAATCAGAACATTTGAAGAGGCTTCAAAAATACCGAGATTTGAACAATTAAAAATTCCGTTTTCGGAAATTATGAAAAATGAATCCTATGAGAGATTATTTAAATACTCTATGCAATTACACGGTAAATCAAAATCGATACCGATCATCAATCTATTAATTAAACGCTTTATTCAAACCGTGAAAGATGAAAAAGTAAAAGGTCTTCTTTCTAAAATCGGATGGAGTGATTCATTTGAAAAAGTAAACAGTATTGACTATAATGAATTCAGAAATCTTTTTGCAGCCGAGTTAATTCAATATTTTCAGAATAAAAATCCATCGGATAAGGATACATTGAAAATATATTTTCATTTCCACGTCAATAACTGGAATGGGATGCTCCTCAATGGACATCCAAAACGAAACTACTCATATACACCCCCTATCATATTTCCCGATGAATCATATGAAACACTTCTTTCGGAGGAAGGAGATAATAATTTTATAACCAATTTATTTGAGCGGTACTGTACTGGATCAGATGATAAAATTACCGAACGGTACAATATAGATGATTTTATTACAAATATTCTAGCCGATCCCACGATTGAACGGGAAGCCGTTTGTGGTACTATTTTGGCCAAAACAAAAGAAAACTTTTTTCGTATTCTTGAATACAAACGGAACTTAACAAAATTAAAAATTGTAAGACATAGCGACATAGATAATAGTATTGAATCAAGGATAAAATATTTCATCCGAACGAACAATTACTTGAATAGGGATGCCGATGAATTATTTCCTTCGTTACGAAAACTAGCATATGATAATCGGTGTTGCTCGGAAAAAGAATTACGGGACGTTTTTAATGAAATTTCACGGCATAATTCATATCAAATCAATAAAATACAAGATTTTTTCATACATCGTAATGATGAAATTAAAAAAGAACAATATGGTCGGTTCAAATCTAATTTCGGAAGAAGTATTGAGTCGTTAAGCGTCCTTCTGAATAAACTACTAGAAGATACCGGAAAAATACCGAGTATGATATCAAATATACTACAAATTATAAGTCGCCTCAGTACAGGTGTCCCTTTGAATGATACAATACCAAAACAATGGAAACTATCAGAGACAAATACATCAAACCTTCAAGAGTTCTTTAACAATAATGAATTCCTACAACACTACAGTATTTTCCTACCCTTGAAAAATAAAAGAAACGAAGGATACTATCAATATCAAAATGAAAAGAATGATAAACTATGCTTCCAAGGACTACTTTCACACCTCAAGAAATACTTTAAAAAAGACCTGAATACAATCATAGGAAACAATAATTCAAAAATGATAAAAGAATATACAGATATATTCAACCGGTATAATTTCTTGTTTTTGTTTACCCTCATGATAGAATATATTGAGAATCTTCAGGACGAAGATTCTCCCGCGTCAACACAAGCGAATCTTCTATTTGCATCATTAGAAGAACAAGAAAGATTAGAACGTAGAGATTCAATCATCATGTGTTCCCGATTATCATTTGATTTATTAATTGATGTTCTGGAAGAATATACAGATAGTAATTGGGTACATCAAACAAATTTATTATCAGATCAATTAAGCCGACAAAAAGAAAGAGAAAAACAAGAAATCATTGATTCGTTAGAAAGTAAGACCGCAGATGCCCGTTTAGTAATGGTTCAACATCAGAATTGTGGATTGAGTAATTATTTCCATGGAGCGACAAAGAAAAATTTATCCCATATTAAAACAGATGAATATAAAACCAAATTAAGTGATGAAAGGTCCGAGATTTCAAAGGAATTTTTCTCTGATAACGAAGCAGAAATAGAGGTTATGGAAGGTATCGGTATTGATACCTCGTTGCTCCTACCCGGTGGTCAGATGGTGGAGGATGAAGAAGAAATGGATGAAGGATACATTCAATTTGACCAGGATAGAGAAGATGAAGGTGGTGACGATGCAGATGACGATGGTGATTATAGAGAAAATTAAATATTATCTTATTTATATGGAAGATTTACTCACATATTTTAAAAGGGAGGTATTTATACACGGAGAAAAAAAAGAACTAGATGAAGAACATAAACATAAAATAAGATTTATTTATTTTTTCGCGATCTTATTTATTCTCCTTTTAATCGGTCGGATTTTTAATATACTTTAATATATCATGGAATTATTACTATTTCTCCTAGTGGTATACATTATAATTTATACACATCGCAAAAATAACGATATCTATGAATATTTTTATCCCGATGAAAGACAATATACGACATGTAGTGGTAAAGTTGGGAAAGGGGAAACCAATATAAGTATGAAGGAAATCAAACCGACTCCTCCAACGAAAGGTTTCCTTTCATCTATGCTAGGGGTAACCGAAGAAAAATCAACCGATAAACATTTTGAAATCCATATGTGTGTTCCATTTGATTCGCTCAAGTTAAATTCAATCTACGGTGCCAACGTGATTGATAATGACGTGGAAGAAGACCCTACGGATGAGAGATTTTATAAATATCATAATGGGAAACCATTGGATAATTATTCGGTCCTTTACCCTGAAATATTTCATGATCAATTTTTAGAAAACCGAAAAGTTATCATTGAGGGGGATGACCGATTTTAGTCGTATGGGTCTCAAATAGCCCATAAAACATAAATAATGCATATAATTCTTTAATTTCTTCGGGGGAATCTAAATATGTCCCCCAGTCTTTTTTACCCTTCTTAAACTCACGACAATAAACATCGTAGGGTAATTCCGGTCCATAATAATATTCGGACAATTCGATGTAAGCCTTGGAATATTGTGAGATGTATTTTTGATAGGCTTTATTTATCCTATCATATTCTTTTTCTTCGTCGGATAATACTTCGTACAGTATATCCGTCGTTTCATTTGATTCATCCAAGCCGGCTATTTCTATTACCAATTCTTTGAATGATTTTTCTTCTTTTTTGAGTTCTTCAGAACTATGATTCAGTGATTTTTCTAATTTATCAAAATCCCATTTCATAATACTCATTATTTCTTTTTATTTAAGTATTTAAAAAATAAAATATCAGTGTATAAAAATGTCAAAAAAAGTTATTACACAGGTCACTCTTGAAAACTTTCACGAACTCGTTCCCGAATATATCCATGGTAATAATATCATGATTCAAAATTATGAAGATACCAAAGAAGTTTATTTGGGAATGCTCCGCAGCAATTATCTATTTACATTTGACCGAGATGTACTAATTGCTTGCTTAACCGATTTAACGTACATGTACGCGCCCGGGGATGACGTTAATAAAGATGCAGTTATTGATCTACTGGTTCTAGAAGGTGAAGAATTCAGTGGTTCCGATGAAGGGAGTGATTGTTCCGATGGGGGTGGGGTAGATGATAGTATAGATCGCAGAATTGATTTCCCAACCGATGTTGACTCTTCAAGTGAACCATGTGTTGGTGGGATGTGATCCTAGGATGTGATCGGATAAATACACTCTATAAACTGTGACGGGTTTTATTTACTTTATAAACAAATAAAACCTTGAGTTTATTTTTTTTAAATTTGAATTTTACGTTATCAATATGTAGTAACCAAACTACATCATGATATGAACCTTGAACAACCTCCTCTTTCAACGAGTACTCATTTTGATTTTGATAATTTACATAGTATCGAATCATGTGCAGTAGCCGTTGTCTACTGTATTTATGATAAAAAAAGGAAAACGATTGTAGACAAAGGTACCTCGCGACCATGTGGTGAAAACCATCAGAAGATATCAATCCACGCAGAACAGAAATGTATTTCGTATTGTCGGTCAAATGATTCAAGGAATAAATATGAAATCTATATTTGGAGATACTCTAAAGAAGGCAAAGTTAAACCCGTATTCTGTTGTGGAGCATGTACCAAATTAGTTAATAAATTTAACTATCATAAAAAAATATATACATTTGATGGATTGGATCGGTGTTCTGCGATAGGGAAACCATATGTCACTATTGGGCATTCATTGAAGAATAAGTTTTAATCATTTATGATCGTCTGAACTAATATTTACAACGGTCTTATTTTTTCTATGAAACATTGTTTTTTCAAGGAGAACATGTCCGTATTCATACGTATTGAACTTCTTAATGTCGTTGATAACTTTATCGGTTCCAAAATAATCATGTGAAATAACATCCCCGGTCAAACCATGTCCGTATGTACAAAATACAAAGCCTTCTACAATCAGTGATTTGCGATTTTCAATCACGAATGTGAACATTGATTCACATGGAATTACGGATGGGGCTACCATATTAGCTGGGTATTTCCACTTTTCTTGGAATGCCATGTAATGGATGATCGGGTGATACGGTGTGATTTTCAGAGTACCAATTGTAGACAATAGTTCTGTACCACCCGGACAATTCGTTTCAACGACGCATTCAATTCGGGATTTTGAAAAGCGTTGTCTGTTTTCAGAATCATAAGTATATACTTCATCCCCTTTCTTCAATTCCTCTACCTTTTTATAAGTTTCGTCCGCCATCAATACAATACTACCTTTTGCACAACAACCACCCGAAGCATTATTGTAAACACGCATACTTGTCGGAGCGGATCTACTTGGACCCCCTCCACGCATAACTGACCCTTTCGCGGCGGTTGACACTATATCCGCCTTTGGGGGCGGAAGTGTATCAAAGATATCAGATACCTGATCGCGGATACGGTTAAATACTTCTCCACTAAAGTTTGAAACACCCTTATCCTTAAAGTTATTACAAACTTCGTTTTTATATGCATCCTTGAGGGACCGAAGATAATGAATACCCCATCGTGAAAACCAATCGTGTCTTTCCCCCTCACGAGTCATATTCAAAGCCTCTTTCACCTGTCCAGATAAATCAAAGAGAATATTGGAAATATATTCATTATCAACACCTTCTTCTTGAATATCTGTGATTAGCTCATTCAATAGCGATTTGAAAGAATTATCATTAAACTTCTTCTTAGAAATACATTGATCTATCACATGGATTGCCTCATGTCGGTATTTCTGTTCGAGATAATACGATTCTTCAGGAGTTCCGCTCTTATTCCTTTGTATGGTTACATCGGGTGTAATGAGTGTAATTTCTGCAATTTCATCGAGATCATCCATATCTTCGTATTCCGAAACATTAACATTGAAGATAAAATTCTTACTTTGACCGTACTTGAGAGAATCAATCTTAAATGAAATTGAATCATCTCTATTCGGGAATAGTGCCCCATTTGTCAAACAAATCTTTACATCAACATTCGAGATCGCCGTTGATAGAAGGTTACTAATTCCATGAATGAAAACATTTCCGAGTAGAGATGCATCCGGGATAAATGAAAACCCGTCTCCACCTGAAATCTCTGAAATATTTAATAGTAATTCTGACATAAGACTGTATCCAAACCCATAACACGAAACCATACAATTAAAATTATGATCCTTAAAATACTTCTCTAACATGTATTCATGTCCTCGCGGAGGTTCAACATTGGGGATACCGTCTGTGAGAAGGAGAACACCCTTTACTCGTGTATCAGGTGATGTTGTCCTCAAGATATCAAGTGATTCATGGATTCCACTCCACATATTCGTATTAAACGTTGGTTTGAGGGAATCAAGTTGTGCTTCCATTGCAACACGGTTTACATAGGAACAAGATACATTTGAACAAAGTGTATTGGCTTTTTCACTGTATGTCACTATAGAAACATTATCATGTTCATTCAAACTGTGGAGGATCGTCTTTGCGGCAGATACTGTCAATGATAACACTGATATTCCGTGACTCACGGTTTCATTACTTGATCCTTTCAAGGTTGCCTCGGACCCCATTGAATAAGAGACATCAATACACAAGACAATATCAACGGGTGACCGGTTTGGAATATCCGGTACATCTATCTTCAGGAACAATTGATTATTCATGTAATAGGATGTCAGCTTCAATTCTCCAATCTTTGAAACATAGGGAGCCATTACTTCTTCAGAAAGTATGGAATCAATCTTCAGTTGGTCTTCGGTAAGTTTTTCGCGGATTGATTCAATGCTACGTTTCATTGCAATGTTATCTGTAAGGTCTTCTTTGTTGAGTGGTGAACGTGTTATCGGAGATGTTTTACTCGTGGATAACCATGTCAAAATCTGTGATTTTTCGTAGGTGTGTCCTTCCGGATCAGAAACAGGTTCAAGCATCAGTTCTCCGGTAATTGGACAGTAGAAGTCAGGAGGGACAAATGTTTGTTTATGATCCATCTTATTGTTTTTCTTTTATCAAAAGTTAAAAACATTATTCAAATTTTATTTTAAAAAATTGAAACATTATTTAAAGAATAATTCACGATTTAAAGTGACAGATGGAGGACTTAAGGATTTCAACTATTACCGCGATTCTCCAAATATCTACGGATATTGACTTAAAGAAAATATATGAATCGGTACCGATTACCGGATATATCCCATTTATTGAATATGGACCCGAAAATGTGCCAAAAGGGTTTTCCAAGAAAATGCTACGGAAGAAAAGGAAAAAAACAAAAAAGAAAATGTTCTACAATCAAGCAACCGTCCATGTTTTTCACGAAGGTAAAATTATGAATGTAAAATTATTTAATAATGGAAAGCTCCAGATTACGGGTCTGAAAGGCGTAAACCAAGCACCTGTATTGGTTCAACAACTCATTGAATATTTCCAAGATTTGTCTGTTATGGGGTATGATACATTTCTGATGAATCATAAATTAGTGTTAATTAATAGTGATTTTGATTTGGGTTATGAAATTAATCGGGAGGTACTCCATAATGAAATCGTTGAAGCAGGGATATACTCTTCGTATGAACCCTGTATTTACCCAGGCGTTAATATTAAGTATTTTATGAATACCAATCAATTTGACGGGATTTGTGATTGTTTGGAAATGTGTAATGGAAAAGGTAGAGCAGACGGAGATGGAGATTGTAAGAAAGTAACCATTGCAGTCTTCAAAAGTGGGAAAGTAATCATTACCGGGGGACAACATACTGACCAACTTGAAACCGCGTATCGGTTTATTAGAAACTTCATAGATGAAAGAAAAGAATTATTCGTTTTAAAATAATTTTATTATATCTATAATAATAATAAGATGGAATATGGAAAACAAATGAGAGAAGCTCGGGATAATTCATTAGCCGGACTCTATCAAAATCCAGGGTATCATACAGAAAGGGTAAAAAAACATACAATTACGATTCATATTAGTAGTTTGGCACTTGCCAAGAGTTTAAATTATCCATTAATTGAACCACTTCGTATTGATGAATTATCAGATGTTTATCTTGATTCATTTATTTCAAATGGAGCGGATGTAACGGCCGATGGAGAGGAAATTTTTGTTTTGGGAATAAAAGAGTTTAATATACAATCTGTATCTAATAGTCAAGTATACAATAATAAACTTATCATACCTAATACAACCGGCGCGGCTGCTCATGACAACACGGTTGCCCATCGTGCAACTAAATTTAATTATATCGGTAGTTTGAATCCAACTACCCTCTCTTCACTTGAAATATCCCTCACAAAAGCAGATGGAATCACCGCTCTCGCAGGTGGCGGTGATATTTGGATCACATTCATGATTGTCGCGAGAGATTAAATAATTTATTTTTTTTATACTCTTTTTTCATAGATAAAAATAAATGTCGGATGAAGCATTTATTACTCAAAAAATGATCAGTTATATCGGGAATAAACGAAAGCTAATCCCAGAAATTGAAAGCGTTGTACAAGAGGTTTGTAAAACGTTAAAGAAGGATCAATTGAATTTATTCGATGCATTCGCTGGATCTTCTGTTGTTTCAAGATTATTCACAAAATACGCCAATAATCTCTACTCAAATGATATGGAACCCTATTCATATATTATGAATCAATGTTTCTTGATTAAACCAAGTAATCATGAAAAAGAAACCATCAAGTTTCACATTGATAAAATGAATGAACTTGCTGAACACGGTCCCTTTAAAGAAGGTATCATCTGTAAATACTATGCACCCAAAGAGACCGATAATATTCAAGAAGGAGAACGATGCTTCTATACCAGAGAAAATGCATTAATTATAGACACCATTAGAGAGTACATTCATAATTTTGTGGGAACAGATTTATTTCATTATTGTATCACACCTCTACTTATTCAAGCAAGTATCCACGTCAATACTAGTGGACAATTCAAAGGATTCTATAAAAATAAAGAAACCGGTTTGGGTCAATGGGGGGGGACGGCTGAAAATGATTTAAAACGCATCAAAGGAAAAATTAAATTAGAAATGCCCAAATGGTCAAAACGTTCCTTTCAACCGAAAATCTTTCAGGAAGATATTAATGCATTAATTTACAAAGTACCAAGTACGTTTGACTTAATCTACCTTGATCCACCGTACAATATTCATGGGTACTCCAATAATTATTACATGTTTAATATTATCATTGAAAACAAAGAACCGAAAAAAATATCAGATATTTCAGGTATCCCGGTGGATTGGACACGGTCAACGTACAATTACAAAAAAACAGCATATGAATCAATGCAAGAATTAATTGAACAGTCATTGAAAAAATCAAAGTATGTTTTATTATCCTATAATAATGAAGGGATTATTAAGGATGATGAATGGGTATCATTATTCAAGGACTATGAAGTCAAAAAGTACGAGATACAATATGATACCTATAAAGGTTCCCGCAATTTAAAACAGAGGGATAATAAAGTAACAGAAATATTATATCTAATTACTATATAATGAATCGTATTCTTGCCGTAGTCGTTGGGTTGGTTTTTATTTTTTTTGTGATACAGAATAATAATCGCTTTGAAGGAATACAAGAGCAAAGTACAACGGCTGGAGGAACAATTATTTCGGGGTTTAAAAATTTATTTGAAGATAAACCTGGTGTAAAAAGGTATAAATTAGTAAATACATTACGTAATATCTCTGAATCCGATAAAGTTGTTCTAACAGACGTTGTTGAAAAGTGGAGTCTCAATAAAAATATTATAGACACAGAAACAAAAAATAAGAGTATCGCGATTGTTAAAGAAGTTATGGATACGCTTGAATTCTTCTCTGATAATAAATATCATGTAGAAAATATAGAAAATGTTTACGTTATGAAAGATGATATTGGAAACTATCGGACAATTATAAGTGCATTTATTTATGATATCAAGAATTTTCATACCGTAAAAATAATCCTTGATGTGGTCTACTTTGAAAATATCATGTATATTAATCACATTGACATTGATGAAAGCGGTGTCAAAAACGTACTTCAACATTACGATATCAAATATAAATCGTCCGGTATTTTAAGCAACCAGAATAACTTCAATTCAAATGTGGAGGCTCTTCTTGATAATTTTTATCAAGAAAAATACAAAGTGGTTCCTCTTCAAAGGAATAAAATGGCCGATCTAAGTGGTGTTTTTTCATTCACCGCACTACAAACAAAACTATTACCCAAAGAAGCTCCTGATAAATCCCCCGATTTCTGTAACAAGGAATCGTTTGATTGGAATATGTTCGGTATTCAGGGCCCCGGAGAGGAAGACTGTACGTTTAATAATCCATCAATCCGCGCCTATCCACCTCAACCACTTCACCAACCAGGGACAGTCGTCAATAACGTTGATGTAAATCCATTTTCATGGATGTGGGATCCGGAGAGAGGACATACAACCGTTTAAAAAAAAATATTTATAATAGTATAAATGGGACTAGTTGAAGGATTTGCGGAATTTGCGTTAGAAAATGAAAATCATCCCGAAGACGAAGGTGGATCAACCATGTCTTTTCAAATGAAATTATTCCTACTCATTGTAGTAATCAAGGTTTTGATGGTATATTTAGTCAGCCAGTTTATTTGGCCTAGATTTATACCGAAAATATTCACAAATGTTAAAGCTAACCCCGGTTTCGGTAATTTATTAGGACTGGTGGTTATCTATTATCTATTATTTTAAACAATCACGAAACGCCTACAACAATAATCTATCCACCAAGAGGGTGGTTTTTCTAAGTCGTAATACTCATACATTTCATGGTAATTATTTATAAATGAAAGACCTTTTACACTAAGATATTTTAACCAATAGAATAAAATATCTTGTACCTCTGTATCTTTGTCAGCATATTGGATAATTAGCTTTTTACCAATATCCAATGAATACAACCTTGATTTGAAATTATAACGCTGACATAAAATAAAGTCTGAAAATTTGTCCATTAATGCATAGTACTCGGGTTTTAAGCAAGCGTTATGTTGATAACACATACCATAGTTAAATAAATTAGCTTTCCGTTTACACACGGAGCCTTTTTTAGTCTTACAGATACATCTAACTTTCCCAACCTTCCGAGCACATAATAGCTTCAGATTTTTTTCAGGTACTTTAAAAGGTTTGGTAATATCCTCATTAACACGCCTACATAACGGGCATGTAATGAAATAACTCTTCGCATGGTATACAATATCTATATAACAACGATAGTGAAATTCATGGCCACACGACAATACTTTTTTAACATGATCTCCTTCAATTGCCTGTAAACATACTGAACAATCGTTCATTTAGTTTTACACTACTACTTTCAATTCATTCTTTATATGGTTTATATACCGTTAAACGACGATCTGCTCTCCCTCAACTAGATGCGCTTTATAATGAACAGCACAAAAATGATATCCTAACTTACAGTTTTTACTACATTGAGTACCTTTGTTCTTCCCCCGCGTCAAAATATGTTCGCATTTTTTACTCTGATGTCCATGGACGGCCGGACCATGAATTAAGGGATGTATTTTTTTTAAACCCGGGATTAAGGGTAATCTGTTTTTGGAAGACCTGCAATAAGGACAACAATTTGTTTTCATATTTTTAAAAGATAAAAATAAACAGTTGTAATGAAATGTATGGTTACACTTCAATTTATGAAACACATCGTCATTCTCTTCGCCACAAATAGAACATGATAATTTTTCGGTTTTACCGTTCATTATTTAAGTATTATATACTATATCATATTGATCTCTTAAATGATTTTAAAATACACCGACATTCGGTTTGAAAAGAAAAAGTTTACTTTTAAAAAATCAAGACAATGTTCCTCTGATTTTACGTTTATTCCACTACAATACGATGGTAATGATATTTTAATTCAGACTCCACATTGTTTCATACCATTTGGATTGAATCGTTTTTCAAAGATATCAAAGAAACGATATTTAGATTTGTCGTTTCAAGAAAATAATTCCGATTTTATTCAAACCAGTTTCAAAGATTTATTTACGATCATCTTTGAAAAATATTCTGAAAAATATCAGGTTGAACCGTTTTTAAAAAAAAGTCAATATTCCCAATGGATGCGTTTTAAGATTGAAGAAGATTGCCTTTTTTTCGATCAAACAAAAAAACAAATTCAAGAATTCCCACCTAAAATATTCGGTACTTTCATCATTCAACTTTCTGGATT
>Ga0114997_10003036_pt1 | contig 13295 bp, 13 predicted proteins | sample ArcticOcean_MG_C_2_FD_87045 | JGI IMG/M metagenome (GOLD analysis project Ga0114997, IMG submission 87045) | Marine microbial communities from western Arctic Ocean - ArcticOcean_MG_CB4_136 | ecosystem: Environmental > Aquatic > Marine > Oceanic | place: Arctic Ocean: Canada Basin | collected... | reverse complement strand
ATCCACAACACCATCTTTCATAAGCTGCTTATATTCTTGAGCACGCTCTGTTTTAGCTAGGTATCCTTTGAATAGCAATCCAGTTGCATCTTCTTTCATTTCAGTAACTCTTCCAATAGGTTTATTCTGGTCATGATTTGCTACCATAATAACACTACCTCCGTTTTCAGAGATAGTCTTATTGAATGCACCCTTCTTGATTACATCGCCTCCTCGGTCAATGTTGTCAAAGATTGCTCCGTATCCAGTTATTTCACCTTCTACGTTTAACGTACCTTTGACTTCAAATGTTTTAAATTCTATCATTTCTTATCGTCTTTTTTAGGTTTGTCTTTACCTTCTGTTACGTTTGCATCCGATTGTCCATTAGACTCACTAATCTCTTCGTTATCTCTAACTACAGCTTGAGTGAAACCTAAGTACATATCTTCTCCTGTAAACTCACCAAGTTTAGCTACGGGGCTTAAACCTGCCATAGATCTAGCTTCATTGATTGAAACCATACCAGCAGACTGAGCAATAGCTTGGAATCTTACTAGCTTATTCTCTTGTAAAGCATCTATATGTTGTAGATCGTAATCTATCCATACATCGCCAAACTGAGGAGCTAACCAAGAATTAAATCCATTCTTTAGTTCGTCTAACATTGGAGTAACACAGTTTTCCCATAACGCAACCCTAGCTTCTTTACCATTCTGATAAGTTGAATCTTTCAATCCAATTAACTGAGATGGGAAGTTTAATACGTTACAAATATCCTGTGCGGATTGTTCTAATTGTTCAAATAACATCAAGCTTCTAAACCACTTGATACGTCAATAGAATCTAGGTTAGCATCAATAATTGGAATGTTACCAGTATTGTTGTTGCCTTGTGCTTGCTTCTTAAGCTTGTTCTTAAGCTGGTCTAATGCTTCTGGAGAGAACTCAATCTCATTGTCTTTATTGACAAGGATCTTTTGTGCTCCTTTGTTTTGCTGATACCATAACAAACTCTGTTTTGCATCATTGTAGATCTGTATAGAATCTAATGCAGCTCTAAATGGAGATTGTCCAAATAGCCAGTTGTCAGATTGATTGTAATCAGGATTAGCAGAACGCATCCATAATACATCACTAGCTGGAATCTCTTGAGCACTGTTATCAGTATCCATTAAGAATCCAGATATATTACGTCCATTACCAGATACAACTTGTATCTTAGGAGTAGGAAGCATATACATAGTGTTATATTTACTTGAATTAATACCAGAACCATATTCACCAGTAATAAAAGAATTACCTTCTAATAGATAGTGAGTTGTAGCAGCTTCTGTTAAATCGCTCCACTTCTGTAGAGGATTAGGTTTGTACATTAACTGGTTAAGTAAAGGTATTTGAACCTTTTCTCCCTTAGCGTTATATACACACCATTTAGCTTTAGCTACATTCTTAGCTATCATATTTACAATAGAGAATACTACGGGATTCTTTTGATATCCCTTCTCTACGTAAGTAGCTAAATTAGCATCGTAGGAATTAACAGAACCTATACGCTCAAGGAATAATCTAGATTGCCTATCTGCAAACTCTAGAGCACCCTTCTTAGGCTTCTGTCTGCCTGTGAAATAATCGAATATACTTGCCATTTTAATAAATTTTTACAGTTCGTTTACCAGTAAATCTAGAGAGGACATAACGGAGACTATCAACTAAATGATCAGGTCCTTCGTATTTGTTATCCATTAGATTACCATCTTTATCTTGTTTATATCTGTAAGTTAGAAACTCATTTAATAAGTTCTTAGATCTTTCTGTTATATATAGCGTAGATTCATTGATTATATCAATACCACGTTTAATACTGTCAGGACCTTTTTTACATTTGAGGATGTTCAATCCTTTACTTCTTAGCTCTCTTATTGTTTGAGGAAAGTTATAATCAGCATAGATCATCGCATCATAGCTCTTTAGAGAGTCGTAGATGTCTGATATTTCTAAATCTGATAAGTATAGTACCTCATCAACAATAAACTCATTAGAATCGTTCCTATAGAGTGCTACACCTGCATTAGGATCTACGTTACCAAAATCCAATCCAATACCACATAATTGAAACCCTTCAAATGCTTTGTCATCTTTAACAAAACCATCTTCTGGATTACCTTGTATTATCTTATAGTCTTTGATACAAGCCCCATGCACCTGTCCCCACTCACCAAGTCCGTAGACTTTCCATTCATTCAACATATAATCTGAACGAGTAGATTGTAATTCTAGATCTGCAAAGTATTGTAATTGAACCTCACTAAGAGCTTCGTTATCCTTAAAGTTAACTACTAACACATCATGTATAACATCATCTTGTAGGTAGTCATTATACCAGAAAGGTCCAGAAGGATTCCATGATAATATCACTTCATTCTCTGTACGTCTCTCTAGCTGTGTATATACTTCAAACGATACTCGGTTAGCCTCATCAATAAAGAGTCTCTCTCTACGAGGACCTCTAGCCTTAGTTTCATCCTCTAGTCCAATAAACTCAATTATAGAACCATTCTTTAGTTCATATATAGATTCACTCTTCTTCCAGCATTCTGGTCTCCAAGCGTCTCTTGATAATAGGATGTTCTTTAAATCACGAACAGCTCCCTTCTTAAGGTTGGCTAGTGTATTCGAGGCTACAGTAATCCGAGAACCTGGAGTGTCTACTGCATCTTGATATAGTTTTGCCAATACGTTAAATGTCTTGCCAGAGGAAGATCCTCCATAGATAGCTTTGATTCTCTTGTCGAGATCAATTATCTTATTAAAGCAAGTAGTCGGTTGCCATCCACTCATAATTATCCTGTTTTATCTTTCTTTTCTTTATACACAGTAAAGATCGGTCTATCAGCTTCAAACTTATCTGATTCCTCTCTATCTTGTGCTCTAACTTCTAATCCTTCCAATTTAGCTATCATCATTAATACTTGTGCAGCAGATTTAGGATCTTCTCCTTTAAGTGCATTATATTGATGTTCTAATTGAATAATTCTTTTTGTACGTCTATCCATGATTTTATCTTCACGTAGCTTAGTACATCTTTCCCAGCCTAGCTTCCAATACTTGTGAGCTTGACTATCTGACTTAACATCTGGAAACGTATCTAAAAACCATGTTGTAAATTGTTTACGTGTAGGATCATAGTTAAATACATATTCAGCAGAATCAAGTGTACGCTTTTCTATTTGAGCGTCTGTTCCTTTACTATAGGAACTTCTTGGAGTTCTTTTCATATTTTCTTTTATTAAAGACTCCCCCGAAGGAGAGCCTCATTATTAATAATTAAAATCCACCACCACCTGAACCAGCAGAAGTATTTGTGGTATCTAAAGTTGTAGATCCACTCTTCAATGATATAGCTGCAGCAGCACTACCAAATCCTGAATAACTTACAGTTACAGTAGCATTACCAGTACCAGAAGTAGGAGATACGCTAATAGCGGAAGCTCCACTCTTAACTAATTGCCATGTTCCATTACTAGGAGTAACAGTAACACTCATAGCTTGACTCTGAGAACCAGTATTTGCAGTGAATGAAATAGCAGAAGGGAACGTACTACCAGAAGTAGCAGCAGTAGAAGTCGAAGGGCAAGCACCACTAATAGTAATAGTATAAGTAGTATTAGTAGCTGGATAAGATCCAGTTATCAATCTACTCCACGTATTAAATGTGGTATTTACGCTAGGAGTTCCAGCTCCAAGTCCGCTAGGAGTTATACTAGTAGTAGCATTACTAGCAGCAGTAAATGCAAATCCAGTAGATCCATTAGCTTGAGCATATAAAGAGAAAGCATCTCCAACAACACCAGTCTTAGGACTAACACTACTAACAGTTGCACCACTAATACTATCAACGATATTAAACGTTACAGTACTAGTTACAACAGTTGCAGGTTGTGTTACAGTTCTAGTTATATTCGTAGTAGTACCAAATCCAGCATACCCAGCAGGTATAGTGACCTGTACAGTTACATCTCTAGACGTGTCAGAAGTTACAGTTCCAAATCCACCAGTTAACATAGTTACAGGATATCCATTACCAGCAGTAGCTGTAGGATTACCAGAAGCAGGTACATTAACAACACCAGACCAATTAGCATCACCAAAAGCAGGTAATGAAGCAGGAACGGTTACGTTAACAGATCCACTAAATGTAGTTCCACTATTGAAGTAAGCACTTCCAGGTCTATACGTAAAAGTTATAGTTTCAGTTCTTGCACTAGATTGTAATGCGAAAGAAGATGGACTAATACTTAAAGCCTGTATAGTAGCTCCAGAAGCAGTTACCGAAGTAGTACCTACAGAACTACAAGATCCGCTAAATGTAGCGTCTCCACTGTAAAATATAGCTCCTCCAGTACCAGTAGCACTTTGAGTTCTATAAAAAGGACCAGCACCTGTAGAGGCTCTAGCAGTTGTAGTTGTAGAAACATCAGTTCCATCAATAGCATTGGCAGGATTAACACAAGTTCCAGCAACACCGTTTCCAGTTGGGGCTGTTACTAATTCACAAGTCCTAGTAGTAGTATAAACATAATTACTATAATTAGTCTGTATATAATACGTTTGAGTTTGTGTAAATGCAGTTCCATTTGAATAAGCTCCAGTACTAGGGCTATATACGGATACACCATATTCCGAAGTGGATACAGCAGTACCTCCTGTTGTTACAGTAGAACCAGCATTATAAGCAGCAGTTCCATCTACATCAGCTTCACCCCATTGTTGTACGCCGCCCTTCCAGCCAGCCATATCTACTCCGCCTCGCCTAAAGGTCATGGATACATTGTTTTTAGTTCCAGCCATTCTTTCTATTTTAATTGTTTATTATATAAGTGGAGTAATATATAGAATACCAGGTTGTTGAGTTGTAGGTAAAGGATCTACAAATACTATCCTTTGACCGAAATCATCTTTCTGATCTAAATTGACCTGATTAGAATTAGTTCCATCTAAACTCCTCACAACTATACCTATACTTAATACATTGTAGTTATTAGCTAAGTAAGGTGCTTCTACATTTATTACACTAGGTCCTGTTCCTGAAGTAGGAGCATAACGCCCTCCACCAGAAAAAGTTCCATTTCCACCAGTTTCCCATGCACCATCTGTATCGACAAAGATACTAATAGTTCCACCTGTAGCAGGTAGACCTCCATGAGGCACACTTGTAGTTAAGTAACTACCACTAATACCAGGAGGTTTAATCGCTGATACTATAGATACGGGTACGCTTACATCTCCAATAGGATTAGAAGCGTCAAATACTGGTAAAGATACTAATAAATCAAAAGCAACATTACCACTAGAATAACTATAATTAGAAGCAGTTCCTCCAGTAACAGTAAAAGTAGTTCCTGAAGCATAAGCAGTTCCATCCTCTATAGGTGTAATAACAACTCCACTAAACGATATATTCGTATCAGTAGTACCAAATCTTTGTGATAAAGAGTTAGTAGCCAACCTACCATTAGGTAGAGTCTCTGATATGTTTAAAGTCGCTAAATAAGGCTCTGCAGACACTTCACCAGTCAATTCGATAGGTATAGTTACGTCACTCGCAGGAGCAGTAATTGAAGATGATACATTTACACTTCCTCCACCAGCATCAGAAGCTGCAAAAGCAACAACACTACTAGATTCAGTTATAGTTACACCACTAGCATTAATAAACGTACCTCTGCTAGGAGTTATAGTATTAGTATAACTAATCTGCTGACCAGAGTTTAGTATAAATACTTCCGAAGCATCAGTAAGTGTAGTTCCAGCTATTGAGTTAGTAAAGTTTAAAGTTATAGATACAGTATCCGCTCCACTAGCTTGTGCAGAACCACTAATAGTAGCAGTACCTGTAGCGTCAGCAGAAGGGAAAGTAATCTCTAATGGAATCAATACAGTTTCACCTCCACCTGTAGCATTACCCATGTTTAACCATGATTCAGCTTCAGATATAGAGAAGTTACCAGAATTTAATTCAAATCCATCAGCAGCATAAGCAGTTACGTCATATACAGCAGTAGTACCTACAACACCAGTTATTACTAGCTGAGTTCTAGATAGAGATACATTGGATACAGTTTCTGTAAGATTTAAAGTAATAGTAGATAAATCTCCAACAGGTATGTCACTAGAAGTAGATCCATTTATAGTTACAGCAGCAACCTCATTGGTTTCCTGAAATAACACTTCAAATTCTATATATACAGAAGTTCCTAATTGCTCTACACTATTAACGGTCATGTACGAAGGTACAGTTGCACTAAAAGCACTAGCATCAAATTGCTTACCATCATCAGGAGTTATAATACAATTAATAAATGCATTAGTTCCTGGAATACCTCTAAGGTTTCTAGTAGGGTTAACAATAGCTCCACCATAACTGTTAGCTAAAGTAAAAGTCACATCTACCTCTCTATTACTAGCAAGGAATCCATCAACTTCACCAGCTATTCTAAGTTGTTCAAACTCAGATACATTAGGCAATTCAATATCAAATGTTACTTCTAATTCTTTACCTAAGTCTCTAAATAGAATATTAGTCACTTGTTCAGCAGTATCTTCACCATCTTCCAACAAAGCCCATATACCAGTACCTTGATTAGTACCATTAAAGTAGTTCATATTAGTAGCAGAAGCTTCAAAAGCATCATCTACAGATATTTTAACTACATGGCTACTCATAGTTCCTGGCGATCCGTTTATTTGTAATACTCCATTAGGATATTCCTCAATAGTAAGAGGATTTAAAGGAGATAATAGATTACCGAAATCATCTAAACCTTCTGGCACTAAAGCCAAAGAATATGTAACTTTACTACTTAAACCTTTAAAGTTATCAGCAACTAAGTCTACATCAAAGTTAAAGAATCCTGGAGTAGTTGTACCATCAGCATTTATAGTACCATCACCTGGAGCTATATCTGTTGATTGATTAGGAACGTACATTGTTATGTCAAACTTACCTTCCTTTACGTCAAACGTACCACCATTAAATATAAGGTTAGTAGGTTCGTTATAATTGTTCCAGTTCATGCTCAATTTATGGTGAGGACAAATAGGATCAGAGGATATGTTAATTAATGTACCTTCATAGTACTTAAACTCGTCTCTATAATCATTAAGTTTTTGTTGAGTAACAATACGCTCTAATGAAGTAGAACTTCCAGCAGCTTGATTCTTTTTCCAGAATCCTTCCTGAGATAGTCTACCATATACAGAAGCAGGCAAACCATCAGCAAACTTAGGCTTATATACCTCAGTTTTAGTGTAGTCAGCTTGTACTCTTTCGAATACTGCGTTCTTTACATTGTTAGCATACTTATTCACTACAGAAAAGTTAGTCAATGCAGCACCTACTCTATTAGTATCACTACCTTCCCATCTATCTCTTCCTGGACGCTTACTTTGTGGATACATCCAGTATATAGTAAGTGTACCATCTAATTCAGAGAAGTTTCCAGAACCAGCATCATAGTATTGACCAGCAGTTAATGTATGTTTAACATTAAACCATTCACCAGCAGTACCAGAAGTCTGTCTACCTTGCCAACGAGTTTTACTCGCAGCTTTCTTGTAGTCAGAGTAGATATTGAATCCATTATCCCATTGATCATCATCAAAGTTGTAAGTAAAAGTATTAGTTGTACTTGTTTGAGTATATGAAGTAGGATCATTAGAGTAATTACCAGTTACAGATATCATATTAGCAGTAGTTAACACTACAGCATAATTTAATGACACTTGTTGGTTACTCAATTGTATAATCTTCCAATCAAAGCCTATATCTATAGGAGCATTAACATCCACAGTTAAGGGATCTGTCATTGCCCATATATCTCCAGCCTGATCAGCTTTAAACACGTTTCTAAGCGTTCCTATGGAAGCTTTAGCTAATGGGTGATCGTATCCTGGATCTCTACGCAAAGCGTCAGCAGAACTAGGGTGAGCTAGTATTCCAGAAGTACCATCTTGAAGTAATCCGTTAGTCATGTAGTTTTTAGATCTAACATTAGTAGGTCTACACTCTACAGAACCAAAAGGTCTTCTTGTATTTAGTTGTAAGTCAGAGTCAGCAACTAACAAGTCAGGATAAGTCCCTCCTACGTTGTATGTTAAATCTAATGATTCAGATCCAGCAGCTACATAAACTCCATTTACTACTTCAAATTTACTGAATACAGAAGTTTCATCAGCACCTACACCATTATGTGTAGAAGCGTTTATAACAAACCATTTTCCAGCAGATTGAAATATCTTACAGTTGAAAGCACTTAAATAGCCTTCAATTAATTCTTTATTAGTCATTCTCTCTCTCAGTAGCACGTTTTCCTCTTCAGAGGTGAACAAACTATAAGGATGAGCAGTAGAAGTTGTTAGAGCGTCTCCTAGAGAGCTTCTTATACCAGATTCTACTAATACGTCTAAATTTAGTCCAGTTTGATAGACAGCTTCTAGCACTTTATCAAATATATTGATTTCAGCAATACTAGTCACGTCTACAGTAACCATTGTATCTTCTAATCCTGCTAAGTTATCTATAGCAGTAAAAGAAGTTACAGGTGATACATCATTGACAGATTCATTTCCATCAGAAGACTGGATATATCCACACCAGTAATCATTTAGTGTGGATTCTCCATTACGTCTATACCTAAGTCTGGCTTTATATTCAAACTGACCTGCACTAGTGAATCTAGGCAAAGTAGGTCCAGTAGACAGTCTATGTAAGTCTATCCTAGCTTTTGAGCCAAGAATAGGTTTGTACGTGTCACGATCTGACATCCACTCTACCTCAATAGGTGAATTAGATGCAGTAACCTGTACAGTAGTATCGAGCGTCCATGAAGGAGCTGCGAAATCATCATCATAGGATCTCAGAAGATCTAACTCCCACTGATAATCTTCACCAGCAAAAGTCCCGAATGTCACAGTATGTGTAACTTGAAATTGTAAAGCCATTCTTTCTATTTTAATTAATTAAATCCAGAATAGTTATCATTTGCACCTTGCAAGCCATAACGTAATCTTTCCATTGGTATAATAAGATTAGAATCTCTATTCTTAACACCTTGTCTATTTGGGTTAGGTCTAACTACAGCAGTAGAACCTCCTCCACCACTTGAACTACGTGAGCCTCCGCCCCCTCCACCAGCTTTACTAGCCATAGATGAGAACATAGCACCAGCAGCAACCATTGCAACACCAGCAGCAATAGCTACAGGACCGTTTAAGGTCGCTAGAGCAGTTTTAAAGGCTTCAACACCTAAACCAGTCAATATAAGCATAGAACCTAATTGCATAAGTGTATTACCTATACCTTTAAGAAGTGCATCACCAATATTCTCTCCAGCACCTGCAGCTTGTGCAAATCCTGTGATTAATCCAGCAATACTAGAAGTAAGTATTTGATCAGCCTCATTTGACTTGATAGTAGCCTCAGTTTTCTTATCAAAAGCCTCTGTAAGGGTATCTACACGTTTTATATACTCATCGAAGGATATAATTCCTGCATCAAGCATTACTTTAACAGAAGCTAGATCGGTCTTGAATTTATTCAAAGCCAAGCTTCCAGCGTCTAAACCTACGAAATTATCCATTAAAGGAGGTAAATTAGCTATTTGAAGCCCTAATACCTCTATTTTATGCATTAACTCAGCTTTCTCACTTAACTTTATAGTTGTCTGGTCAATAGCCATTAATTGCTCTAATTCAGATCTTAACAGTGCTCCATTGTCTGCACCAGCAGCTTTCATTACTTCTAAGTTACTTTTAATATCTTTCAAGAAGTTAGAATACACATCAGCACCTACTAAATTAGCTTTCATCCCACTTAGGAATGCATGAGAATAAGCAGCACCATCTTCTTTACCTGTATTCTTAGTCTTTTTAGTGCCTTTAGGATCTGTTTTCTTTCTAGTAAATAGAACTTCAAGTTCAGTTCCACTACTAATAGCTTTCTTGAGCTTTTTATCTACTTCTTCTAAACTTTTGATTGCAGAATCAGCAGCTTGTTGAGTACCAAAGTAACCAGTCACGTTAGGAGAGTTTGCACCTAAGTTCTTGATCATGTTAGCGTTCTTCTTCTTAGCCTTAGCAGCGTCTTCTTCTGCCTCCATACGTTCTACTAACAAAGTCTTGATAGTATCAGCATTAGCCTCCAACTTAGCCTCTAAAAGCATATGTTTAGCTAAAGCCTCTGTATATTGTTCAAGAGACTCCTTAGAAGCGTCATAACCTTGCTTCTTGAGTATCTGTAGTGATTCTTTGTATGCTATAGATCCTTTTGCAGCAGTCTTAACTACTTCAACGTGTCTAAGCGTTGTAGCCATTAATCCTTGCTTCTCGCCTAAAGCTTGCTTAAACTTCTTAGCCTCTCTTCTAGCTTTCTCAAATCTCTTAGCTAAAACACCTATACCTACAATAAGTAAAGTAAGTCCTATAATTAAAGGACCACTAGCACCTAAAGATACAGCCATAGCTTGTATGTTATTCTGTACTCCTTGAAAACCATATTGCATATCATCAATAGCATAAGCCCCTTGAGTCATTGCCATGTTGCTACGTTTCTGCTTCTTACCTAACTTCGTTACAGCATTACCTGTCTTCATAGTTTGAAGAGCATACTGCTTTAAAGCAATAGTAGACATGTTGTACTCATTACGAGCTAATTTAACTTGATTCTTAGCTAAAGAGATCTTGGCAGCCATTTTTTCGTTAGCACCACCAGCTTTCAATGCTTCGTTCTCTAATTTCAATAGAGCTTTCTGAGCGTCTAGTAAGTCAGTTTTATACTTACCTACTTTCGCTTCTAGTTCAATGGATAATTTTTCTGTTGCCATTACTTTTTGGAATTACGTATGGCAGCATCTCTCACTGCACTGTTAATAAATTGTACTAATGTACCTAAATTTTGTTTCACTATCTTGTACCAATAAGGAGTGGTTCTGTATTGACCAGCTCTCCCATGTTCTACAACCCTTCCATATTCGAAGTTAGTCCTTCTAGGATCGGTTTTAGTAGTGTCTACAAAGATGCGAGCTCTATATTGCCCAACATCTCTGTAAATACTTCTTTTAAGGTTACCAGTAACTATAGGAGCTGCCGCTGTGACATCTCTCTGTATATTACTTGATACCTTCTTAATAATCTTTGGAACTGATATATCAGCTACATCAATTAGAGATGCTAGTCTAGAATTTACTGTATCTAGCTCTCCTTTGTTAAATCCTTTGTTTCTTCTGCCCATTTGAAATGTTGTTTCATGCGTTCTACGTCTACAGAGGCTATTGTCTTGTCTACTTTAATATTCTTAGGAATATCATTGAGCAGCGTATACAGGTCTCTAGGACGTTTAATTTTCTTGAATGGATTCTCACCCGACATTCCAGCAAAAGCAGTTTGATAATTAGAGAACTCAATGTTCCTAGTCATCTCCCATTTGCTATTTTCTACATACCGACTTCTTTGTATTAGGAGCTGTGCTTGTCGAAGCGTAAGCTTCCAAAATATATTTGGATCTACACCAGCATTAACGACACAAGCATGCTCAAACTCAGAGATATTTGTTACCTCTTCTTCTTCGCTACTTTCATCGGTGTTTGCTTTCCCACTTTATCTATAGCTTGCGTATTATTAAAGATAACATTAGATAATTCAACGATTCCTTGCTCACCTAACAACATAACGTCATTACGCATTTTAAATCTATTGTAATCAAAGTCCATGTCTTCCTCTTGAGCATAAGCTCTAGCAGCAGCTAAACATAAGTCTGTTATTAAATCTAGTAGTATAAACTCATTTTTATCTTCTTTCTGTAATTCAGTGCCAAATTCATTTAAGAACTGTGCAGAAGTGAGTCCTGTATCTTCCTCAAGGTTAAACCAAGAGTTAATACTGAAATGTAAATTAAGTCCCTCATTAGGGAATTGGTAGTATCCTATTTGTTTTGTCTTCATTCTATCTGTCTTTATTGGTTAGTTGAGGTAAGAGTCTTAATAAGCCTCCTCTCTTACCCCTATTTAAATAACTATGAATTATTTAGTATTAAGCCATTACTACTTTAGTAAGCTCTCCAGTTCCTTTAAGAGAACAAGAGTAAGTAATGTTATCATCTGAGCTACGAGCTACCTCGAAAGACTCAATGAAAGCAGATCCACTCCAACCAAGAAGGTCACCAGTAGATAATCCTGCTTCAGGACGTGTGAACATAAAAGCAATCTTAGTTCCAGCTAATGCTAGGTCAGAGAATTGCTCAGTAGATTTACTTGAAGCCACATCATCAAAGTCAGCAAGACCATCAGTAGAGATACTGAAAGTTTTACGACCAGAAATCATTTCCTCGAAAGAGTTACTATCTACAGAAGTAACATCAATAAGAGAGTTGTTTACACTTAAAGAAGCAGACATAGAGTGAGCGAACTTTTGTTCAGATCCAGCAGTGCTGTCAATTGCCAGTGTTAAGGCATTTCCATTTAATAAAGCCATTTTGTTTTGTTTTTAGTTATTTGTTTTCTTTTTCTTTACTTTCTTAGGTGCAGCAGGTCTTTCCTCTACTTCCTCATATAATACTGTAATATCAGCTGTTGTGTCTACAGAAGGTTGTTTAGTGAAAACTATATACTTTCCGTTTACCTCTTCTAAATACATACCAGTTAGTTCAGCGTGCTTCTGAGCATACGCCTCACAGTTAAATACTTTCTTGATTCCCATAATCTATATCTTATTAATTTGTCTATGCTTATCCAAAGTGATAGGGTTGTTTACCACACTCTGATTAAGACGTTTCATTTTAATACTTAACTCCTCCATACTGGAGATAAGGCTAGTCTCAGCTCCTATGAACTGATTATAACCATTAGACCCAATTCTTTTATTGAGTTCCTTTACTTCACTTACTAAGTCCTTTAAGACCACTTCCAACGATGTCATCATTCTTTACATTCTTTATTGTTAATCCCAGATAATCTATTCTAATCATCATACCAGACCCATCCGAGTTAAGGTCGTACAGTATAATACTCTTGTCTTCATTCAACGCCTCTACTATGTCACCAGGAGTGTCATCATCAAAGCTATAATAATATTGCATAAGCCTGTTTTAAAAATCTACTATATTTACAAGGTGGAATATCAGACACCTATCTACCTACTCAATCACTTTAATACGGGGGGGTGCTAGACACTACTCAATCACTTTCAATCCTCTACTATACTACTATAGTGTTGATAACTATGTATGTATTTACTAGGTTATGTGTGAAATAAAACGCTTAT
>Ga0114997_10003032_pt1 | contig 13305 bp, 11 predicted proteins | sample ArcticOcean_MG_C_2_FD_87045 | JGI IMG/M metagenome (GOLD analysis project Ga0114997, IMG submission 87045) | Marine microbial communities from western Arctic Ocean - ArcticOcean_MG_CB4_136 | ecosystem: Environmental > Aquatic > Marine > Oceanic | place: Arctic Ocean: Canada Basin | collected... | reverse complement strand
TTTTTTTTTGATGCCCCCCAAAATTCAACTCAAAATTCGATTCAATTCAACACATATCATCTATCTATAGAAGAGAAGAGAGGATTGACGAGGACTTTGACTGTATAAAAATGGAGAACGCTCCCACCGCGACAACAACAACGGGCGATAAAGCGATGTTGGAAAATTACCTGGACAACGAACAAAACCCGAGAATACCAGACGAGGAATTCATTTTACCCATTTCTTACGGTTCCGTCGCGTACTGGTTGGGAAAAAAAGCGGACGAGTACCACTCGCACGAGTGGACGGTGTACGTTCGAGGGCAAAACAACATCGATGTGACGGAGGTCGTTGAATCGGTCACGTTTCAGTTGCACCCTTCTTTCGCGGAACCGAAGAGGGTCTTGACGGAACCGCCGTACGAGGTCACGGAAACCGGTTGGGGGGAGTTTGAGATTGGGATCGAGATTAAATTCAGACCGGAAGTGGGAGAGGAGAAGGAGAAGTTGATGGCGAATTTGAAACTCTTCCCAGACGCGGACGAGATTGCGAAAACAGGACCACAAACGACGAAGAAACCACTCGTGGTGGAGAACAGAGAAGAACTGATTTTTCACAAACCGAGGAAGAGCTTTTGGGAGAAAGTGGTGAAGAAGAGTAAACGCGTCGTCGAAGAGGAAGAGGAGGAGGACGACGCCGAGGGTGAGAACGAGAACGAGAACGAGAACGACAAGAAAAAGAAGAAGACAAAGAAGAAAAAAGTTTCGTTCGCGTACGAGGAGTGCGAGGCGAAATCGAAACACGAGATGTTGTGGAAGCAAAGAGAGGCAAAGATGAGAGACGACGAGGAGTTGATGAAATTGTGGTGCGCGCAGAAAGTCACCGAGGAGAGGTGTCGAGTGTTGAAAGCGCAGCTGATGGTTTTGGAAGGGCAGTTGTTAGATTAAAAAAAAGATAATAATAGATTCGTTTAATAATGAGATAATTTAAAGTACGCGTAGTAATCAGTAGTAATCAATAATCATCACTCTTTTCCGCTTTTCCTCAGTATGAATTCGCGCGTCATCGCCGCTTCCACGCACAAACCGGCGAACAAGAAGACCAAAACGGATTCGCCGCAAATCGCCGCCGCTTGCGCAAACGCCGCGAAAGATAACTCGTCGTTATTCGAAGCGACGTCCATGAAAACCTCGGCTTGACCGACGCCTCGAACTAAGCCAAACGCACCGACGACGCCGCCTTTCAGTTGGAAATCGTCGATGCTTTCCCGAACGGCGTATCTATACACGACGCCGAAGAGCGCGCACGAGAGCGCCGTCGCGCCTACGTCGGCGAATTGATTAAACGCGTTCCCGCTAAATTGCGACAAGGCTAACGGCAACGATAAGAGGACGCCACCAATGGCGGATACGGTACCAACTTTCGCGCTTTCAATCCGTTCGCGATCTTTTCTTTCCCTCCTCTCTTCCTCGTTTTCTCCCCCTTTTCCTTCTCCTTCCTCTCTCAATCGCTTCGTCTCTTCCGCGATGGCGCGTAAATTTTCCTCCGCTTTTCGCATCCTCTCCTCTTGAATCTTCAACTCGTCCATCGCCGCCGATTCTGCCTCTGATTGCGCGGAAACGACTCTCTCGGTCGTTTTCTGAAACGTCTCTCGCAACTCGTTCTCGTTGCTCGTTTTCAACTTTTCGATGGCTTCCGAGGCGACTTTTTTGCTCTCCTCTTTCAACTTTTCGATTTCTTTCAACACGGACGGGTCCGAGTCGATTAAATCGGTGATTTCTTTCGGGTTGATTATGTAATCGTCGATATCTTGCACCGATTTAAATCCATCGTTTTCGTTGTTGTTGTTTTCGTTGTTGTTAGTATTATTATGATTAGTATTTCCATCAGCAGCGGCGGACTTCATCCTCGTCCTTTTCCTCCTCCTCACATCATTGTCCTCGTCTGAATCGTACGACGTCGACGCTTTTAAGGAGAAGGACGACTGCCTCCTGGCACGACGACGACAGAAGAGCGCACCGCTCGACAAAGATGAAGACATTGAAGACGACGACAAAGAAGACGACACATCCGCCGTTTTTTGTGGTCGTCGTCGTCCTTGTTGTTGTTGGTTCATCGTCATCGTCATCGTCGTCGTCGTCGTCGCAGAGGTCGTTTTAGAAAGAAAGAGCGTTCTTTGTGGTCGTCCTTGTTGTTGGTGCATCGTTGTCGTCATCATCTTCGTCTCGTAAATAGATAGAGTTTTATTAGAAGCGGAATTGAAGCGCTTTTTGTGTTGAGAATGTGGAATTTTTCACTCGTCTCGCACAGTTTTTTGTGAAAAGCACTACGCAAACTTATGCCCATAAAGACCCTCATAATAAAATCATCCTCGTAAACACGCATCAATATTCATCATGGTTCGAGGTCCGAAGAAACACTTGAAGCGCTTAAACGCGCCGAAATCGTGGATGTTGGATAAGCTGACGGGCGTTTTCGCGCCGAAGCCGGCACCGGGTACGTCGCTTTTGTTGTTCTTAGATTTCTTTTTATTACGCGTACAATGGAATTAGCGCGAAAGAGAAAGGAGAAAAAGAGATTGTTGGCGATGATGAACGCGCGAACGATAAAGAAACGATGATGGAATTACACACACGAAGAGTGTTTCTGTTCGAGTGTTGCGTTGCATCTCTTTCTTGGCGTTCGCACGCGTGATCTTTTCTTCTTCTTTTGTCTTCGCGGCAGAGATGTGTTTGTTTTCCACAAAAAACTGCAAATATGCGCCTTGGAAGAGAATTTTTTCTCAAAAAGGCGGCGAAGAGATGGATGTCGTCGACGAGATTCGTTTGAAAGCATTTCATTCGCACGGCAGAGTGTTGATAGCGAACGAATATCGCGCGATTGATCGTTGATATCGTTCGGAAGAAGGCTGTTTGAGACGCGATTGCGCCGCAGATTGCACTTGGTGGGCGCTCAAAAGCTCGTCTTTAGGACTTCTGTGTCAACACAAAGTTTCTCTTTTTAACTCCTAAAAAAAAATTCAAGAAAGTAAACTGACATCTCTTCTTTATTATTCTCTTTACTCAACAAATGTAGGTCCGCACAAGTCTCGCGAATGCCTCCCGTTGTGCTTGATCTTGAGAAACCGTTTGAAGTACGCGTTGAACTACAAGGAAGTCACGACGATTCTTCAACAACGCTTGGTCAAGGTTGACGGTAAAATTCGAATGGAGAAGTGCTACCCGTGCGGTATCATGGACGTTGTCGAAATTGAAAAGACGGACGAACACTTCCGTTTGATGTACGACCAAAAAGGTCGATTTGTCGTGCACAGAATCACCGGTATTGAAGCGCAATACAAGTTGTGCAAGGTGATCAAGAAGAAGTTGGGCGACAAGGGCGTTCCGTGCGTGCAGTTGCACGACTCGAGAACCATCCGATACCCGGATCCTATGATCAAGGAGGGTGACTCCGTCATGGTCGACATCGCTTCCAACAAAATCACCGACTTTGTCAAGTTTGACGCCGGTGCTTTGTGCATGGTTACCGGTGGTAGAAACGCCGGTCGTGTCGGTATCGTCAACAGACGCGAAAAGCACAAGGGCTCCTTTGAAGTCGTCCACTTGACCGATGCCGCTGGCCAAAACTTTGCCACCCGATTCTCGAACGTTTTCGCTATTGGTACCGGTAACAAGCCGATGGTTTCTTTGCCGAAGGGCAAGGGTATCAAGTTGACCATCCTCGAAGAGCAAAGAAAGCAAGAAGACAACTAAATTTTTTATAGCTTTTTTTTAGAGGAGGGTGATGATGATATGGATCATTCATTTATATACATAGAGAGGGTGAAGAGAGGGTGAAGAGAGGGTGAAGAGAGAGAGAGAAGTTGGAGACTGATAATAAAGAGGAGGAGAGATGTAACAAATTAGATAGAAGAGAGGAGAGCTGTTTTTCAACAACAACAAAAAAGCACATCACGAAAACAACACTTACATAAAAAACACATCAAAAATGAGAAGAAGCGAAAGAGAGAAAAATATCTCATCAATTCTCCCTCTTCTCGTTAAATCATAAAGGCAACTCCATTAACATTAACAACAACAACATTAACAACAACTTTAATAAAAATGTTCATCGCTCGTAATCAAAAGCTCCTCACGACCTCCTCCTTCTCGTTCGCAACAACCCCAAAAGTTAAGGCGAGAAGTGGTGGTAATCCGCCTTTGAGATTGGGAAACGTAACGAATAACCCATTCATTACTAACGAATCTCAAAGACGATTGATTCCGAGAAAAAAAAGTATTCCCAGTCAGCATTCTTCGTCTCATCTTTCCTTGACTGTGAGAAGGTTGGCGGCTGTCGCGGAAAACGAATCACCCCCCTTTACCGTGCTCCAATCGGAACTCTCGGATTTACAAAAAGTCTCCTCAGTTTTATACGACACAAAGTCAGCGCTGAACGAGTTCGGCGCGTTAGGCCCGCAAGCCGCGACGGTGTCTCCCTCGATTTTGTTACACGCGATACAAAAAGCGGAAAATTTTGATAAAGGCGCTTTGGAAGGCGCGTTGGTCTACGCGAAAGAGAGAGAAGAAGGAGAGACGATGTCGAAAGAAGCGAAGTTGGAGTTAATCATTGACAAAGCGACGGTGAATTTAGCGGCAAAGTTTGCAGCCAGAGTGGACGGGAGAGTGAGCGTAGAGGTGGACGCGAAGAAGTCAACCGCGGAGGCCATCGTGAACAAGACGGAACGGTTAATGAAGATGTTTCGAGAGGTGAACGTGGAGACGAATAAGCTTTTGTTCAAGATTCCAGCGACGTGGGAAGGCGTGCAAGCGATGCGTCAGTTGGAAAATAAAGGCGTGCCGTGTCACGCTACCTTGTGTTATTGCTTGGAGCAAACGGCGTTGGCGGCGAAAGCCAACGCGAGCTTGATTCAGATTTATTACGCCAGAATCAACTCGTACGGGGGGAATGCATTGGCGTTGGCGCAGGATACAAAGAGTTTCATTCAATCTGTGGCGAGCCCGAGTAAGATTTTAGCGGCTTCGGTTCGATCCGCCGCAGACGCGAGGGCTATGGCTGGGTGCGATTACATTTTGTGCAACGAACGAGTGTTGAAAGAGTTGAACGCGAACGAAGCCGGCGGCGTGACGGACAACGTACGTAACGCGGCTGGGTCGAGGAACGTGGACAAATCCTTGGCGGATTCGTTCACGAAAGCGACTTTTGAAGCCGCTTTGAAAAGCTCGCCGGCGAACGAGGCGATTCAACTGCAGTTGCAAAGCTACTTAGCCGCGCAAAAGCAACTGGAAACCTACGTCGAAGAGTTTGTCGGTTTGAATTGTTAATTAATTACTAAGAATATTATTAATGTGTGTTCCGTCGTTGCAAGCAACATTAGTATCGAGACTTTTTACCTACACTGTTGTACATGTAATATCAATTTTATATTTGAAAAAGAATCCACTAATAAACGTGTCTCTTCTTCTTGTTTTTGTATCTATACTCTTTTCGCGCACGCTCTCTCGTCTCGTGTTTTATCTTTTTCTTCTGGGATCTATTATTCTAATGCGATTTTCGTGCTTCCAACAGTCGCCAAGAATCGCGCCTCGCGATGTTTCTCCGATAACACACCTCCATCACCATTTTTGTTACTCTCTCCTCCTTTCATCTTCATTCTTTGCGCCACAGCGGCGGACCCGTCCATTTCTGCCACGATGTTGTTTTTCTTCTTCGGCTTCTCGCCTCTCTCGTCCTCGGCGTCGCACTGCCACACTTCCACTCGTTCAATCGTCATCGTTTCGTTCTCAATGTTTGAATCTTCACATCCCCACCCTTCGTACGTCACTCCAGTTTTCCTCGTCGTCAGTGTCTCCATGTGTTCGTCGATGTGCATCGCGAAGTGTTTAATCGGATATTCTTTCCCTCCAAACGCTAACCCGTTGGGAAAGCGTTCCGAGGCGACCATGTCGCGACAACACCAACAATAATGACCGTCGGTGTTTGCACTCGCCAAGAACTTTTTCGGTTGCCTTTTCACGTTCGCTTCTTTCCGAGGAAACGTGAACAGATAACTCTCGCTTAACCCTTGCCACTCCGTCTTGTTCAGTTTCAACCCTTCGCGTTCGGGAAAGACTATCAAGGCACCGAAAATCTCTCCTTTTTTCTCTTTCGTTTCCACTGCGATACAAAACGATGTCGCTTCGTTCTTCGTCAAATTTTGAATCACGCGAGTGAACGACGTGCCGTCTTTGCGCGTGTCGAACAGTTTTCGCCAGGAGAGTCGCAGACGTTTCGGTAAGTTCCACGCTAATCTCAGAACGTCTTTTCGATTTAATAGTGTTAATACTCCTGATGAATGTAATCCATCATTTTCATCGTCATCGTCGAAAAGCAAAACGCATTTATGTTTCGGCCCCCTATTCGTTCGTTTTGACTTCGCTGGTTGCTCCTTCGCCAACATCGGAGGATGAGAGGAAGTGCTCGACTCCGCCGCGCCCATTATTATTATTGTTCTTATAGTATTACTACTACTGTGTTTGTGTCGTTTCTTGTATCTTAAGTGAGAGCACAACGAACTTTTTCGGTCAATTAATTTTTTTTCGTATCTCTACTAAGAGTTCGTTAAAATGAATTTTCTCTTCATACTACTACTACAAAGAATAAGAATACACGATGACGACGGAGTCAGACTTCGTCTTCCTGGAACGAGGAGAAAGGAAACGAAAGCTCTTCGTTCGCACCGATTTGCCTACAAATACTCAAAGAATAAATTGTGTGGTGGTTTTCTCCCACGGGTTACACGAACACTCGTCGAGATTTGCCGAAACGTTTTCCCTGTGGGCGAGCGCAAAGTACAACATCGCTTCGGTCTCGTTCGATCACGTCGGACACGGCAAATCGGACAATTATAACAACACGAACATAAATCACCAGATTGAAAGTTTTGAGAAGTGCGTGGAAGATTTCCGAGCGGTCGTGGAGTATGCACGGATGAGATTTGGAAAACACGTTCCGGTCGCTGTAGCGGGTGTGTCTTTAGGCGGGTTGTTCGCGTTGCGTTGCGCGATGACGTATCCGAAAAACTACTTCCTCGCGATTGTTTTAATCGCTCCGGCGATTAACGTGAAATGGACCGCGCAGAAGAAAGCGTTAGCTCTGGTTGGGGAGGTGATTGCAAAGGCGACGCCGAATATGAAAGTCGTTCCGGCGACGACGATTCAGAGTTTAACCGAAGACGCGGCCACGGCGAGAGAGTTTGAGGAAGATCCGTTTAATTACGTGGGGAAAGCGCGAGCGAGGTTCGGGAACGAGATTTTAAAAGCGATGAAAGGATTGGAGAAAGCGAGTGAACGTGGACGTCTCGATGGGATAACGAGAAACATACTCGCCGTGCACGCCGAGAAGGACGCGGCGACGTGCGCGCAGTCCACCGAACGTCTGTTCTCGCGCTCGTTGAAATCCATCCCAAATAAACAGTTTGTCAAAGTCACGCACACGAAAGGACATTTATTATTGCACGAACCCGGGTGCGAGTGGACGAGAGCGTTGATTGGTCGGTTTTTAGTAGAAGCCGTTTTAGAGATGAAAAATTCAAATTCATCATCATTAGCGTCGTCGTCTGAATCGTCTTTGATGAAAACAAACGACGTTTTGTTTTCTCCTTTTAATTCTTCTTCGACGATTCATAGTAATAGTCATAATAGAAGCAAAACAGTAGAAAAAGAAGACGACCAAGAAGAAGAAAGGAGAGAAAAAAAAATGTTCCAAGCCTTTCTTCTCGAGAGTTTTTGCGTAAAAGACGGGAATGCGCGATTTTTGCTCGCCAAGAGTCGATTGTAATTTGAGAAGCACAAAATTTTAACTGTAACCCTAAACATTTTTTTTTACCCCAAAATCTGAAGAAAATTAATCGCCACAAAATCAGCGCTCTTCCTTCTCGTAGTAAACGCGCTTCTTTGAGTATACCAGAACAACAAAGAAGAAGAAGAAGAACAACGACGTAACATAATAATGGCGGGAACATCATCATCAAAAATGACGGAAGCGGAGATCGACAAACTGACCGTGGCGAAATTGAAAGCACTTTTGGATGAGAAAGAAATCGCTTACGAGAAGAAAGAGTTAAAAGCGACTTTGGCGGCGAAATTGAAAGACTTTCTGATGAAAGAAGAAGGAAAAGAAGAAGAAGAGGAGAAGAAAACGACGAAGAAAAGGAAAGCGTCTTCGAACCCGGAAGAAGAAGAGGAGCCTTTACCTGTTGAAAAAGAGGAAGACAAAGAAGAAGAAGAAGGAAAGAAGAGGAAGAAAAAAGTTTCGATCGCGAAGAAGAAATCGAAGAAGGAAGAAGAAGAAGAAGAAGAAAAGAAAGAGTTTTCCGACGACGACGATTCAGACGACGACAAAGGGAATCAAGAGAAGGATGAAAAGAAAGATAACTCCGAAACGTTGGAATCGTTGATCGCGGACCCGAGCAACCCGGAAAACTGCACGATGACCGTGTACATCAAAGGCAACGAAGGACGTTTGATTGGGAAGAAAGGGGAAACTTTGAAATACATCGAAGCGAGGTTCCGAGCGTCGATTAAAATCGACCGGGAGAGCGGCACGTGCGCAGTGAAAGGTCCGACGAGCGAAATGGAAGAGTGTAAGAAAATCATTCAAGAGGTGTGCGAGACTGGGTCAATCGCGGATAGACATCCGGCGTCGAGCATACAACAAGGCGCCGTGTTGAAGGAACACGAGACGTTGAACGGGATTTCAGCCGCCAACGTGAACGCGTATTCCATCGAGGAGGAGTCGTTACCGGAAGAGTTGAGAGGTATTCCGAACGATCAAGAAGTTGCGATTGAAATTCCGTGCCCAGGAAAGGAAGGACGAGTGATTGGCAAAGGCGGCGCGACGATTCGCGACATCGAACGCGTCTCCGGAGCGAACTTGAAAGTCGTCAAAGGTTCGGGCATCTGTAACGTGCAAGGCAAACAAATAGACGTTATTCGAGCGAGACAGGTGGTTTTAGAAACCATGGCTTTAGAGACGGATACGTTCGGGATGCAAAGGATGCAAAACCAACAGCAACAGCAACAAATGATGACGCCTTCGCAATACGCGGCTATGCAAATGGGCGGCGGTGCCGGAGGTGGCGTGTACGGCGGGTATTACGGTGGTGCTGCTAACGTGTACGGACAGCAACAAGGTGGTGCTAAGGAAGGTGGTAGTAACATCAACCCGATCATCCCGGAAGGCCAAACGAGAATTATCATCCCGACCCAAGGCCACGAAGGTAGAATCATCGGTAAAGGCGGCGCGCACGTGAAATTGCTTCGCGATAGAACCGGGTGCGACGTACAAATGGATCGATCGAAACAACCTGTAACTTGCGTCATCACTGGTACCGCGGCGAACGTAAAAGAGTGCGAACGATTAGTGAACGAAGCGATCGAGAAGGCGAACCAAACGTTCGGCCCGAACGGCCAGAGAATGTACGCCGCTCAACAGCAGCAACAACAATATGGCATGGCGTACGGACAACAAGCTGCGGCGGCTCCGGTGAACGTATACGGTGGCGCCCCGCAAACGGCGCAAGTTTACGGCGCAGCGGCGGTTCCGCAAGTGTACGGTGCAGCAGTACCGCAACAACAACAACCGCAGCAACAACAACAGTTGATGCAACAGTATCAGCAATATTATCAGCAGCAACAAGTCTACGCCGCTCCTCAACAACAAGAATACGACCCCTCACAGCCGCAAGCGGTTGCTGCGGCTGCGGCGAGCGATTGGGCGACGTACTACTCGGAAGGGAAGCCGTACTATTACAATAGCAAAACTGGCGAGACGAAATGGGCTTAACTTTTTGAATGATGATACCAAATGAAAAAATGGTGACGACGATGATGATGATGATGATGATATGATGGCGATGATGGTTTATTTGGACACTGACAATACTAGAAGAGATGATTTAGATTAGAGCGGGCAACAACAGAGCAGTATTTATAGCAGTAGCAGCAGCGGCAGAAAGAAAAAAGTGCGCACCACCATTTCTTCTCTCTTTTCGATTGCTCTCTCGAAATTTGTTTTGGATTTTACGACGCGTGTGTGTGTGTTGTTAGTGATGTTTTGCGTTTTTTCGCGGATACTCAGCTCTCTCAAAATTTGAAAGTTATTGTTTGTTTGATCTTGGATTCTTGTTCTCATCAGTCATGTTATTGTTGTTGGTCATTGTTATCGGTTTTCATGTTTTGATTTGTTTCATCATGTTATCGTTGTTGTTATTGTCGTTGTTGTTTTCATTCTTATTTGATTCAAAATTGTTGTTTGCGATTTTACTACTACTTGTTCTTTTGTTCAGCTTTTAAAAACTACTACTATTTTTTATATTAAAGTTATCTACTACTACATTACTACCACTTATTACTACTCATGCTACGCACTGCATTCATTCATACATCTTTTTACTTCTTTGCGCGCTTACTTTCGCGTAAAACTGCACCTTTCGTGGATGCGTTTCTCGGCTGCGCCTTTGCGATGGCTTCGATGAGTTCTGGTTCCAACTCTTCCTTCGGGATGGCGCTAATCAACGCAATTTCCCCAGCTTTAACTTTCTTCGATCCAATCGCTCGTTTCAATTTGACCGCTTTACCATAGTGCCATTCCTGCGCTTTTTCGTTCCAAAACGTTTCGAACGGTTCTCCAGATAACGCGCACTTTTTCTGCGACTCGATCGCCAGGACGCTCGGCAAATCGTTCAAATCTAAATTTTCGTCGATGACGATCCCTACGGCGTTTTCTTTCTTTTTCTTCTCTCCACCGGCGAACGCGTCGAATTCAGGGTCCACCTCACCCATCCTAATCGTTCCTTTAATCCACTCCTTCGCCGAGACGTGCCATCCTCGACAGGCGCGACCGGATTTCTTCCTTCTTCTCTTCGCGTGTAACCAATCCATGTGTTGATCCAACGACTCTTTCGACGCGAAGCGACGTCCGGTTTGTGCGCATTTAAACGGTAAATCATCGTACAACGCGTTGACTAAATATTCGCGCCGCTTATTCATCGATTTTGGATCTCTCTTAAACTTCTTCAAGCTTTCTTCGGCATCTAGGAAATCAAAGTCTTCGTTCGCGAAATCTGGCGTCACCGGTCGGTGGTGGTGGTGCGGCGGTGCAGCGGCGACGATACCTTGCAACGATTGATGAGATCCTCCTCCCACAGATTGCGCTTGTTGCGCTTTGAGCGTGTTCAACAACCCACTCAAGTCCGGTAAAACGATCGGTATGCCACCAGCCACGAGCGGCGCCGGTTGTCCTAAAAATTGCTGCTGCTGCAGTGGCGCCGCCGCCGGTTGTCCCATCATAATTATCGGCGGCGGTGGCGGTACGACTCTCTGTTGGTGTTGGTGCACGATCGGTGGTGGTGGCGGCGGTACTCGCGCGTTCCCGCTCAAATCTACGTCCGTTTGAATTCTCGCTAAAACTTCTCTCGGAAACACGTTTTGCGTTTCCCACGTTCCCAATAATTTTTTCATCGATTGTTTCGTCTTTTCGTCCGTCTGCGCGAACAACGTCAAAAACACCCCAGCCACGTGCGGCGCAAAGACCGACGCGTACGGGTCTCGGCAATTCTTCGCGATCGAATCTAACACGTACAAAGTCGCCAACGCCACTCGACTATCTCTCGCTTTCTCCACGACTCTGGTTTCGATCACGTTGGCGATATTCCTCGCTTCCGTCTTCGCTTCGTCGTCGTCCGTTTTCGCTATTTCCGTCGCTAACATCGTCAAACTCGTTATGATTGGTTTGCTGTTCATTTTCAGCTCGGACAACGCGTCTTTGTAGTTCTTCGCGGTTTCCGATAACGTTTTTAACGGTGCCATTATTATTATTATTACTCTTTTACTCTTACTAAAATCTTTCCGTCGTTCTCTTTTCTCGAATATTTTTGAGGAGGTAAAGGAGTTCTCGGCGTCTCCCTTTGCTTGTGGAAACGAAAGAATAAATACGTAAAAACGACCTTCGATTTTGACGGGCAAGAAAAAGCTCTTTTGAAACACAAAGAACAACTGAAATACTCAAACTGATGAGTAGGACGTGTTTTTCAACGCTGTATATCTAAGTTAAGCTATTTGGGTATTCTTCTTCTTTCTCTCTCTCTGTCCCTCTCACACTCGTTGTTGATGATGATGAATTGATTTATATAATGATCACCCCGAGCGAGCACACAATTATTGTCTCTCTCTCTCTCTCTCTCTGTTTTGTCTTTAAGTCTTCTTTCGTCCGCGCAAATCACACCTAAAACACTTAAAAACACTTATTTACACACTCTCTCTCTTACTATGTATGCTATACTATATGTGTTAATAGTAATTGACGACGACAAAAGCCTGTCTTCTCAATCTCTTTTAAAAAGTGATGCACTTTCGCGTGTAAATTTGTGGGGGAAACGACGACACAAAAACAACAGATGGTTTACAAGAGCGCAACAACAACAACAACAACAACAACACCGTTAACGACTTAATAACAAACACACGCACAAACACACGCAGACAGAAGACGACTCTCTATGTCGGGGTCGAAAAAATTGGGTGGTGGTTTCGTTCGAGCGATGAAGTTTTTCGACGTCGTCACGCACCCGCAGAATGTCACGTTCGATAAGATGCCTCTTTTACACTGCTCGAACGTGACGCACATCGTGCGACCATCGAACAGCGAGAACAAAAGAGGTGAAGAAAACGGCATCCGATGCGACTTATACGTCCACGAATCCTTATGTAATCGATTCGGAACGTTACACGGAGGATGCATAGCGACAATAGTGGACGTCTTAACCACGTGCGCTTTACTGGTGGAGGATGAAAATAGCGAAAAAGGTGGCGGCGTGACCACGGATTTGCACGTGTCCTGCGTCAAAAGTGCTCGAATGCATTCGACGGTCACCGTCGAAGCGATATCGAAACGATTGGGGAAAACTATGGGGTTTAGCCAGTGCGAATTAAGAGACGAGGACGGATCCGTCGTGGCGTACGGAACGCACACGAAGTTTTTAGGCATCACTGGGCCTAAATTATAATATAGATATAGTGTACAATATAGATATAGTGTATTATCGGGACCAAGAAGCAGAAGAATTCACACAACTCAGCCGGTCGTCGTCGCGGGCGCGAAAAAGTGTGCAAAAAACCGTCCGAATCGTGAAGCGCAAACGGAGAAGACCTTGTCGAAGTCGTCGCGTTTAAAACCGGTTGAATTTTAGTCGCGAATTCAGACATTGGGCTTTGGCACACCTCGCACAAGGTAAGCGTTTGGTTCGGTCGTTGCAGATTTTTCAGATACTTGACACCACACTCT